>JABAOE010021554.1_pt3 | contig 23149 bp, 22 predicted proteins | sample 7062141 | NCBI WGS metagenome assembly JABAOE01 (sample SAMN14538627, study PRJNA623070) | marine sediment metagenome | biome: marine biome [ENVO:00000428]; feature: marine pelagic biome [ENVO:01000023]; material: deep marine sediment [ENVO:00002113] | place: India: Gulf of Khambhat ... | reverse complement strand
GACGGCGCAACCATCATGATGTCGACGCATCAGATGCACCAGGTCGAGGAGATGTGCGATCGAATTCTGTTGATCAACGAGGGCAGAAATCTGCTTTACGGCCGGTTGGATGACATCCGGCACCGATATGCCGGAGAGGAGATCCTGGTTCGGACAGCCGAAGATTTGCCTGAGCTGCAGGGAGTGGTCTCAACCTTAGCGCTTAATGGATCAACCAAACTAATGCTGGGCCCAGGACAGACCCCGCAATCCATTCTGCAAAGCCTGATCGATCAGGATTACACGCTGGAGAAATTCGAGATCGCCATGCCGTCGCTGGATGAGATCTTTATCAGAGCTGTGCGCGAAGGAGAGAACGGCTAGGTGAGTAAGACCTGGTTGGTCGCCTTCGAAGAAGTTCGTCGCAACGCATTTAAGAAGAGTTTCATTCTTGTACTCTTCAGCGTTCCGTTCTTCATCACGATGATGATTCTTCCCGGAATCATCATGGAGGAGCTCAGCAAAAACGACCTGCCCATCGGATATGTGGACCTCTCCGGCGCTTTTCAGGATGCCCGGATGCCGGAAACGGCCGGGGATAACCAACGGATAGACGTTCTTGCTTTTTCGGACACGACCGCGGCCTCCGCTGCGCTGGATGCTGGAGAGATTCAAGCTTTTTACGTATTTGGAGCTGACTACCTTGAGTCTCGGCAAGTCGAGCTGGTATTCGACGAGAAGCCAGACTCGGATGCAACGCGAGACTTTTACGACTTTGTGCAGGTAAACCTGCTCTCTGAGTTGCCGCCGCAGGCTGCTTGGAGGGCTGCGGATGGATCCTCCACAACGATTGAAAGCCCGGATGGTGCACGAAGCTTCCCGTCTGGCGCACCACCGATCGGAGCAGTGATCCCCATCATCTTTGGTTTTGCCATGGGCGGGTTGCTTCTCATGGGCGCAGGATCACTGATGACTGGGCTGATTGATGAGAAAAGCAACCGGACGATGGAGGTTATCGCTACTTCGATTTCTCCCTCCCGGATGATCACGGGGAAGCTCTCAGGAATTCTTGCTGTCAGTCTATTCCAGCTGGCTTTTTGGATCCTTATTGGGATTCTGGCGATATGGCTTGCCGGCAGCGTGTTTGAAGTCAAATGGTTCCAAAATCCGACAATTGAGTGGCCGAGTCTGCTCGCGGTGGTTGCTGTGGCCTTGCCCGGCTATGTGTTCGCATCCGCAGTGCTCTTCGCGCTAGGGGCGACGGTCGTAAATGTTCAGGAAGGACAGAGTATTGGGCCACTGGTGTTTATGGCGATGATGATTCCGCTCTACACCCTGCCGATAATTGCGAATAGCCCAGATGGCGCAGTAGCAGTGACGCTTACGTTGTTGCCCCTAACATCGATCCTCACAGTGGGGATACGGAGTATGCTGTCTGTTGTTCCTGCCTGGCAGATTCTGGCGAGCGCTGTCATTCAGGTCTTCTGTGCGGTCATGGCAGTTTGGTTGGCGGGCAAAGCATTTCGACTGGGGATGTTGCGCTACGGACAGCGGCTCCGTTTCGGTGAGCTTTTCGGTCGAAGCCGAAAAGGAGCGCAAACATGAAAGCGCTCCTGGTAGCCCGCTACGAGCTGGTTACTCTGCTTCGGAAACCTGCATTTGTCATTGTTGCACTCGTAATGCCCATACTGGGTGTGCTGGTGCTGACCGTTATCAACTTAGCGCAGTCCGGTTCCCCATCCAACAATGGGTCTGACCCTCCATCTGAGCAACTGCAGGTTGAGGGGTTCATCGATCAGGCTGGCCTGATCCGCGCTGTTCCGACAGATCTCCCCCAAGGGATCTTAATTGAATACTCGGATGAAGATCAGGCAGCCCTGGCGCTTTCCGCTGGCCGAATCGCAGCCTATTACGTTGTGCCGGCCGATTATGTCGAGACCGGCGAGCTGGTCTACGTTCACCCGACACTCAATCCACTGGCCGACGATCGGCAAGATTGGATCATGCGGCATACCCTGCTCTTCAACCTGCTGGGTCAGGATGTGGAGATCATGGACCGCATGCTCAATCCAATGCTGGTTGAAGAGACGGATCGTTCCCTTCAGGGGACCGGTACTGCGGGGGATTGTGCACGACCCGGAGCCGATTGTAATGACAGCCCCTTTGTCCGTCTCCTGCCAATGTTCATCATGGTGTTCTTTTTCGTTGCGTTCACGAACGGCGCAGCACTGTTGATCCGTAGCGTTGCAGGCGAGAAAGAAAATCGCCTGATCGAAATCCTGGCATCTTCTGTCGATCCGTTGCAGCTGATGACCGGCAAGATCCTGGGCCTCGGTATTGCAACGCTGATTGCTTTTGCGGCCTGGGTATTGGCTGCCGGTGCTGCTCTGAGGTTAAGCCAGCCCAACCTACCTGTCGGATTCGAGATACCGGGGAATTTCCTGCCCTGGGCGATCGTCTTCTTCTTGTTGGGATTTACGATGTACGCAAGCATGATGGCTGGGGTGGGTGCCCTGGTGCCCAATATCAAGGACACTACCAAAGCCTCGTGGTTTGTGATCGGGCCGATGATGGTCGGCTATATGTTTGGCATCTTTACTATGGAGCAGCCACACGGCCCGCTCATGACATTCTTGAGCCTGTTTCCGGTTACATCGCCCATCAATATGGTGCAGCGACTTACCACCGGTGCGGTTCCAGCGTGGCAACCGCCTGTCGCGGCAGTATTGCTCGGAATCGCCGTGTTCTTGGCAGTCAAAACCGCGGCGCGCTTCTTCAGAGCGCACAACTTACTCTCGGGCCAGCCCTTCTCGGCGAATGTTCTCTTTCGCGCCCTCAGGGATTAGGACTTCCAACCTCCAGCAATAACCCGCACGTTCTCCACATTTACCACGGCATCTGCATCGAGCTTGAGGACTTGTCTTCGCACTCGGTTTTCGTGACGCCGGCGAATGTAGGTAAAGATCATATCGACGGTGCCGCCGAGCCCTCGGCCTGAAACCTCGGTAGCTCCCCAACCGGTTGCGCGCAATCCGGCGGTGATCGCATGTCCACGAAATGGACTGTAGACCCGGATCAAAGAGTTGGCCGGCAAGAAAATACGCTCGAGAGTCATTCCCAGGACAGTACCTGTCGCAAACCCAGCCGCATAGGCCAATACACTCAGTGGTTGAGTGAGGTTTGCCAGCAGCCCGGCCGCGCCCAGTAGGAACAGAACCGCCTCCACAAAGCCCAGGAACCAGGCAATTGTAGGTCGCCCGCGAACGACGGCCAGTACTCTCAGAACAGCCAATGTGAGATCTGCAGCGCGCAGACAGAATAGCAGCAGCATCACTCCCACAGGGCTCAACGCTTGCCAATCAATTCCGGGAAAAGGAATGCTCATTGCGATTACGCGCGCCAGAAGCCGCGATGGAGCGGTCGCACATCCGACAAGGTTACGAAAGCCTCCGGATCGACCAGGAGAACTTCCCGACGTACCGGTTCGATATCTCGGCGGCGGACGCTGGTGCTGAGGATTGAAACCGTGCCGTCTTTCCCCCGGCCAGCCAATTCGGTTACTGCGTAGCCGGCTCTGCGCACAGCCTCGGCTATGGCATCCCCTCGCTGGGAGCTGATTACGCGTAGATGGCTGTGGCCGATAGCCAGGCGTTCCTCGATGCGCATCCCAACCACATTGCCGGTCGCGAAACCAGCTGCATAGGCCAAGACATTGAACAAATTGTCCAGATGGCTCAATACGCTCGCCACCGCAATCACCCAGAGCGCGGATTGAAAGAACCCAACGATCCATGCTTGCGCTCTGCGACCCCGGACGACAAATAGCACTCGCAGCGTATCTAATGACATATCTGTGACACGAATCAGGAAGATGAGAATTGGTAGGTAAGCGGCTGGAATCACATCAAACATGGAAATCACCTGATTAGCTTATAGCTGTGGAGTTTAGGTTGAGTTTACGTCAGGATGACGTCTTGGAATAGATCTCGCTCGACTCGACCATTTACGGCCGGGGGATCGGCACGCATAAAGGTCTCTTCATCCCCAATACGGTTCAATCGAAGGATCGTCCCCAGTAGTCCCTGCGTTCCGGGGCCCATATCCAGTTGACTGGCATGGCACCGGGTTGCTTCGCGTTTGACATCCGAGACGCTTCTGTAATTGATCTTGGCGTTGACGGGAAACCCGGTTGCCAAGACCTCGGTAAGATCGATATCTTGATTTCGGCCCCACTTGCGCGGATCTCGTCCTACCAGGCGCATCAGCGCCAGCATCGGTTTAACAAAGCGCAGGCGTATCGTGAAGAAATAGAGTTTCTGGGGCTGGAATGCTGGGCCTGCTTCCGGATAACGGTCCGGATTTGCGGCAGCGGTATACGCTTCGACCGTGGCACGATGCACCGCCAGGTGATCTGGGTGTCCATATCCCCCTTCCGGATCGAAGGTAACCACCACCTGAGGCCGGATCTGACGAATGAAATGAACGAGGGAGCCTACGAGTTCTCCAATATCCGCCTGGGCTAGCGCTTTCGGGTGTTCGTTGTCTTTGGTGCCAATCATCCCCGAATCTCGATAGTCCAGGAAATTGACCTCTTCAAGTCCAAGTTTCTCGGCAGCACAAAGCAGCTCGTCCACACGCAGGTCGGCGACGGTGTCGTAGCCTGTCATAAACTCCGGGGCCACGGTTCCGGCCTCGCCTCGTGTCGCGCACACCAAATGCACTTTCACGCCGCGGCTGGCGTAGAGAGCCAAAGTGCCGCCCAGTCCAAAGGTTTCGTCATCAGGATGTGCCATGACAGCCAGTAGAGTACCTGCGTTCACTTACCTAACCCAGAAGAGCCGGACGAATATACCATATCAGGGCTCTCCAACGATCTGCACAACCAGCCGCCGGCTGCGTGCCCTTACATCGAAGTCGATAAAGAGAATCTGCTGCCAGGTACCGAGTGTCAGCCGACCGTCCTGTATCGGAATTGTCAGGGAGGGACCCAGCAAGGCGGCCCTGAGATGCGAGTGGCCGTTGCCATCATGCCAGCGGAGGTTGTGCTTGTATTCGCGGTCCTGCGGAGCAATCTCATCCATCGCTCTACGCAGGTCATCCAGTGCACCGGATTCGAATTCGATGGTCGTTATTGCGCTGGTAGATGAAGAAGTAAATACGGTAACCAGGCCCGATCGTACCCCTGAATTCCGAACGTGGTCCTGCACTTCCGCGGTCAGATCATGCATATCGGCGTGACCGCGTGTCTGAAGTTCTATCGAGCCGGAATTAACCATATCTCCTCCTGGGATTGTTGTTCGCAATGGGAACGAATAATGTGTCTGGGGAATTAGGCCTGTTCGACTTGGCCTGCGGGTTCAAGATCGTTCTGCGTGCGGGTTAGGGACCTGCCGGCTGACTTGGCCAGATATTGTGCTTTGTCCGCTCGGGCGAGGATATCTTCAATTGCATCGTCCTCCTCACTAATCTGGCCAACCCCAACCGAGAGAGTGAGTGAAGGCAGCGAGGGACTCAACTGGGTTCCGTATGCAGCGAGAGATTTGCGCAATTTCGCAGCCACATGTTGCGCACCTTCGATATCAGTCTCTGGCAACAGAACTGCGAATTCGTCGCCTCCGATCCTGGCAAGAAGATCAGTGGCACGCAGGACGGCCTGCATGGCGCGGGCCGATCCTCGAAGAATTTCATCCCCAAATAAGTGCCCAAATTGATCGTTGATTGCCTTAAACCCGTCCATATCGATGTACAGGAGGCAGAATGGACGACGATAGCGCTGTGCTCGCGCGAATTCGCTCTCGAGTTGCTCAAAAAGATGCCGTCGATTGGAAAGCCCGGTAAGTGGATCCGTATGAGCCAGCTTGGACAATTGATCGGCCTGTTGATGAAGGCTCGAAAGCGACCGTTGGATCTGCTTTGAGAGCGAATTTGATATCAATGCCGCTGAAAGCGAAACAATGGCAAACACGAGAACGTAGAGATATAGCGAGGTATACCCAACAATCTCTGGCGTAATTCCAGCGCGGTCTGCATAGAACACAGCGGTGGTATTGACGGCAATACTACCCAGGGCGAATATGAAAGGAGCCCAGCCGCCAATTACCGCACCGGAGACCAGAATCGGCAGGAAGAATGCTGCACTGATGAAGACCAGGTGTTCGGGGGCGATAAAGGCACTGGCCGATACAAACAGGAACCAGGATATCGAAATTGCATATCCAGTAGCGTTCAGAGAGCCCTTACGAAGCAGCCAGAGCGAGAGGGCGCCAACACCGGCGAGCAGAATGATCCCAACGAGATCGCTAAAGATCTGCCCACCAGGATTCACTGCAGTGAATAGCAAAAGGCTCACTGCCCAGAGACCAAGCAAAGCGAACTGTGCCGTGATAATCGAACGCGCTAACTGAGTCCGAGAGGCTCGGAGCTCAGGGTCGATGCGTGGCAGCAAGTTCGATCGCAGCCTGTCAGAAAACAGGGAAGTGCGGCTAGGAGGGATTTTCTGCATCCGGGCTAAACGCTCCGAGGATATTGTAACCAGAGTCCACAAACAGGGTCTCTCCCGTGATATTCCGAGACCAATCAGAAGCCAGCCATACCGCTGCATGACCAATGTCTTCCGGAGATATGTGACGTTTTAGGGGGGCCACATCAGGGAACTCCCGGTACATACGNNATACGCTTAAATCCGCTGACTCCCGCTGCAGAGAGCGTCCGCACGGGGCCAGGGGATATGGCATTGACCCGGATTCCACGCGGCCCGAAGTCAACCGCAAGATAGCGGGTAGCGGATTCCAGCGCGGATTTCGCTATTGCCATCACGTTGTAATTAGGGAAGACCTTCTCAGCCGCGTAAAAAGAAAGCGTCATCATGGATCCGCCATCGGGCATCAAAGGTAGACTCGCACGCGCCAAGGCAATGAAGGAATACGCGCTTACTTCTAGCGCCACCCGGAATCCTTCACGGGATGTCTTATGGAAATCACCCTCCAGCTCATCCCGACCTGCGAAGGCGATAGCGTGCACCAAAATGTCGATCTTCCCAAGCTCGTCAGCCGCCTTCTTGAAAACAGCCTCGATTTCGTCGTCCTCGGCAACGTTGCATTTCTCAACGAAACTTGATCCGACAGACTCCGCCAGGGGGCGCACACGACGCTCCAGCGTTTCAGCTGCGTAGGAAAAAGCCAGCTCGGCTCCCTGCTCGTGCATGGCCTTTGCAATCGCCCAGGCGATCGAATGGTCGTTGGCGACGCCAAAAATCAATGCCCGCTTTCCTTCCAGTAACTTCATTCAACTCCCTCCTCAAGAGCTAAATCCCGGTAGTTTCCCTTATCAACAAGAAACCTCCAGGGGATGCTTTTCCATGGTTCCGGTACAGAATTTAACCCCACTCTGGGGCTGGTGGTCACACCATGAATTGGAGCTCGGATTTCAATAAACAGCTGCGAATCCTTGCTGCAAAGGTCGTGTCCATTCCAATCCTTGTTGAGGTTGAGAGCCTGGCACACTTTTGCAGGCCCATCCGTGAAGTGAGTCGGATCGAATTCGAGGTTTGCACCCCACAAAGGTTGCCCGCCAACGTTGTGCGATTTTCTCCAGCCCGCACGATGCTTGCGCATGGTATCCAGCCCCTCACTGGGGAGAACTGCACGCAGCAATACCGCCGCGGGTTTTCCCTGTTCCTCAGTTACAAAATTGAGCATCCAGTGCATCCCGTAAGTGAAATAGACATAGGCATGCCCAGGAGGTCCCCACATGACTTCATTGCGGGGAGTCAGCCCTGCGCTTGCATGACACCCTTTGTCCTCCTGGCCGATGTATGCTTCTGCTTCCACGATCAAACCCGATAGGCGCGAGCCGCCAGCCTCAAGCTTTACGAGCCGCTGACCTAATAATCTACGACAGACTTCGAGAGTGGGGTGATCGAAATCACCCCTTTCGAACCGAGGAGGGTTATTCAACCGGCGCAGGTTGGAATCGAGGATCTTGAGCGACTGTACGCTCAAGCCCCTCGCGCAAACTCACGACTGGCTTATACCCAAGTTTCTTGCGGGCCCGCTGGATATCCGCGCACATGCGAGAGGAGCCGGGATCTTGGTCTTCTTTGAAGATCCACTCTGCGCGGCTGCCAACTGCCTCCAGCACATCCTGGGCAAGCTTTCGGATTGAGGTTTCAACACCACTACCGATGTTGATCACGGATCGGTCGATCGTGGGAGCCGTAGCAGACGACACCATCGCTTCAACCGCATCCGTCAGGTAAACGAAGTCCCTGGTTTGCTGGCCCTTTCCGTGAATCACCAAGGTCCCGCCTCGAACCGTTCGACGGAGAAAATTTGGAATGACCGGTGGGTGAGCTGCGGGAAGGGGTTGTCCGGGACCGTACACGTTGAACACTCTCAGGGCGACCGTCTCAATGCCCCATAAGGCTCCAATCGTCTTGACGTAGTATTCAGCTGAGAGCTTGGAAACAGCATAGGGTGATCGCGGATCCGCAGGGGATTCTTCAGAAAGTGGCTGGCTGCCCTGGTCGCCATATACAGCGCCAGATGACACAAAAACCACGCGCTTCACACCAACGTCACGCATGGCTTCCATAACACTGACAGTCCCGCCAACATTTACGGCGTTGTATTCGCGAGGATAGAGCACAGATTCCGGTACTGAAACCCTGGCCGCAAGATGGTAGACACAATCCACGTCTTGAAGCAGCGTCCAGAGCTTTGGACGATCGACGACATCTCCACGTGTAAACAGGATGTCAGGATCGAGACGGTCCGGATCTCCCGCAGACAGATCGTCCAGGCCTCTAACCTGGTGTCCCTCCCGGCCGAGTCGATTGGCGAGTGCCGAACCTAGGAAACCGGCGGCGCCGGTGACGAGGAAATTCATGGGATTGGCTTGTAAGCGGGCGGGACCCCAAGGGTCCCGCCCGCGGGATTATAGCATAGCGACCTGCTCGACCACGGCGCATGGAAAATCGCAAACGTGCCGAAGGGGATCGATCTTATTGTGTATTAAACAACCGTTGATAAACTGGCCGCATGAGAATACTCGGACGGGCACGCACTTTCGGGATCCTGTTAGTGATCGTGTTTGTGCTCTCACTCGTGCTTACGTACAGCGCATCGCCGGTACTAGACCGCAGAGATCAGGTGCAGCGCTTCACGCGCGCCCTCGAGTTTGATTACTTCTCCTGGACCACCGAAGCGCTCGGGGAAAAGATCAGTCAATTTGGGCTCGGAGCCCCTGGGTTTCTCTCCGACCAGGATCGGAATCAGGTTGTCCTGGATTATCTGGAGCTCGTAAGGGAGGCCGGGCGGCTGAACGGAGAGCTAACGCGGACGCTGTCCGATCCCAATTTGCCCGATGCTCAAGCTGCCGGCGAGCCAATTAGGGCTGAGCTTCAAGCGGTCCGAACTCAGTTGGAAAAACTGACCCCGCAGGCAGAAGCTGTGCTGCAGGAAAACATTGCCCTCGTGCTTGACGATCATGGGCTCGGGATGGGTGGAAGTCTGTTTCCTCCGGTTGCTTTTCAATTCTCACAACTTCCAGTTGCGTTGATCATCTCTCCCCGAAGCGAAATCCGTCAGGATGCCAATCTTCACCTCGATCCGGCCTTGAAGCTTGAAGACCAGATCGAACTGGAGAGCGAGGTTGAGGACGAACTGGATGTCTCAGCGCTCGTTGTGGGAATTGGTGGACTGTCGACTTATCCCACCATGATCATGGAGAGCACTTCCCTCCAGTGGCTTGTGGAGACGATCGTGCACGAATGGACGCATCACTACCTGGCATTTCGCCCACTTGGGCTTTTATACGATCAGTCGCCTGAAACCCGCGCCATCAATGAGACAGTAGCTGGGATCGTAGGCAGGGAAATCGGCCGCGAAGTTCTCGCTCGATACTATCCGGAATTTCTGCCAGACCCACCGCCTCCTCCGAGCAACGATGTCGGGCCGAGCCCGGAACCTCCAGCTTTTGACTTCCAGGCCGAGATGCGTGAAACTCGGCTGCGCGTTGACGAGCTCCTGGCTCAGGGGCGTATCGATGAAGCAGAAGAATACATGGAAGCTCGGAGGCAGGTGTTCTGGGACCATGGATATCGACATATTCGCCGCATCAATCAGGCATACTTCGCCTTCTATGGAGCCTATGCAGATAGCCCACGCGGCGAGGCTGGTGAAGATCCAATTGGTGAAGCGGTAAGAGCCGTATGGGATCAGACCGAGGATCCGGTCGACTTTCTACGAAAGATGGCTTGGGTCACGACTTTGGAAGGCGTTCGGGCTCAACTAGAACAGTAGGCCCAAGTAAGAGTCAGCGTGCGACTGGCTGCATAGCGTTTCGATTTTCATCCGCAGGTGCAGTCAGAGCGGCTGATCTGCAGAGCGGCATCAAAGCTCAAAAGGTGGGATCACACCTTCAGCTTCTAATGCCATCCGCCAGTATGCTTAGGATTTGACCTCTTGAATCCAGTCCAGCGAAGAGACCGTTTTCGTCGCAGTTCCTGCCAATACGCGCTCGGCCTGTAAGTAGCGACTGAATTCCTTGAAAGCCGCGATCAGCGCAGAGCGCGTTTCAGCCTTTACTTCAACACCTTCTTCCCACCACCAGTTGTTGATTGTCAGAACCCCTTCTTCTCGATTGAATATAGGGTCCCAGCGAGCGATAAACCGGTCGCCGTAGAGGACTGGAAGCACGTAGTAGCCGTATAGCCGCTGCGCCTGCGGTTTGTACACCTCCCAAACGTAGTCAAATCCGAAGAGCCAGCGCAGCATATTCCGGTCCCAGGCGATATTGTCCAGCGCTCCGATCACAGCTGCGCGTGGCTTCGGGGGCCGCTTTTTTCGAATCTGATCCAGGATCGGAAGATCCACAGCACGCATGAGCAAGCGGCGATTGGGCAGGTCGCCAATTTCCACTTCGACCACTTCTCCCCGCTCGATCAGCCGCTTGAGCGTTGCCCCATGTTGTGGGGTCCTCATTTGGTGCATTCCCAGCCACCAGTCACCGGCGCCGGGATTGGCCAAACCGAGGCTGCCGATTCTGCGCAAGACATGCCAGTCCTGGTATTGCTCCTCAGTCGAGTTGGGATCCGGGGCCGCGTAAATTGTTTCCGGTAAGGCTCGCGCAGCAAGCTCAAACGTCCGGCGAGTGCCGACTCTGTCATAAACCACTAGCTCCCCCATGGCATAGAGGATCTCGAGGCAGGCGCGTGGCAGACTGGTGTTCACACCCCAGGACCAGGTAATGGATTCGCCACGCTTGAAGTCGATTGGCGATTTCGGGCCATCGTCCTTGATCGACTGAAGGATTTCATCTGCAATTTGCATGGGTGGGTTGGACGGCTTGTCATATTCGGCGCGCATACGATCCCGGTGCCGTTTGAAGTATGGCCAATCTGCGGACAGGTAAATGGAAGCGACTTTGTCCCACCCATCCATCAGAAGCCGGTCCGCGTATAGGAGCTCGTGCAGCATCTCGGGGCGGTAGCCCTGCACCCGTGATTGCAAAACCAGATCTGGATTGCGCCCGACGACGTTGATAGGATCAAACTGGATGGCTCCGACGCTTTCAACGTAACGACGAGCGCCATCTTTTCCTTTCAGCTTACGGGGCGGCCACAGTCCATGGTGAGCGAGCAGAAAGCGCCGGGCCTGAAGATTTGTCAGATTTAAGCTTGGACCGGACACCTTTACCAATCCGTCAGTAGGGCGGCGATCAAAGCGGTTCTCTCTGCAAGACTGTCCGTCCGGATGTACTCCTGCTCGGTGTGGGCTCCTCCGCCAATGGCTCCCAGTCCATCTAGCACCGGGACACCGAGCGGTGCTACAAAGTTTGCGTCTGATCCGCCACCAGTACCTCCCTCGGTTAGCTCAAGCCCAATGCTCGAACCAATCTGACTGGCGCGGTTGAAGGACTCGATCATGATTTCGTCTCGAGGCATGGGGGGACGATTCCACTCTCCCTTTATCGAAACCGAAGCACCCTGGTGTCGTGGTCGCATTTCAGCCAGTGCAGCAGCGATCCTGGACCGCTCTTCCTCCGATTGCACACGAATGTCCAGGCTTGCGCTGGCCAGGGCTGGGATCACATTGGTGCGTGTTCCTCCCTGAATCAGACCGACGTTCATCGTTGATCCCGCCTGCGGATCCTCCAGATTCGAGATTTGCTCAACCTGATAGGCCAGCTCGTGAATCGCGTTGACTCCTTCCGAGGGACTGGCTCCCGCATGGGCCATCTTGCCCACAACTTCGATCTCAAACATACCGATGCCTTTGCGCCAGGTTTTCAGAGCTCCATCAGGAAGAGCGGGTTCAAGACAAAGCACCAGGTCGTGTTCTTGTGCAAGGGATTGGATCAACGACTGGGATGTCAGGCTGCCAGTTTCTTCATCTGAATTGAACAGCAAGCTGATGCGGCGCTCAGGTAATCCTCCGTGCTCGCGCAGAGCGCTGATGGCGGTCAGTGCAATGGCGGCGCTGGCTTTCATATCCATGATGCCCGGGCCATAGATCTTGTCGCCGGCTTGGGACCATGGAAATCGCTCCAGGGTTCCTTCGGGGTGGACGGTATCAATATGCACCATCATCATGATCCCTCCCGGCCCCGCGCCCCAGCTTCCAACCCAGTGATCGCCGACGTCAGACTGCTTAAACCTCTGGACCTCGGCCCCAAGCTCTTCCATCTGATCGACCACGAATGCTCCTGCCCGATCAACGGCGCTCTTCACCAACGTAGGGGATTCAATTTCGACTAACTCACGCAAAATGCGCAGCAATCCTGGCAGGTATTTCCGGGTATCAGCAATGCTCAATGATGGCATACAAATTATCTCCAGGAGGCGCCGCAGGAATTCGCACATGATAATGCGGATTACAGCTCAGTCAGCCACCGCTTACCTTATACTGCAAGAATGGAGATCCCATTTATCCCCGGCAATCCCGTTCGTGGGGCAAGCCCACTGGCGCGCTTCATACCTCCTTTGGAGCAGGGCTCGGTAGCTACTGCGCTTGAGCGTTATGGGGACAGGGGGGATCGGGTGCTGGACCCATTCGGCGCCTCTCCTCGGCTGGCAGTCGAAGCCGCAGCTGCCGGCCGGGCCATCCTGGTAGCAGCCAACAATCCGGTTACCCGGAAGGTGCTCGAGCGTACAGCCAGCCCCTTTTCGGTCCAGGAGCTTCAACTGGCTTTATCGAAATTGGGCAATGCATCGCAAAATGGGGGACGGCTGGAGCCTTATTTGCTCGAGATTTACCGCACCCAGTGCTCACGGTGCGGTGAGTGGATCTCGGCTGACTATTTTGTTTGGGACAAAGAGCAAGGCCAGCCGGTTCTCAAGTTTTATTCCTGTCCGCATTGCAATCACACGATTGAAGAACCGACCAACGAAGATGATCACGAATTGGCTCAGACTTACGAACAGCGTGGCCTCCATCAAGCCATGGCGTTGGAGCAGCTTGCGCCAAGAGGCAGCCCGGATCGTAAGCAGGCGGAGGACGCGCTTGCGGTGTATCCGAGCCGTGCGATTTATGCCATCGTAACGATATTAAACAAACTGGAGCAGATCGAGGTGGGTGAGGCAGCAACAGCGTTGATGCTTTCAACCCTCGATCAAACAAACTCCCTTTGGGGGCACCCGGAAGGTCGCAGCCGTCCGCTTCAGCTCTCTGCCTCCGCGCGCTTTCTCGAAAACAACACCTGGCGTGCTCTAGAGAGAGCGGCTGGCCACTGGGCGCTGGAAGACCCAGGTGTCGAGCTGCGGGAATGGACGGACTGGGAGAACCTTGAACCGGGTACCATTACGATCTATCCTGGCCCCGTACGTGAATTAGCACTTGAGCTCCCTCCTGCTCAAGTACGCCACATTCTCACCGTCATTCCCCGACCTAATCAGGCATTTTGGACCCTGTCCGCCTTGTGGGCGGCCTGGCTCTGGGGGCGGGAGATTGCCGATCCAATTCGAGCTGCGCTCCGGAGGCGGCGATACGACTGGGCGTGGCATGCTTCAGCCTTAAATTCAACGCTTCGAACAATGAAGGAAGCGATTGGATCAAAGGCACAGGTTCTGGCTTTCATTCCAGATGCAGAGCCTGGATTTCTGGCAGCTGCGCTCTCTGGATTTGATGCAGCCGGCTATCGGCTTACCGGTCGAGCGCTGCGGCTTGAAGGTCAGGCTGTGTTGACTTGGCGTCAGGAAACCAGCACTGAAGGATCGGCGACAATGAACACAATAACCTCCCTGATAGCGCGGGCTGCTCAGAATGCTCTCGAGTCGCGCGGCGAACCAGCCAGATATGCCCTGCCGCACGCTGCTGCGTTCGCTTCGCTTGCTGAGGCGCGCCTGCTGGCTGGAGTTCGACCAAGTGAAACACGCAGCGGTTTGGGTGTGGCAACCGAGCAGCTAGATCAGGTCTTGGGAGATCGACAGCTGTTCGTACATGTGGGCCGCGGAATTGAGCCTGAGAGTGGGCGATATTGGTTGGCCGATGATTCGAGAGCAGCAGAAAGCCTGGCCGATCGATTGGAAGACGCCGTTCTGGCGGAACTGCGGTCTGTCGGCGGTGTCGATGCCGTTCAGTTGGATGTCCAGCTTTGCGAACTCCTACCCGGATTACTGACTCCTGATCACAGGCTCGTAATGGCTACTCTCAGGTCGTATGCCCTGTATGATCCTGAGGATCAAATGTGGCACCTCCGCCCTGAAGATCAGCCTGAAGCTCGCGAATTAGACGTGCGCGAGATGCTGAAGCTTTTGCGTGGCTTGGGAGAACGTCTCGGTTACCAAGTATCCGGTACCGATGAGATCGAGTGGAGGGATGTTATGCGGGGGAGCTCCCTGCTGTTTCGGGTTGACGAATCAGCAAAACTCAACAGCGTGATGCGCGGCCACGCGGGCTCCTCGGCGGAGATCGAAGCGATCGTGATTCCCGGCGGCCGCAGTGCGTTGATTGCAGAAAAGGCGCGCCGGGACCTGCGCCTGCAGGCCTGGCTGGAATCTGGCCTGCATATTATCAAGTATCGGCACGTGCGCAGGCTCTCCGAAGACACCACATTGAACCGTGAAAACCTCTTCGAACGACTGGCCCTGGATCCAGCGAGCCATGAAGATCCGCAATTACCGCTCCTGTAATTGGTGAAACTCTACTGTGTTTCGGTTGGCGTAGGTGTAGCCGATGGCGTGAAGGTCGGAGTTGGAGTCGCAGTTGGTGTTGGGGTCGGGGTTGGCGTCGGTGTCGGAGTAGGCAAGTTCAAGTTAAGATGCACGCGGTAGCTTGCCTTACCTCCGCTGTTGCTGCGAACTGTGAGCATTAGCGAAAAAGGTCCATTCGGCAGCTCGGATGGGTCCCACTCAAGGAGCAATTCAGGCTGTTCAGCCGGCGTTTCACTGTGGGCAATGTCCGGCCAATTGACTGGATTTGCGCCCACGCCGTACTCGAGAATCCAGTCTCTGAAATCATCCGTGGCCGCGGCCCGCCCGGTGATGGAGATGGGTCCGCTGGACACGATGGATCCTTGAAGGGGTGAAGTGATCGCCAACAGTGGCCGTGGGCTATCTGGTCCACAAGTGGTCTCAGNNAAAAGACCTCCTCCTGATCTTCAAAGCCCATCCGCTCCAGCCACTTCTCACCGTCCTCGGTCTCCGCTAGCCATTTTTGACCCCAAGGGTCGGGAACAGCTAGACCAAGCTTCTTCGTTGCGTAGTCCGGACAATCGGCGGAGGCAAGCTCCTGGGTAAACCCATCAATCCAAACCTCGCGCCAGAGGTCGAGTTCTTCAGGCAACGGTGGCTGATCCGCTGCGAAGAATTCGACTCGATGTGCAGGGCACCACTCTGACGGTTCCGCCCCAGACACAGCACAAATTGGGGTTTCGATCACGTTTGCTGGCCGATTGAATGGCGTGGGCTGGCCGTCCTTTAGGTTGTCAACCGCAAGCTGCATCACCTGATTCCAAATTGGCGCAGCACCCGATACACCAGAAATGTCCTCCATGGGGCTATTGTCGGCATTGCCAACCCAGACACCCACCGCGACGTCAGGCGTGTATCCGATCGTCCAGTTATCCCGGATGGGAGTGTCCGTGGTTCCGGTTTTGACTGCCGCAGGAAAGGGCAGTACGAGTTCTGAGTTTGGCCCAAAAGCCGGCGTACGCGCAGTGTTGTCTGAGAGAATCGATGTAATCAAGAAGGCGTGCTCGCTTCGAATTACACGTTCTCCTTCCGGAGGAGCATACTCGTAGACGATGTTCCCTTCGTGATCTGTAATCTTGGTGATTGCTACCGGTGGAACGTAGACACCCTCATTTGCAAAGGTGGCGTACGCATTGGTCAGCTCAAGCAGCTTAACATCACCGCCGCCCAGGGTCAGCGAGATTCCGAAGTCGCTCCGGTCGAAGGTGGTCAGCCCCATCCGCTCCGCAAACGCGACCAATCCCTCCTGCTGAGGTGTCAGCGCATCGTCGTAAATGCCGACATACTCGAGGGTTTTTACCGCCGGGATGTTGTAGGAATTCGCAAGCGCAGAGCGCACGGTAACCGGACCGTGAAACTTTTCATCATAGTTGCGGGGCGTATAGTCCTTCGAAGGATCGCGCGGATCTTTATAGGGTGGGAACTCGGTCTCGACATCCCAAATCAAGGTCCCGGGCGTCCAACCTTTCTCAAAAGCAGCGGTGTAGGTGAGCGGCTTGATTGATGATCCTGGCTGGCGCAAAGCCAGCGTCATATTGACCTGCCCGTCGATATCTTCGTCATTGAAGTCGGCGGAACCCACCATTGCCAGGATCTCACCGGTACCGGGCTCGATGGCGATGACAGCCCCATTGCTCACCTTGTGTTCCTCCTTCAAGATGTCCACCTGCTCGCGAACGATGTCCTGCGCAGCTCGCTGCAATTGAGGATCGAGTGTGGTGTGCACCGTGAAGCCCGAGCGATAAATCGTTTGAGGATCGAATAACTTCTCCAGTTCAGAGCGCACGTAGGTCACCCAGTGAGGAAAGCGGATGCGCACATCTGGCGAGTCAAATTCATACTCAACAAACTCCGCGGAAGCTGCTCCAGCCATTTCCGGTGTGACACAGATCGGCTGTTGCGAATTGCTCACGAAGATACAACCCTGTTCCGCGCTTGCATTGACCATCAATACCAGGACCTGCCTCTGGCGTTCCAGAGTGGCGTCACGATTCACATGCACGTCATAGACTGAAGGGGCTTGCAGTAATCCCGCCAGGAATGAGGCCTGGCCGAGCGTCAGGTTTGCCGCAGAGGTGTTGAAGTAAGTTTGTGCGGCAGCTTCCACGCCGTAGGCCAGATTCCCGAAATACATCTGGTTCAGGTACAACTCCAGAATCTCATCCTTGGTATAGCGACGCGCAATTTCCGCGGCCAGCATAATTTCCCGGATCTTGCGCAGTGCCGTGCGTTGGGACTGTTCTTCTGGCGATAAAAGCAAGTTGCGGGCGATCTGTTGGGTGATGGTCGAGGCGCCTGAAACGATCTCTCCACCTTGGAGGTTCTGCNNACGCACGATACCCGCCGGGTCGAACCCTGGGTTGCTGTAAAAGCCAGAATCTTCTGTGGCTACCGTGGCTGCAATCATGAACGGGGAAATCCGCTCTAGCGGCACGTAGGTACGTCTGCCGGCCTGCGGATCCAGGATTTCGTAGAGCTGGTTGCCGTTCCGGTCCAGTATTCGAGTGGTTTCAAATTGAGCGGCATGTTGCTGTAGATCCTCGACGGATGGAAGGGTCGAGGCCAGTGCGTAGTACTGGTAAAGGGCAAAGGAGGCTAAACCAATTCCGACGGCGGCTACCGCAAATGCGCCAAGTATGACCATCCGCAGCAGACATCCTCCCCATCCCCAGGATCGACCGGACTCCCCAGGATCAGCCCCCCACACGTGCATATAGGCAGCCGGCCCTACTTGAGTAGCAGAAGGGTCCTTCTCTGGCACGCGCTCAGGAAGTACATCGGACGCTGGTGGAGGAGAAATCCCTGGGGATGAACTGAAATCATCAGCTGCGGCCTCTGAATCCGGCTGATGCCGTGCAGTTGTTGTTTCACCCTCAGCCATCCACCCCCCAGTGATTTCAGGGTCACCGGTGGGGTGCCGCTGCGACAGACCGACGGGATCCGGTTCTAGCCTTTCGCCTTCGCCTTCATCCGCTGCCTCAAGCATCTCTCCCTCGGTGTTATCCCACAGGTTGGCCTCCGGCTGATCTCGAGCGGTCTCGTCAGGATCGTGCTCAGCAGCCATCCAGCCTCCAGTCAGGCCGGGCGTTCCTGTAGGATGACGATGGGGAATGTCGGAAAGTTCCGCGCTATCAGTATCAGATTCATTGGGAAGGGAGCTATCTATTGAGGAATCCGAGTCAGACTGGCGGCGCTCGCCATCGCCAGGCTGCTCATCGCTTGGAGATTGCGGTTTCGAAGAGCTTTCGCCCTCACTGGGCTCCGGCCCCTCCTCCGTGGTCATGGCGGGCGATTATAGCACGCAGGCCAAATCCGAATTAATCTGTGCTCAATCTTGGATTTATGTCAAATAAGGGGGCGAAGGAGGTTCGCTTTGGCTGTGAAAACTACCGGCGAAGGAACCACTATCATGGTCCGGCGGGGCGACGCCGCTGTGTCAGTATTATTCAGCAGTATCGGGTTTTTGATGGACCAGCAAACCCCAGTTGCCCTTCATCACGACCTGATCGTCCTGGTTGAGAATCTTCACCGACATGTTGACCTGGCCACCGCCCAACCGCGGCATGGCTTTTGTATCCAGTACTTCTAGANNTCTAGATCAACGTGTACCGTGTCGCCAATAAAAACCGGTTGACTGAATCGCCAGTCCTTGATGTCTCGCCAGGCAATAACCGTGCCCTCCATGAGACCGGAGCGCATGGCTAACCCGGAGGCAACAGACATCACCAGCAATCCATGTGCAACACGCTGCTCAAAGAACGATTCAGATGCATAAGCAAGGTCGGTGTGGATCGAGTTGAAGTCTGCGGATACACCGGCGAAATTGACAACGTCCGCTTCGGTGATCGTCCTTCCGACCGTGCTCATCCGCTGACCCACCTCGAACTCCTCGAAATAGAGTCCTCTACGCGTCTCAAAATTCGCCATTGATTCTCCGAGCCTGATTGTAAACGAGGAGCATGGAACATCCATGCGCTGGATCCAGTTTTCAGGTTTTGCCCTTTCATGCAGCCTCCCTACAATTGCTGGCATGCGTGAGTGGGGACTGACTTCAGACGGACCACTTTCTCTGCGCATCGCGGCAGATGCACGACTGANNTCCCAAGCTACGTTGACGATCAAATTTGGGAGCTACGGCTCGAGGACGGTATGCTCGCCCTGGAGACCGACTTTGGGAGGCGTGCACGGAGCATGCGCATCTTTCCGGGTTTTCGGCTTGACCAGGATACGTCGATTGACCCCTCCAGTTTTTCCGAACCTCCGACGGTTGCTCTGATCCTCCCCAATTACATTCGGATCGCGTTTGAACCTGTACCCAACCTGAAAGTTACCGCTGAATTCTGGGCAAAGGAGTCGAATTTAATCGGTGGGCGCTACCAGCTTTACAACGCTCATACTGAGCCAATTCGTCCGGAAATGCTGCTCCATGCTCAGCTGCTGCCTGATGAGGCTTCGCAGCCGATGACAAGCCGGACTGAACAAGGTGCGATCGTTTTGCATGGATCAACCGGCAATCTGATGCCAGTTCTTTTTCTTTCGGGCGGGGCGCGCGCGGCGATCGCTCCCTATCCGGCGCTTAGCGTTTGGCCTTGGCTGGATCCAGGCGCATCGGAGCTATTTACCTGGGCCCATGCAGCCTGCAGCGATCTTCAAGATTCTTTCAGTCTTGCAAGGGAGTTGATCGCTGATAAGTGGGATGCGGAAATTGCGCGCGTCGAGCAGGCGAACATCGGACTGGTCGATATCGAGACTGGCGATCCCGATTGGGACACTGCGCTTTTCCTGGCGCAGACCACATCAGTTGCGTCATTCGTGGGTCCAACTGAGTATCACCCGCATGCTTCGATCGTGAGGGAGCGAGCACCATCTCGAGGCTACTCGGCTCACCCGGAAGGTCGGGATCACGAGCACGGATGGGAGGGTGTATCCCTCGCAGATGCCTATGTGCCTTTGCTCCAAATCCTTCCGATTGCGCCGGAATTGGCCAAAGGGATCGTCCTCAATTTTCTGGCCGACCAGGCACCAGACGGGACCATAGATTGGAATTCTGGGCTTGCAGGACAGCGCAGTAGCCTTCAGTCCATACCGATGCTCGCACATCTTTCCTGGCGGATCTACACATACATCGAGGACAAGGAATTTCTGAATGAGGTCTACCCGCGGTTGAGAACTTTTCTCGATAGTTGGTTTGAACCAGAGCAAGATGCGGATCAGGACGGTATTCCAGAGTGGCACACAACCCTTCAATCCGGCTTTGAGAACTGGCCAGCTTTCTACCGACACGCGCGCTGGGCACAGGGGGTGGACATCTTGTTGGCTGAAACTCCGGATCTGGCTTCGTATCTTTATGCGGAAATAACCGCTCTCTTGGAGATCGGTAAGGTACTGGAACGGACCGAAGAAGAGCAGGATCTCAGCAGCCGCCAAATCCTGCTGGGTGAAGTCATCGAGCAAACCTGGTCTGAACAGGAGAACAGCTACCTGGCTCAGGACCGTGATCTTAACCGGACCGTGGCCGGCTCCAGGGTAGGCCAAGGAGAAGGAGAATTAGAGCTCGATGTCGAAAATGAGTTTGAACCACCGGTACGAGTGCTGTTCCGCGTATACGGTGAGGAACAGGAACGGCGCTCCTTAAAAGTCATCGTTCGTGGCAAAGCAACCGCAGGCAGAAAGCGTGTGCACGAATGGAAAGGTCGTTCTTTCCAATGGGCGAATAATTTCGGAACCCTAACCACAGATGTGGCTTTTGTGAGCATCAAGCAGATCACTCTTCAGGGCTTGAGCCCGGATACCAAGACCGAGGTGCGGATCGCTGACTACTCCAGACTCGACCATACCGGCTTGCTGCCTCTGTGGGCAGGGGTTCCCGGCAAGGATCGAGCAAATCAGCTGGTGCGGAAAACAATTACCGATCCCCACCGGTACTGGCGCCCCTACGGCGTTCCCCTTTGGCCCGCGGATGGATTGGCATACCGGTATGCGCAAGTTCAGATGCGCTCAAATCTGATGGTCGGGGAGGGTTTGGTACGGTACGGCTACTTAAAGGAGGCCGCAGAGCTGGTGGCACGCCTGCTGGCTGCCTGCGTGCATACGCTGAAGCAGGATCGCGGGTTCAGGGAGTTCTATCATCCCGATGAGCTCGGTGGAGAAGGGCCAATAGGCCATAGTTCTGGTGCAGCACCCCTATCTCTCTTCCTGGATGTGCTTGGGGTCAGACTGATTTCCCCCCGCAAGGTCGCCTTGCGAGGCCAGAACCCCTTCGGTCGACCGATGCGGCTGCGCTACAGGGGAATCGAGATAGCGTGGAATGAAGAAGGCGCTCAAGTGGTGTTTGCCGACGGAGGAAAGATGAGTGTTACCGGCCGGGAGATACAGTTGGTTGAGGAAACTGACGGCTGAAAATCCTCAGCCGAAAATCCCGAATCGCACAATGTAGAGGATGGTCGCGATTACGCAGGTGACCAACATGATAGGCAGTCCGTTCCGCAGCCAGATGCGGGAAGTGATTGGCGTTTTTGTCTTTTCGCTGACGGAAACAACCACCATGTTGGCTGTGGATCCGATTGGAGTGCCGTTGCCGCCAAAGCCGGCTCCGAGCGCCAGTGCCCACCATAGCGGCGTGATATCCAACCCGGGCCTCGCCAACGCCTGAATGATGGGGATCATCGCAATCGTGAATGGAATGTTGTCGATCAATGCGGATGCGATGGCGGCGCCCCAGATCAACACCACTCCCATGAGGATAATGTCCTGAGAGGAAAGACCGGTCAGGCTTTCACCCGCCAGATCCAGAAGCCCAGAAGCCTCAAAACCGCCCACGACCACGAAAAGTGCGGCGAAGAATATCAGGACCGGCCATTCGATACCCTCAAGCACTTCGTCGATATCAGGATTGAGCCATAGCAGGGCAGCAGCTGCACCCATGAGGGCGACAAATCCAGCTTGAATATGCAGTGAGTGGTGCAGGAAGAACAAGATCACTACACCTGCAAGGACGAGGAGCACTCTATTGGCGGAGCTCCGGTCTTTGAGTGCTTCCTGTTCATCCAGCGCCTCAAGTGCCTCCAGGTTATGCGGCTCTTCCGAAAGTTCTCTGCGAAACAACAATCGGATCAAGAGCAACGTCGGTAACCAGGCCGCCAGCACGATCGGAGCCAGGTTGACGACAAAGTCCATGAAACTCAGGTTTGCAGCAGATCCGATGAGAATATTTGGCGGGTCACCCACGAGCGTTGCAACTCCACCTGTATTCGAGAGCAAGGCCTCAGCCATAAGCAGCGGCACCGGGCTGATTCCGATGATTCCGGCGATTAGCACGGTTACCGGTGCCATAAGGATGACGGTAGTGACGTTGTCCAGGAATAAGGAAGCCACAGTCGTGACCGATCCAAGGGCAACAAGCAGCAGCCACGGGTTTCCCTTCGTGCGCTTGGCCGTCATGATCGCAACGTATTCGAAGAATCCGGTACCGCGGAGCACCGCCACAATGATCATCATGCCGAAGAGCAGCGCCAAGGTGTTGAAATCGATCGAGGCCAGCGCTTCTTCCTGAGAATAGAAATCCAGGAAGATGCCAAGCAGCACCATGAGCACCGCTCCTACCATTGCGACGATGGCACGGTGAACCTTACCGGCCAGGATGCCCGCGAAGGATGCTGCAAAAAGAAGTACGACCGAGACGTAGATGATCATTGACGATTCAGGGGACCGGTCTCCTTGGTGAATTCCGTGAGAAAAGCGCGCCCGATATCGACCTGTGAAGCGATCCCGGTCAGCTTTCCGTCTTTGGTAACGATGAGATCTCTTAGGTTGTGCTTTTCCATCACGGAAAGGGCATGCACCAGTCCTGCATCTTCCTCAAGGGACTCGGGCTCACTCATAACGTCAGTAACATTAAGTATCTTGGCCCGCCGTCGATCCTCAGCCGATGTATCTTCCAGGTCGCCGTAATCGTGAACGAAATCAATTTCGTCCATCACG
>JABAOE010002691.1_pt1 | contig 23177 bp, 25 predicted proteins | sample 7062141 | NCBI WGS metagenome assembly JABAOE01 (sample SAMN14538627, study PRJNA623070) | marine sediment metagenome | biome: marine biome [ENVO:00000428]; feature: marine pelagic biome [ENVO:01000023]; material: deep marine sediment [ENVO:00002113] | place: India: Gulf of Khambhat ... | reverse complement strand
ACGCGCCGGCCTCCAGGGTGACGTTCGGCCCGATGCGCCCCCCGCGCACGACCACGCCGGCCTCGAAGCGGACCGGCTCGATCACCTCGCACCCTTCCACGCTCGCGCCGGCGTCGATCCCGCCCCGCCCGACCTCGAGCAGGTGCCCGTTGGTCTCCAGGAGCGTCTCCGGCTTGCCCGCGTCCCACCACCCCTCGACCGGCGCGGTCACGATGCGGCTGCCGTGATCGACCATGTACTGGAAGGCGTCCGTGAGATAGAACTCGCCCGACGGACCCGGGTCCGAGGCGAGGGTGTGGTGGATGCCCTCGAACAGGAGCTCGTGCTCGCGGATGTAGTAGAGGCCGATGTTGGCGAGCCGCGAGACCGGCTCGGACGGCTTCTCGACGATCCGGGCCATGGTGCCGTCGTCGTTCGTGACGATCACGCCGTAGCGCTGGTAGTCCTCGACCTCCTTGGCCCACAGGACGGCTCCGCACTCCGCTCCGAGCGTGTGCACCGCGCCGTAGTCGACCTCGAAGACCGCGTCGGCGAAGATCACGAGCAGGTCCTCGTCCACGAACGGCTCGGCGAGGGCGATCGCACCCGCGGTCCCGTCCTGGACCTCCTGGAGGACGTAGTGGGCGCGCAGCCCCGGGTAGGCCCGCTCGAACCACTCCTGGAACGCCCACCGCAGATGTCCCACGATGAAGACGATCTCCTCCACGCCGATCTCGACCAGGTCGTCCACGAGGTAGGACAAGACCGGCTTGCCGGCGACCTTCAGGAGCGGCTTGGGGGTATGGTGCGTGTGGGGGCGCAGGCGCGTGCCTTTGCCGGCCACGGGGATCACGGCTTTCATTCTGACGAAGGTGGTGGCGGGGGTAGGTCGAGGGCGACACACTATACCTACAAGGGGGAGGAGGTGGCAGTGGGCTCTCGGGGGGGGCACACGGATGAGACGGCGCTACGAAGCGAAGCGGAGGGGGCAAGCCCTGGGGCTGGCGGCCGCGATGGCCGCCTGCGGTGGCCCTCCGGCGGACGGCCAGGTCCGCCCTCCGCCCGACGACGCCCGCGGGCTGCTGCACGTGTACGAGATCGCGCCCGAGCAGGTCCAGCAGGCGAGGGAGGCGGGCTTCATCGAGGTCAGCGGGAACGGCGCCGTGACCGTGCCGCCGGATCGCGCCGCGGTGGCCTTCGCCGTGGAGACGCGAGCCGCGGCGGCCAGTGACGCGGCCGGGGCCAACGCCGACGCCATGGACGCCGTGCTCGGCGCGGTCCGGCGCGCCGGCTTCCCGGGACTGGAGATCGAGACCTTCGGCTATTCGCTGAGGCCCGAGTACTCGAGCGCGCCCAACCAGCGGACCCGGGACATCGTCGCCTACACGGCGCTGAACAACGTGCGGGCGACAACCTCCGACGTGGAGGAGGTGGGACGGATCATCGACGTGGCGATCGCCGCGGGGGCGAACCGCGTGGCGAGCATCTCCTTCTATGCGTCCGATACGGAAGATGCGGAAGCCGAGGCGCTCGCCCGCGCCGTCGAGGACGCCCGCGGCCAGGCCGAGGTGATCGCCCGCACGCTGGGCTACCGGCTGGGGCCGCCCCTCGAGGTGCGGGGCGGGCCCCAGCGCCCCGTCCCGCTCCAAGCGACCGGGCTGGCGATGCGCGCCCTGGAGGTCCAGGCCGCCCCGACCCCGATCGAGGCCGGAGAGCAGTCGGTCACGGCGACGGTCACCGTGCGCTTCGCGCTGGGCCCGGAGGGGGATCGGTGAGGCGGATCCTCAAGGGGCTGACCGAAAACCAGGCGGCCACCGACCCGGAGGCGGTGGACCTGCGCCTCGTGGGCCGCACCTACGCGATCCCCTTCGAGGACGTGTGGCAGGCCGCGCTCTCCCTCTGCGCCGGCGGGCTCCGGGGGTGGACCGTTCTGGCCTCCGATGATCAGCGGGGCGTGATCGAGGCGGTCTCCCGCCTTCCGATCCTCGGGCTGGAGGAGGACGTCCGGGTCGAGATCCAACTCGACGAGAACGCCCAGACCCGCGTCGACCTCTGGTCCGCCTCCCACAAGAACCGGGCAAACCTCCGTCGGCACCGCCGGGTGATCGGCAAGTTCCTGCGTGGGCTCGACCGCCGCCTGTCGGCAAACCCGGGCCAGATCCTGGACCCCACGATCACGCCTGCATGGCTCGAAGGTCTCTAGCCTCGGGACGTCGGCTCGGACTCGCCGCGGCCCTGCTCCTGCCCGCCTGCGGCGGAAGCGCGCCCGCGCCCCCCGCGTCCGACGAGGGCCAGCGCCCCCCCACGCCCGGGAGCAGCGCCGCGACCGGGACGTACGAGCGGAGCTTCGTGTTCGCCTCGGAGGACGGGGACAGCGTCTTCCTCGTGCCCTGGCTGACGGAGGCCGTCCAGTGGCCGGACACGGTCGCGCGCAGAGCGACCGGCTGGCTCGCTCGCGGAGGCACGTGGGAGCAGTTCTTCGACGAGCGCTGGGCCACGCAGTCGACCCGCACGCCCGCGCGCGTCCTGCCCTTCGGCGCCTTGACCTTCGTCGTGCGAGAGGGAGACGCGATCGACGGCATCCTCTTCGAGGAGGGCCCCAGGAGCCTCGAGCTCGTGCTCGGAGACGTGACGGCGAGCTGGGTCGGCTCCCGGGGTGAGACCGTGGAGCTCTCCGAGGGTGTCGCGTACCTGCTCGATCAGCGGGTCGACGGCGCGGTCCTGGACATGACGCGCGCGACCGCTAGACAGGGGGAAGCCCCGGGCGGCGACTGGGCCTTCCTCGTCTCCGGGGACTCCGCGCGCTTCGTGCTGAGCGCGCAGTCCGAGCACGGGGGGGAGAACGAGCCCACCTACCAGGGCTGGGCCGACCTGGGTGACGCCACGCTGCAGTGGCCGGAGATCCGCGTCGACTGGTGGGATCGGCAGGCCTTTCCCCCGGCCCGACGCGACGTGCCCGTGGCATGGCGCGTGTGGACGTCGGACGGGCTCCTCGAGGGTGAGCTGAGCACCGTGTCCTCCGAGATCCGGGCCGGGAACGGGCCGGGACCGCTCCTTCCGGTGCGCGCCCTGTACCAGGTGGGCGGTCAGCTGTCCACCGTCGCGGGGCGCTTCGACGTGCACGGCCTGCTCGTGCACGAGAGGCGGTAGGCACCCGTGACCGAGGACCTCCTCTGGGCGGGCGTCACGATCCTCTTCGGAGCCCTGACGGGGGGGCTCACGAACACGGTCGCCATCTGGATGCTCTTCCATCCGTACGAGCCGCCCAAGCTCCTGGGCCGATGGCGGCTGAAGATCCTCCAGGGAGCCGTGCCCAAGAACCAGCCCCGGCTCGCCGCCGCGATCGGGCGCACCGTCGGCAATCGGTTGCTCACGGCGGAGGACCTGACGCGCACCTTCGCCGACCGGGAGTTCCGCGACGCCTTCGACCACCGCCTCGCCCTCTTCCTGGACGAGGTGCTGAACACCGAGCGCGGCTCACTCCGCGACATGGTCCCGGAGGGGGTCCTCGCGGACGTCGAGGCGCTGGTCGCGGAGGCCGTCGAGCGGGGGCTCGATCACCTCCACCGCTATCTCGACTCCGAGGCCTTCGAGGAGGCCATGAGCCGCCGAGCCGGCGGCCTGGTGGACGCGATCGCCGACGAGCCGATCGCCGGCGTGCTGACCCCGGCCCGCGGCGCGGCCCTCGAGGGCGCGCTCGACGACTGGCTCCAGAGCGCGGTCGAGAGCGAGGACTTCAAGACCGCGGTCGAGGACTACCTGGACCGGGCGGGTCGCCGCCTGCTCGCGCCCGGCCGGACCTTCGAGGAGATCCTGCCGCTCGGCCTCGTCGGCGCGGTCGAGAAGGGCATCGCGGGCTACCTGCCCCTCGCGGCGGAGCGGCTCGGCGGGCTCCTCGAGGACCCCAAGGCCCGCAGCCGCTTCGAGGCGACGATCCACGACCTCCTGCATCGCTTCCTTCGCGACCTGAAGTTCCACCAGCGCGTGGTCGCGAGGCTGGTCATGACCGAGGAAACGGTCGACAAGGTGCTCGACACGATCGAGGCCGAGGGCGCCGAGCGGCTCTCCGAGATCCTGCGGGACTCCGACGTCCAGGACGCGATCGCCGACGGGGTCAACAGGGCGATCGTGGACTTCCTTCGCCGTCCGGTGCGCGAGGTCCTGGGCGAGCCGGAGGACGCGAGCGTGGCCGAGGCCCGGGCCACGCTGGCCGGCTGGGTGGTGGGGATGGGGCGGGACGCAGGCACCCGGGAGTTCCTCGTGGAGAAGCTCCACGCCGGCCTCGAGAAGGCCGGGGCCCGCACCTGGGGCGACGTGCTCGAGCGCGTGCCCGGCGAGCGCGTCGCCGAGTTCCTCGTGCTGGCCGCGCGCACCGACGCCGCGCGTCAGGCGCTCGCGAAGGGAGCGCACCGCCTGGTGCGCGGCGCCCTGGAGCGTCCGATCGGCACGCCGGCGCGTTGGTTTCCGCCCGACGGCCCCGAGCGCATCGAGGCCGCGCTCGGTAACCCGATCTGGGAGTGGCTGCAGACTCAGGTCCCCGCGGTGGTCGAGCGGATCGACGTCGCTCGGCGCGTCGAGGAGAAGGTCCTCAACTTCCCGACGCCTCGGATGGAGGAGCTGGTCCGCCGCGTGACCGACCGCGAGCTCAGGCTGATCGTGCGCCTGGGCTACGTCCTTGGCGGCTTCATCGGCGTCATCCTCGTGATCCTCAACGGGATCCGGAACGCCGGCTGAGCCGAGGCCTTTTCGTGGGCCTCAACGGTCGTCGGGCGACTCCATCCGGAAGCCGGAGCGCCCCCGGCTCCGGGAGCTTCGGGCCGAGGCCTGGCGCTGAACCCACGCCAGCGGGGTGAAGACGCGCTTGACCTTGCGGCGCTTGCCCCCGCCGCGCTCCATCACCTTCTCGATGTCGTCCGCGGTCTGCGTGTAGCGGCCCGGCATGCCGAGCCAGACGCCGAGGACCAGCGCGCCGAGCGCGAGCGCGATCTTGAGGGTCAGTCCGAGCATGGGAGGCCTGCGCAGCGTCGGCGACCGTGCGGCGCGGCTACCCGGACTTCGTCGCCAGCTCCAGCACGAGGAGCCCGAGTCCGATCGACAGGATGATCGCCACCGCGTTGGTCCCGACCGCCACCATGCCTACGACGGTCCAGAAGATGAGGTGGGTGAAGAGGTATCCGCCGGGCACCAGGTCGCGCATTGCTCTACGCCGCTCGAGTGGGGACATCGTAGCGCCGGAATATGCCCCAGACGCGGCGGCGTGTCACCCCCGCGCGCGGCCTCAGTCCTCGGCCCTCATCGGCTCGATGCCTCCGCTGCGGGCCACCCGCTTGCGGGCCTCGGCCAGGTAGCCGGGCTCCAGGCGCAGCAGGTTGCAGATCTTGCGCATGAGGTAGTCCTCCTTGCTCGCGAGGTCGCCGTCGGAGTAGACGAGGCCCCACATGATCTCGGCGAGCACCATCTTCTGCCCGGTCGAGTAGCTCTGGGCGATCAGGTTCGTGAACTGCCACAGGTCCACGGCCTCGCGCCGCTCCTGCTCGGCGAGCTCCAGGAGCCTCTGCGCCTCCGCTTCGTCCAGGCCGAACTGGCGCCGAACCGCCGCCTCGAGGTGCTGGCGCTCGTCGCCCGAGAACTCGCTGTCGGCGTGCGCGAGCTCGAGGAGCAGCGCGCACGCGGCCAGGCGCAGGTCCTTCTGCGCCTGCGCGGGATCCGCCTCGGGTGACGGATTCATCGATGAGCGAAAGAAGCTCCTGATCGACTCGAGCATCGTACCCTCCCAGGAAACCGGCTCCGTCGACCCCGAGCCGACGGCCGTCAGGGCTCGACCGAACGAACCTTGCGGATTCCGGCCCGCAGCGGTAGCCAGGTGGCGCACGCGGTGAGCCCGGCCGCGCCGGCGATGCCCAGCACGAGCGGCACCGCCTCGACCTCCGCCGTGCCCCCCTGGAAGCGGGAATCCAGGAAGAGGTACACGGGCCACGCCTCCAGGATCACGACCGCACCGAGATAGGTGACCGCCACCATCATGAAGAGAAGCCCGCCGAAGGAGGTCGGGATCTCGGCGACGTTCTCCGTCTCGTAGTTGGGATACAGGGCCCCGAGCCCCAGCGCCAGCGAGGTCAGCGCGAAGGTGATGCCGACCATGGTCACGCTGGTCAGGATCAGGATGAAGGGTGACGCGTCGAGGACGAGGTTCGTGCCGACGATCAGCGGGAGGGCGACGAGGAGCAGCGGGATCGTCCCCACCCAGTACTTCGACCAGAAGACCGTGCGCACGTCGACCGGCGAGGAGCGCACGAGCCACATCATGCGACCCTCGATCGACATCGCGGGAAAGACGAAGCGGGCGGCGATCGCCGCGACGACGAAGCCGGCGAGCCCGAGGTTGAGGAAGGAGACGACGTTGATGAGCAGGAAGGACAGCGGCTCGCCCGTGTAGAGCGGCAGCACCGTGATGTTGTACACGTAGACGGCGACGAGCACGGCGAGCAGGATGAGCTGGGACCACTGCGTGGTATCCCGGAAGAAGACGCGGATCTCCTTGGCCACGAACACCCGCACGCCCGGCCTCGCGCCGCTCAGGACCCGATCGAGGAAGCGCGACCGCGCCCGGCCCTCCTCGTGCTCCGCCCCCTCCTGGGCTCGGGTGAAGCCGGTGTCGAAGCAGCGCTCGTGCAGCCACGCCCCCACGACGAGCATCATGAGCGCCGTCGACCAGAGGAAGAGGAAGGGGAACCACTCGACGGCGCCCCCCAGCTGCGACATGAGGGCGTCGGCCGCCCACTCGCTCGGCAGCCAGGCGGACGTCGGCGTGCGGAGGACGGCGACGAAGTCGACCAGGTCGCGGAACTCCTCGGGCCGCACGAGGCGCTCGGGGCGCAGGAATCGGAAGAGCACGACCAGACCCGCCACCGCGAAGAGCCCCACCAGGGCCAGGAGGTCGCGCGTGCGCCGCGCGGGGAAGACGTTCACGAGAAGGAGCGTCACCGCGCTGCCGAGCACCGCCGGGATGACGAGGAAGGGGATCAGCACACCCAGGGCCAGCAGGTAGTAGGCCGGGCCCGTCGCGTAGACCACGCCGTACGCGGCGAGGAGCGGAACCGCGAGGAGGGCGACCATCCACGACGAGTCGACGACGGTCTCGATCAGGCGCGCCCCGTAGACCGTGCTCGCCTCCACCGGCGCGGCGACGACGAACTCGAGGTCCTCCGACAGGAAGAACGTGGAGAGCGCCGTGATCACGTTCGAGAGCACGAGGATCATCAGGAACGTGAGGAAGGCCAGGCCCAGCAGCTTGGCCGCGAGCAGGTCGCCGATCCCCTGCGTGCCCCGGAAGTACACGAGCATCCGAAAGATCACGGCGAAGATCAGCGACCAGAAGAAGAGGCCAGCGACCCCGAGCAGCAGGCCCTTCAGGAGGCGCCCCTCGTCGAACCGGGCCCGATTGAGCTTGGCGCGGATCTTGGGCCGCAGGAGCCAGGCGAGCCCGGGCCCTCGAAGCGTGGCCCCGTTCACCGCTCGATCGCCTCCCGCAGCCCGTCGACCACTTCGGCCATCGCCTCGCCACCGGTGACCTTGAGGAAGATCTCCTCCAGGTGGGCGCCTCCCGCGTGCGCCTGCGACCGCAGCTCGTCCATCGTGCCCGAGGCGATGATCTCACCGCGATGGATGATCGCGATGCGATCGCACAGCGCCTCCGCGACCTCGAGGGTGTGCGTGGACAGGAACACGGTGCCGCCCTGGGCGGCGAACGCTCGGAAGAGATCCTTGAGGAGCCGAGCGGACCGGGGGTCGAGGCCGACCATCGGCTCGTCGACGACGATGAGCTCCGGCTGGTGGATGAGCGCCGAGCTGATGAGGATCTTCTGCCGCATCCCGTGCGAGTAGCTCTCGATGAGCTCGTCCTTCCAGGGCGCCAGCTGAAAGAGCTCGAGAAGCCGATCGGCGCGAGCCTCGACCTCCGCTCCGTGGTGACCCCACAGACCGGCGACGAAGCGGAGGAACTCGCCCCCCGACAGCTTGTCGTAGAGGTAGGGCCGGTCGGGGATGTAGCCCACGCGCGCCTTCGCCCGCTCGGGCGCCTGCGCCAGGTCGTCGCCCCCCACGACCACCTGCCCGGAGCTCGGGCGCAGCACGCCGGCGACCATGCGGATCGTGGTGGTCTTGCCGGCGCCGTTGGGCCCGAGGAAGCCGAAGATCTCGCCGGGATGGACCTCGAGGTCGAGGCTTCCGACCGCCTGGAACGAGCCGTAGCGCTTGCCGACGCTTCGCAGCTCCAGGATCGGTCCCGCCTCCGTGCGGCCGGAGGGCGACGGGGAGGGGACCGGCCGGTCGATGGTCTGGGTGGTCACGAGTCGAGGACCTGGATATCGAGGTTGCCGATGAGCCGGACGATCTCGACCTGCTGGGCGAGCCCGCCGATGACGAAGCGGATGTGCGAAGCGTCGGCCGGGTACTGCCCGAACGTCGGGTCGACGGCGACCCACTCCCCGAGCCAGACTTCCGGCCATGCGTGGTAGAAGAAGGCGCCGTTGACGTAGACCAGGCCCACGGCGGTGCGCGCCGGCAGGCCCAGCGCGCGCGCCATGGCGACGTACAGCACGGTGTGCTCGTTGCAGTCGCCCCGGAGGGTCTCGAGCACCTGGACGGCGTTGGGGACCGACAGGGTGATGCTCTTGTCGAGCATCGAGTACACTCCGGTCGTGAGCTGCCGCGCGACGCTCTTCGGGTCCTGCCGCCATTGGGCGCGACGGGCGGTGATCTCCCGGGCTCTCCGGACGATCCGCTCGTCGTCGCTCTGGATGAGCGGCTCCGGCTCCAGCGCGGAGCGCAAGTCCATGTAGGCGTAGGGGAGCTGATAGCCGGGATCGATCGCGGACCACTCCTCGCGGCGCACGATCAGCGTGTCGCCGCGGAGCTCCTGACGGCCGCCGTCGAGCTGGAAGCCCGTCAGGTCGACGCCCGTGAGCCGGAAGCGGAGCTCCTCGAACTCCTCCACGTCCGCGAGGTCGACGTCGCTCTGGACCGCGGTGGCGAGGATGACGTCCTCGTCGATCGGAGAAGCGGACACGAGACGCGCGTCTTCCTGAGCCTGACGGGCGAGCTCGTACTCGGTCTTCTCCATCGAGAAGCCCATCGGACTCGAAGCCCGGATCACCCGGCCGTCCTCGTCCACCCAGCTCTCGACCCGGGCGCCTCCGAAGACCTCGGCGATCTTCCAGGCGGGCACGGTGTCCGTGCGCGCCGGCGTCCAGCGGCCGTCCGCGCCGAGCGCGGCCGAATCGGTCACGAACAGGGTGTCGTGCTCGAGGATGTTCACCTCGACCGTCCGCGTGCCGAGGCTCGTCGGGTCGAAGACCGGGAGACGAACGGTCTCACCGACCTCGAGGCCCCGCCCCATGGCGACGCGGATCGGCACGACGTTGGACATGATCGGCGGATGCGGGAGCCGGAACGAAAGCGTCTGCTCGCTCCCGGCCGAGACGATGCGCACGTCGAGGGTCGTGTCCGGGCGCAGCTCTCCGCTGGCCTCGAAGCGGCCCACCTCGCTGTCCAGCGTGAAGCCGAAGGACTCCATCTCCAGCGCCGGGCTCAGCTTGACGCGGGTGCGGGCGACGGCGACGCCGGTCTGGCCGAGGGCCGGCAACTCCAGGCTCATCNNCCAGCGCGGGCAGCTCCAGGTTCATGAGGTCCTCGAGCTCGAATCCGTCGGGAAGCGTGTCGAGGCGGGAGGTCGCCTGGCCGACGGTCCGACCGCCCATCGACAGCGTGTAGAAGTTGATCCCGGGCGCCAGCGCTCGAGCCGCCTCCGTAAGCCGTGTCAGCTCCGGCTGGAAGTACTCCTCGCGCGCCTGCCAGCCGACCATCCCGATCCAGACGAGCACGATGGTCGCCCGCACCGCTCTCCTAGCCGGTCGCCGCATCGCCGCCTCCCACGACGCGAAGCCGCAGGTGAAGTGCGCCCGCGGCGGCGTGCCGGTGGCGCGGCCCGCGCGGCGTCGCTCTCGCCATGTCCGTGTCTCCTCCGTGGGGTCCGGCCGGGCCGGGCGTTCAGGGGTCGTACGGATGGGTGCGCCCCCCAGCGCTTCCCCGGGCTCACGAGCGGGCGGCGCGGTCGCCGTGCCCACCAGCGCTCCACGCTGGCCCGACGGTTCCGTGCGCTCGGGGAACGATCGAGCCGCCTCCGTCCAATGTCGTCAACGCCTGCGCGAGAATCCAACAGAAACGTGCGGAGCGCGCGACGGCTTCCGATCAGTCGCGAGCCCGCTCCCGGGAGACGTCTTCGACGATGCGTCCGAACAAACCTGCCTCGTACTCGGAGCCGACCACGATCGTGAGCGCGAGCGGCGGACGGCCCTCGTCGAGGTGGTCGAAGAGGGTCTCGACCAGCGAGCGAGCCGCTTCCTCCGCGTCGAGCGTGCCGACGCCCAGCCCCAGCGGCGGCACGGCCAGCGAGTCGAGCGCCCAATCGGCCGCGCGTGCCAGCCCGTTGCGGAGCGCCCGGCGCGCCGAGGTCGGAGTCTGCGGCTCGTCTTCCGACATCACCACCACGTGGATGACGAAGTCCGCCGGCAGATCACCGGCCGGCGTGATCACCGCGCCGCCGACCGGTATCGAGCCGACGCTCTCCAGCCGCTCGCCGAGCTTCGGACCCGCCGCGGCAGCCAGGTCCCGGGAAAGCGCGTTCACGGGGGCCAGATCCGAGCGGATCGGACGCACGACGGCCGTGACCTGCTGAGCGGCCAGGTCTCCCTCGACGACCCGGATCACGTGCCGTCCGTCGCCTGGAGCTCGCGGGCCCTCCGAAACATCTCCGCAGCCTGCCTGTTCAGGTTCTTGCGGTCGAGCAGGTGGCCCAGCGTGTAGAAGGGGCGGGGATCGGAGGGGAGGAGCTGGGCTGCCCGCTCCAGCTCCGCCTCCGCTTCGTCGAAGCGGCCGAGCCGGTTGAGCGCCTCTCCGCGGTAGTAGAAGGCCAGGCCGTTGTCCGGGTCGAGGGCGCAGGCCCGGCCGAGGTCCTCCTCGGCGTGGTCGTAGCGGCTTCGACGGAAGGACAGCACACCCACCGCAAGCGCGACGGCCGGGTCCTCGGGCCCCAGCCGCACCGCCCGGCGCAAGACCTGGTCGGCCTCCTCCCATCGGGAGAGAGCCGTCAGGTTGGAGCCGTAGTTCATGAGCACCTCGACGTTCTCCGGGTCGATGCGCTCGGCCTCGGCGAAGTGCGACGCCGCGAGGTCGTGCCGCTTCAGCTCGTCGAGCAGGACGCCCAGGTTGTGATGCGCCTTGAGGTGATCCGGATCGGAGGCGAGCAGCTCCAGGTAGAGGTCGACGGCCTCCTGGGCCCGACCGAGCTCGACCAGCTCGCGCGCCCGAATCATCCGCTCGTCGGCCGGATCGGGCGTCTCATCGGCCTGCGGTGCGCTCGCGGAGGCGGAGGGCTCCCCGGGCGCGGGCTGCCCCGAGGCACCGGGTCGGCCCGTCCTGCGCTCGTCCGAGACGACGGGTCCGCTCGCCCCGCGCCCGGGGGAGGCACCGGGCCCGCCCGTCGCGGGCTCGTCGACCCCACCGGGCAGCGCTCCGTCCTCGACGTGGGCCGCCGCCTCGCCGCCGCCGGGCGTTGAGGTCCCGCTCTCGGCGTCGCCGCCCCGGCTCGGCCCTTCGTCCGGCGCCACGCCCCCGTGCTCCGGTGGGCGCCGATCGTCGGACGGCGGGGGCTCGTCGATGCCGGCGAGGAGCTCGACCTGCTCCGACGTGTCCTCCGCCCTTCGGTGACCGCGCTTCTTCCTGCGCTTGGAGCTCATCCGCCGCTCTCGACCTCGGAGCGCACCCAGTCCAGGTACGGCCCATGGCCGCCCCCGACGTCGAGGGCGACGAGCTCGGGCACCTCGTAGGGATGCAGCTCCACGAGCCGGGCCCGCAGGGCGTCGAACGCGGAGGCCGTGGTCTTGAGGATCAGCAGCGCCTCCTGCTCGCGCTCGACCGTGCCCCGCCAGCGGTAGATGGAGGTCAGCCCGGGCACCACGTTCACGCACGCCACCAGCCCCTCCTCGACGAGAGCGAGCGCGATCTGCTCGGCCACCGCCTCGTTCGGCGCCGTCGTGAGCGCGAGCCGGACGGCCGTGTGATCCCCGGGCGGCTCAGCCCTCGGAGGCATCGACGGCCTCCTCCGAGTAGAGCCGGTCGATCACCGTGGCGAGGCGCTCCTGGACCACGCGGCGCTTCACCTTCAGCGTGGGGGTCAGGAGCCCGTTCTCGACGGAGAACTCCTCGGCAAGCAGCGCGACCCGCTTGGGCTTCTCGAAGGAAGCGAGGTCCTCCAGCATCGCGAGCAGCTCGCTCTGCACGTGCCCGACGACCCTCGGATCGGCAACCAGCTCCTCTCGGGACGCCCACGACAGGCCCGCGGCCTTCGCCCAGCTCTCGAGCGCCGGGAAGGCCGGCACGACCAGGAGCGAGCAGTAGCGCCTCCGGTCCCCGACCAGGACGGCCTGCTCGACGAGGGGATGCGTCTTCAGGCGATTCTCGATCGGCTGGGGCGCGACGTTCTTGCCGCCGGCGGTGACGATCAGGTCCTTCTTGCGGTCGGTGATCTTGAGGAAGCCGTCCTCGTCGATCTCGCCGATGTCGCCCGAGGCGAACCAGCCGTCCCCGTCGATCACCTCCGCCGTCGCCTCCGGCTTGTTGTAGTACCCCTTCATCACCTGAGGCCCACGGATGAGGATCTCCCCGTCCTCCGCGATGCGGATCTCCGTGCCCGGGATCGGCTTGCCCACCGTCCCGATGCGGAAGCTCTCCAGGGTATTCACGTTCGTCACCGGGCTCGTCTCGGTGAGGCCGTAGCCCTCCAGGATCGTCATGCCGATCGAGTAGAAGAAGCGGTTCAGCGCCGGCGCCAACGGCCCTCCTCCGCTGACGAAGAAGCGCAGGCGTCCGCCGACCGCGGTCTTCACCTTCGAGAACACGAGACGGTCCGCGAGGCGGTACTGCAGGGCCAACAGCCCTCCCGGCTCACGCCCCGCGAGCCGGTCGGACGCGACCCGGTCGGCCACTCCGACGGCCCAATGCAGGATCGCCTTCTTCAGCCCGTCGGCATCCATCACCCCGTTGTAGATCTTCTCGTAGATCCTCGGGACGGAAACGACGATGGTCGGACGCAGGACCTTCATGTCGACGATGAGCGTATCGATCGACCGGGGGTACCCGATCGTGCACCCCTTCCAGAAGAACAGGTAGTCGACCATCCGCTGCAGGATGTGCGAGAGCGGCAGGAAGCTCACGGTGTTGTCCCCGGCGAGGACCTCGAGCACCATATCCGCCGCCCGGACGTTCGACGCCACGTTGTTGTGCGTGAGCATCACGCCTTTGGGGCTTCCGGTCGTGCCGGAGGTGTACAGCACCGTGGCGACGTCGTCGGGTCCGGCCCTCAGCGCCTCGGCCCGGAACTCTTCGTCGGACGTGCCCGCCGCGGCGCCATCCCCACGCGCCAGGAAGTCGGTCCAGGACGTCACCCGCGCGGGGAGATCGCCCGGAGCGTCGAAGACGACGACCTCCATCTCCTGCTCGCACTCCCCGGCGGCCTCCAGGACCTTCGCCATCTGGACCGCGTCGGAGACGAACACCGTCTTCGCCCCGCAGTCGCCCAGGATGTACGCCACCTGCGGCGCGGTCAGGGACGGATAGATCGGGACCGCGATCACGCCCGAGCACAGGCAGCCGTAATCGGTCAGCGCCCACTCCGGACGGTTCTCGGCCAGGATCGCCGCCCGGTCGCCGCGCCGCACGCCGGACTCGGCCAACGCCGCGCGGAAGCGCTTCACGATCGCGAAGGCGTCCCGATAAGAGATGTCCTCGACTCGGTCCGGCCCGGACAGGCGCTGGAGAGCGGGCAGGTCGCCGTGCTCGTCGACGGCCTCGAGGAAGAGCCGGACGAGCGTCGACTCGGGGACCGCGGTCTCGTTCGCGAAGTAGCTCAGCGCCGTCACCTCGTCCGAACCTCCCTGTTCTCAGGCGCGCTCGACCCGCACGCCCAGCTCGACCTCCGGGTCCAGCGTATGGAGCACGGAGCAGTACTTGTCCCGCGAGAGCTCGATCGCGCGATCGAGCTGCGGCCGATCCTCCTCCGACGGTCCCGACACGCGGTACACGAGGTCGATCGACACGTAGCGGCGCGGCGGCTCGCCCGCGCGGACGCCGACGGCCTCGACCTCGAGGCTCTCCAACGGCACGCGCGACTTCTCGAGGATCATGCGCACGTCGATCGCCATGCACGCCGCGAGCGACATGAGCAGGAGCTGCATGGGAGCCTGCCCCTCGGCCTGATCTCCGTCGACGACCAACTCGGCTCCGCCGTCGGGCCCACCGCGGAAGCGATTGCCGCCCGCCCACCGAAGGCGGACCTGCCGTACGTCAGAGTCCTTCATCGCTGGCCCGGGGGTCCGGCGGGGCTTCGTGGCTGCCCGCCCGAAGCTGCGAGAGGGTCCAGCGGGCGTGCTCCACGTGGGCGCTGGCCTCCTCCCCGGTCGGGGCGTTCGACAGGAAAGCCTCCAGGTGGGGGATGGACTGCTCGGGAGACTCCCCCCGCAGGAGGATGAAGGCCAGCCCGTAGTGCGCCCCGGCCGCCGCCGGGTCCTTCTGGAGGACGTGCCGGTAGGTCTTGGCGGCCTCCTCGACCATGCCGATGCGGGTGTAGCAGACCGCGATCTGCTGGAGAACGACCGTATCGCCCGGGGACTCCTTCAGCGCCAACCGGAAGGACGTCAGCGCCTCGTGGAACTTGCCCGAGGTCAGCAGCTCGGTACCCTCGCCGTAGTAATCGACGGGCCGGTGGTCTTCACCGCCGAGAAGCTTCTTCCAGAAGGCCATGCACGGGATTGGCTGTGAGCCCGGTGTCCGGCCGCGGGTCGACGGGACCGCCGACGGAGCCGGCTCGAACACCTTCGCGGGTCGCGAGAAGGTAGGAGAGCGCCAGGGGGCGACGCAACGCTCAACCCCTTGCGGCAACGACTGTTTCGGCCTCCGCGGCCAGAACGGCGAGCCCTTCCTGCTCCAGCGCTTCGGGCACCCACCCGGAGGCCTCGGTGACGACCACGCGTCCCTTGGGGGAGACGACCCTCGCCGCTTCGGCGACCCATCGCGGCCCGAGGCGGGCGTCGACGGCGACGGCGCGCAACGTTCCCGAGAAGAAGGGGAGGCCGGGCGCGGACACGACCCGGCTCACCCGGGGCGCCTCGGGCCATCGCTCGAGGTCGGGATCGACCGCCACGACCTCGAGATCGTCGACCGCCCGCGCGACGGCGCCGGCGTGCCGAGCCGGACCCCCGACCAACGCCACGGTGGCCGGACCCCGCACGATGCCGAGCAACGCGCAGAGGCGACCCTCCTCCTCCTCCGCAGCGGGCCCGAGGCCCGACGAGGGGGGCTCGCCCACCAGTCCGGAGGGGAGCTCCCCGCGCGGCGGCGCCCGCAGATCCACGAAGCCCTCGGAGACCTCGAAGCCGTCCCGGCAGTTGGGACAGCCCAGCACGCCGGCGCGCACCCGGCGCTCCTCGAGCCGGTGCGCCAGGAGAATCAGGCCGAACGTCGGACCGCACCGGGGGCAGGTGAGGCGGTCGGTCAGGAGGAGGTGCACGGGCGGAGCTCGGCGCGCGGAGTCAGCCGTGCTCGATCTGGAGGCTCGGAATCGAGACCGGCGCCGGCCGGGTCACGACGAAGAGGATGGCCTCGGCCACGTCGTCCACGCTCAGCATGGCCGCCCGGTCCGGCAGCGTCGGGTCCGAGTCCGGATCGAGCGGATCCCACAGCGGCGTGTCGGTCGCCGCGGGCTCGACGAGGGAAGCCCGCACGCCCGAGCCGCGGAGCTCCTCGAGCAGGACCTCGTGGAAGCCGCGCAGCCCGAACTTCGAGGCTGAGTACGCGGCGTTTCCGGGGAACGCTCTGCGACCCGCCACCGAGCCGACGTTGACCACGATCCCGGACCCGCGCTCGAGCATCGGCGGGAGGAGGAAGCGCGTCACGAGGAAGGGGCCGCGCACGTTGACGGCGAGGTGGGCGTCGAACTGGCGGACGGACTCGGTCGCGCACGACCGGACGCCGAAGACCCCGGCAGCGTTGACGACGATGTCCGGCACACCGCCCAGCGAATCCCGCATCTCGTCGAGCGCCGCCCACGTCGAGGTATCGTCCGAGAGATCCGCGACGATCGGCTGCGCCCCGCTCTCGGCGGCGAGGTCCGCGAGGGCGTCGGCGGAGCGGGCGAGCGCCCAGACCCGGCAGCCTTCCTCGGCGAAGGCCTCGGCGACGCGCCGGCCGATCCCGCGGCTCGCGCCGGTCACCAGGGCCGTGCGGCCCACGAGCCGCTCTCCGCTCACGGCAGGTGCAGGCGGACGCCGACGGGGGCGCGCGCGGACCCGGAATCGTCGCGACGCCGGACCGGGTCAGGCATCCGCTCGATGCTCCCCGTGGTACTCGACGTAGTGCCGGGGCGTCTCGTGGAGCGCGACCTTGGCGAGCCGCACGCCGTCGGGGAGGTGATCGGCGATACGGTCCCAGATCGCGACGGCCACGTTCTCCGTGGACGGGAGCACGCTCCGGAGCCAGGCGACCTCGAGGTTCAGGTTGCGGTGGTCGACGTCCGCGAGCACGCGCTCCTCGAGAAGCTCCTTCAGGGCCTTGAGGTCCATGACGAAGCCGGTCTCGGGATCGACCGGCCCCTCGACGGTCACGAACAGGTCGTAGTTGTGTCCGTGCCAATGCGGGTTCGAGCAATCCCCGAACACCGCGGCGTTCTCCTCGTCGGACCAATCCTCACGGAACAGGCGGTGCGCGGCGCTGAAATGAACCCGACGCGTGGCTCTCACGAAAGGCATCGAGACTCCGGTGAAGGGAACACGGACCCGGGTGTACACCGGGTCACGGAGGCCGATCCCCGCCGGCCGACCCTGCCCCAACCCCCTGCCCGGAGGGAAAGCGAAAGGCCGGCGCACGCCACATAGCGTGGCGCGACGCCGGCCTCCGCGAGCACACCGAAGGGGCTTTATTGAAGCCCGGGATGAACATCTTGGTGACCTCCCCGAGCATTGCCGCTTTCCCCTCTTCCGGGGCCTAGCGTCCTGCTCGAGAGTCAGTCCCGGCTTCGGAGTGTTGGCTCAATAAATGAGCCCTCCGATGTGCCGGAACCCAATATAGGGCCGAGGGTCCCGCGCGACTACCCGAGGCCGCGATCGTCACGCGGGACCGAACCCCGGGCTGCCGGGTAGTCGGAGTCGGCAGTGGGGCGCGCATCCCTCGGCGAGCCGCTGCCCAGCCTCCGGGACGCTCGCTCGGACATCGGGGCCTTCATGAACCAAAGACGCGCTCTCGCCCAGCGGGGCCTTTCGGCAGCGGTCGCGCTGCTCGTGCTCGTGCCGAGCTTCGCCGTGCCGCTGCTCGAGCGGAGCTCCCTGGTCGAAGAGCCCGTCGCCGAGAGCGAGCACGATCCGTCCGCGTGTCACACCGGGCACGATCACACGATCTGCACGCAGCTCGGTGGCAACCTTTCGGCTCCGGTCGGGACCCCGGAGCACGACCGATCGCACTCGGTCGTGCGCCTCGCGCCTCGCCTCGGCACCGGGGTGCTCCCGGCCCGCGCGCTCGCGGACGGACACCGCTCGAGAGCTCCCCCGCTCGGCTGACGATCCACGGCCGCCCTCGGGGCGGCCGAGCTCGTACCGCGTCGCTCGCGACGCGGCGGTCGTCCCGCGCAGCCACCCCACCCGGAGCGCTCTCACTCATGGTTCGTCAAACCCCCTGGCGGCTATCCCTCGGGCTCGCCGCAACCCTCTCGATCTCCTTGGGCGCAGGCGCCCCTACGGCCGCGGCGGCCCAGGAGCCGGTGGATTCGCTCCGGGCCGAGCTGGCTCGGCTCACCGCTCTCGTCGACAGCCTCCGACGGCAGGTGGACTCGCTGCGCGCGGCCGGCCAGGCCCAGGAGGCCGAGGACGCCCTCGCGGACCTGCGCGCCGCGGCGGCCGCCGCGGCCGCCGCCGGGGGCGAGCCGGACACGCCGGCCGAGGCGCAGGACTTCGTGGGACGCCAGCGCTCGCTCCAGGCGCTGAACCCCGAGATCAGCCTCAACGCCGACGTGATGGCCCACGTCGACCCCGACGACGCCGGCGCGGACAACTTCTTTCCGAGGGAGTTCGAGCTGTCCTTGCTGTCGTCGCTCGATCCCTTCTCCCGAGCCGCGCTCTTCATCTCCCGACACGGGGAGGGTCCCGAGGTGTCGCCCTTCGGCGGTCACGCCCACGGGGCCGACGCCGGAGGGGAGGGTGAGGAGGAAGACCACGGGGGCCACGGGGAGGGCTTCGAGATCGAAGAAGGCTACGTCGAGTGGGTCAGCCTTCCCGGGGGCCTCGGCGTGAAGCTCGGGAAGTTCCAGCAACAGCTCACGACGCTGAACCGGTGGCACGCGCACGCCCTTCCGTTCCAGAGCCGATCGCTCCCGCACCTCGCGTTCGTGGGCGAGGAGGCGCTGGCCCAGACCGGGGTGTCCGTGACCTGGCTGGCCCCGTTCGGCGGAGGGTCGGCGGGCACGTACCAGCTCGCGTTCGAGGTCGCGCGCAGCGAGAACGAAGCGCTGTGGGGCGAGGCCAGCAGACCCAGCTACCTTACCCGGGTGAACGGCTTCTGGCAGCTGGGAAGCTCGGTGGATCTCGAGGTGGGAGGCTCCTGGCTGGGAGGGCGCTTCGAGGACGAGGATGGCTCCTTCAGGCGACGGCTGTACAGCGCGGACATGGCGTTCAACTGGATTCCCCCGGCACGGGCCAGGCAGCGGGGCGTGACCGTACGCGCCGGGCTCATGAGGCTCGCGGGCCTCGAGGAGGGCGAGAGCGCGGACCCGGCGGGGCCGGAGCGCGCCCGGAGCGTGAGCGGCTTCTGGACGATGGCGGAGGTGCGACTGTCCCGGCAGTGGCTCGCCGGCGGAAGGCTCGACCGCGCGGCGGACCCGCTGGAGCCCGACGTCCGGCAGTGGCTGTTCTCTCCCACGCTCACGTGGTGGCAGAGCGAGTTCGTCCGGATCCGCGCCGAGTACGACTTCCTGAGCGGGATCGAGGGCGGAGATGGCAGCGGGATGTTCATCGTGCAGGCCACCTTCGCGATGGGCCCGCACAAGCACGCGACCTACTGAGAGGCCCGAGGAGACACGAGATGAAGACGAACGCACTGGCCCTGGCCGCGCTCCTCGCAGCGCCCGGGGGGATCGCCGCAGCGGTGGGCTCGGCTCCGGAGCCTCCCCAGGAGGCGCGCGCTCCCGTGCGCGTGGTCGCGAGCCTACCGGTCTACGCCGCGATCGCCGCGTCGGTCGGCGGTGCCGAGGTCGAGGTGGTCTCGATCGCCGACCCCAACGAGGACTCCCACTTCGTCCGACCCAAGCCGAGCTACGCGCTCGAGGTTCGCCGCGCCGACCTCTTCATCACCACCGGCCTGGACCTCGAGCTCTGGGTGCCCGCGCTCCTCGACCGGGCCGGCAACCGGCAGGTCATGGAGGGCGCCCCCGGGTACGTCACCGCGTACACGGGCATCCAGCTGCTCGACGTCCCCCCGGCGGCGGACCGAAGCCAGGGCGACGTGCACATCTTCGGAAACCCGCACCTGCACACCGACCCGCTGAGGGCCCTCCAGGTCGGCCGGAACATCGCGCGGGGGCTGAAGCGGGTCGCACCCGACCGGACGGCGCACTTCGACGCGGGCCTGGCCGAGTTCGAGCGCGAGATGCGGGCCCGGGTCTTCGGCGAGCCGCTCGTCGACATGCTCGGGGGCGAGACGCTCGAGGAGCTGGCGCTCAACGGCACGCTCTTCCCGTTCCTGGACATCGTTCGGGCCGCCCTCACCGTCGGTCCCGTGGCAGGCAGCGCAGTCCCGCTCGTAGATTTCGGCCCCCGCTGCGACCGTGCCGCTCCCCGGCGGAAGCCCGGTGCCATCCGGCGCCACGTCGATGTCCCACCGCGCGAGCTCGTCGGGCGAGGCCGGNNCTCAACGGCACGCTCTTCCCCTTCCTGGACTCGCAGGAGTTCGAGGGCCGCCCGCTCCGGAGCTTCCTCGGCGGCTGGCTCGCCCAGGCCGAGCCGCTGCGGGGACGGGAGATCGTCTGCTACCACAAGAACTGGATCTACTTCCAGGACCGCTTCGGGGTCACGTGCGTCGACTACGTGGAATCGAACCCCGGGATCGCCCCGACGCCGCGCCACGTCGCCCGGCTCCTGGACCTCATGAGGGAGCAGGGGCTGTCCGTCCTGCTCGCGGCGAGCTATTTCGAGCGCGGCCGTGTCGAGACCGTGGCCGAGCGGGGCAACGCGCGGGCCGTGATCGTGCCCATGCAGACCGGCGCCAGGCCGGGCCTCGACACGTACTTCGACCTCGTCGACCTGTGGGTCACCGAGCTCGTCGCAGCCGTCCGCTCATGACGAGACCACGCTAGAGGCGCTCACGACCGTGCTCGATCTGCTTCTCCCGCCCTTCGCGGCGTGCATGATCATCCTCCTCACCCACGCCTACTTCGGGCTGCACATCATCCAGCGGGAGGTCATCTTCGTCGACCTCGCGCTCGCGCAGATCGCGGCCCTGGGCGCGACGGTGGCCTTCATGCTCGGAGCGGAGCACGGGTCCGCGATGGGGTACGTCTTCTCCTTCGGCTTCACGCTCCTGGGCGCCCTCATCTTCTCCTTGAGCCGCCTCGACGACTCCCCCGTGCCCCAGGAGGCGATCATCGGCATCACCTTCGTGGTCGCCTCCGCCGCGGTGATCCTGATCTCCAGCTTCTCCGCCGAGGGCACCGAGCACCTGCGCGAGACGATGACCGGCGCGCTGATCTGGGTCACCTGGCCGACCGTGCTCAGCGTGACGCTGTCGTACAGCGTGATCATGGCCTTCCACTACGCGCTGCGCCGGACGATGCTGGCCATCACCTTCGCGCCGGAGCAGGTGACGCGCCTGCGCAGCTGGGACTTCGTCTTCTACGCGACGTTCGGCATCACCATCACCTCCTCGGTACATATCGCGGGCGTGCTCATGGTGTTCAGCGTTCTCGTCATCCCGGCCGTGATCGCCTTCTTCTACACGCGCAGCTTCATGCGGGCCCTGCTGATCGCGTGGGCCTCGGGCACGGTGGCCATCGTGCTCGGCCTCGGGATCTCCTTCGCCCTCGACGTGACGACGGGTCCGGTCCTGGTGGTGTGCTTCGGCGCCATCCTCGGCATCGCGCTCGCGCTGCGCCGTCGCTACGGCATCCAGGTGACGGATCCCGACGACCGCGGCCTCCACGTCCGAATGCTGGAGCAGCGGACGGCGGCCTGAGGTCAGCCCGTCCTGAAGCCGCGCAGGACGCCCAGGTTGCGGCGGTCCCCCGCGACGGGATCGTCGCCCTTGGGCGTCTCCAGGATCTTCGGCACATCCCGCAGCCGCTCGTCGAGCATGATGCGGCGAAACGGCTCCGGTCCGAGGGTCCCCTCACCGATCGACTCGTGCCGGTCCTTGTGCGTGCCGAACCCGTGCTTCGAGTCGTTGAGGTGGATCAGGCCCAGCCGCTCGAAGCCGATCGTATCGCCGAAGTCGGCCCATACGCCGTCGTAGTCCCCGACGAGGTCGTACCCCGCGCTGTAGGCGTGGCAGGTGTCGATGCAGACGCCCACCCGGTCGCGCACGCCCGGGGGGAGGCGGTCGATGATCGCCCGCAGGTTCTCGAAGGAGCCCCCGACGCTGCTGCCGCTGCCGGCGGTCAGCTCCAGCAGGACGCGGGTCGGCCCGTCCACCTGCTCGAGGGATTCCGCCACGCCTCGGGCGTTACGGTCGAGGCCCGCCTCCAGCTCGTGGTCGGTGGCATTGCCGGGGTGGGTCACGAGGAAGTCCAGCGACAGCCGGCAGCACCGCTCCAGCTCCGCCTGGAAGGAGCGCTGCGACATCCGCCATAGGCGCCGGTCCGGGGAGGACAGGTTGATCAGGTAGGAGTCGTGCGCGCCCGCGACCGCGATCCCGTGCCGCGCGCGTTGCTCGGCGAAGGCGTCCGCCGTCTCGGCGTCGACGGCCGGCTCCGCCCAGCGGTTGGGCTGTTTCGTGAAGAGCTGGAGCACCACGGCGTCGATCATGCGGGCGCGCTCCGGGGCGAGGTGCACGCCGCCGCTCGAGGACACGTGCGCTCCCAGCTCGTCCCGACCGCTTCGGCTCATCCGGCCAAGCTCGGCAAACTTTGCCTGCATCGGAAGCGGGCGTGCAGGTCACGCCGCGTGCCGCGCGCGTGCGGCCGGGGCCCCGCACAGCCCCAAGTTTCAACGCCACAATCATTTACGGCTTCGACGCCGGAGGACGGCGAGCCCTCCCCGCGCGGGCACGGGACTTGTCCCGGTTCCCGGCGTTGTCCACTCCACGTCGCACGAAACGAACCGGTAACGGGGGGCTAACATGCGGGTAGCGGCCGATGGCTACATCGATCTGAGTGACGGACGCAGGGTCCGAACGCCCGGATACCACGATCACGGCCTCGAGCCGGTCCCCGAGGCGGAGGCGGTCGCGTTCCTGCTGTCCCACGCCTTCCCCGGACACCGCCGCGTCGTCCGGTCGCTCTCCCTCCAGGAGCGCAAGCGCATCCGCCTCGCCCTCTGGGCCGACTCCGTCTCCGAGCGCATGTCGCTCGTCGACCGGGTCTGGCGGGCGATCACCGAGCCGGTGACACCGGGCGCGCGGTCCGACGAGCCCAAGCTGATTCAGGTCATCCGCTACGGGCAGTGGGCGTATCCCTTGTATATTGACGGCGATGTCACCAGAGTTATCCCGCACGGCGGCATGCCTCTTGCGGAAGTGAAGGATTCGATGATCTTCGACTTCCAGCAGGAGCGGAAGTCGGCCTGACGCTTTGTGCCGGTTTGGTTCGACCTCGGTCGTCCGGCCGGCACAAAGTCCCACGCCAGCACGGGTGGGCAACACGCCCTGGGGGGGCGTGCCAAGAGCGGCGGTGGGTGCTTGCACCTGCCGTCGCTCGCTTTTTCATCCACCGGCCGACGGCTCCCGCCTCGCCCCCGTGAGCCACGCCGGCGCTCCTGCTGTCCCCCCGCCGACGGCGGCGTGCCCTGAGAAGTGGACGATGCCCGACCGGCCCGTCTGCACCTCGCGCGTTCGCTCGTCGAGGTGCGGCGAACCCCCAAGCCGCTCCCAGACAGGGAGATAGCGAGCCCCGA
>JABAOE010014585.1_pt4 | contig 23202 bp, 23 predicted proteins | sample 7062141 | NCBI WGS metagenome assembly JABAOE01 (sample SAMN14538627, study PRJNA623070) | marine sediment metagenome | biome: marine biome [ENVO:00000428]; feature: marine pelagic biome [ENVO:01000023]; material: deep marine sediment [ENVO:00002113] | place: India: Gulf of Khambhat ... | reverse complement strand
ACGTTCGTCGGGGCATTTTTGCCATACATCCTGAACGTAAACCTCGGCCTGCCGATCGAGCAGCAGGGCCGGGTCGCGGGCGACATGGGCTTCTATCGCGAGCTCGTATTGATCGCCCTCAGCACGCTGATCGGCGCGCTGTCGGACCGGACGGGTCGGCGCATCATCTTCGTCGTGGGCATGCTCGTACTGTCGGCCGCATATGTGTTCTACGGGTACGTGGACAGCATCGCCCAGTTGATCATCGCGCAGCTCGTCCTCGCGACCGGCATCGCCCTGTTCAACGTCATGATCATCGCGCTCCAGGTGGATTACGCGGATGAAGGCTCCCGCGGCAAGCTCGTCGGCTTCTCCGGCGTCGCCATCGGTTTCGGTCAGGCCCTGATCGGCGCCGTCTTCCTCGGGCTACCGCAGCGCTTCGTCGGCGCCGGGGCGACGGAACTAGCGGCCGGACAGTACACGACGCTGGCCATGGCCGGATTCGCATTCGTGACCGCGATCATCGCACTGCTCGGTCTCAAGTCCGGGCGGCCCCCGCACGTCGACGACAAGCTCCCGCTGCGGGCCGTCATCGTGCGTGGCCTGGCGGCGGGGCGCAGCAACCCGCGGATCCTGCTGGCGTATCTTTCGGCCTTCGCCTCGCGCGGTGACATGGTCGTGGTCGGCACCTTCTATACCCTGTGGCTCACGCAGGCCGGTCTCGCGGCCGGAATGACGGATGACGCGGCGGCCCGGACCGCCGGCCTGTACTTTCTCGTCGTCATGCTGACCGCGCTGTTCTGGGCCCCGATTCTCGGGTTCATCAACGACCGCGTGAATCGAACGACCGTGATGCTGCTGTCGCTCGCGATCGCCTCCGTCGGTTATATCGGCATGGGCCTGATTCCCGATCCGCTCGGCGGCTGGATGATTCCAGGCGCGATCGTGCTGGGGATTGGGCAGATAAGCGTGACTTCCGCGTGCCAGACACTGGTCGGCCAGGAAGCGCCGCCCGAATCGCGCGGCTCGATCACCGGCATGTTCGCGCTGTTCGGCGCCGGTGGCATCCTGTTCATTACCAAGGTCGGCGGCATTATCTACGACGCGATCGGGCCGGCCGCGCCGTTCGTGCTGATCGGCTTCATCAACGGCGGGCTATGCCTTTACGCGCTTGCCGTTCGGCGCATGCCAGACCGCGCCGCACAGCCGATCACCGGCTGATGGTCGCTAGTCTCCTTCGCCGAGCACCGTCACGGTCACGTGCCGCCGGTGACCCGCCGAGCGGTGCTCCCACAGGTAGACACCCTGCCACGTCCCCAGCAGGCAGCGGCCGCCCCCCACCGGCAGGCTCAGGCCCGACTGAGTGAGCACGGAACGGACGTGCGCCGGCATGTCGTCCGGACCCTCGGCCGTGTGACGGAAGATCGGGTCGCCGTCGGGCACGAGCCGGCTGATGAAGGCCTCGAGGTCGGCACGGACGGTCGGGTCCGCGTTCTCGGTCAGCACCAGCGACGCGCTCGTGTGCCGGCAGAAGACCTGGCAGATGCCGGATACGATGCCTGATGCGGCCACGATGGCCTGGATGTCGTCGCTCAGGTCATAGCTGCCGCGGCCGCGCGTCGATAGCTGGATCGACTGTTGATGCACGCTCATGTGAACGGACAGGCGCGGGTCAGGGGCGGTAAGGCGCGCCGAACTTCAGCCGCAGCGTCTTGACCTTCCCGTACCATGGGATGCTGACGACGTATAGGTTGTCGTGCTCCGTGTCCGCCATCGGCGGCAGGCGCTTGCTGCCGTGAAACGCCTCGATCAGTGCCGGCATCGCCTCTCGGTCCGAGATCACCAGCACGATCTTCCCTTTGTATTCCTGAAGGATCATCTTTTCGAGACCTTCGACGTTGCCCGAGTCGACGACCTGCACGGGCAGCTGCAGGCGCTCGGCCAGCGGCTCCGCCGTTTCCTGCGTGCTGCGCAACTGCGTCGCGAATATGGCATCGACCCCGGCGATCACGTCGATGTCTCCGACGAGGCGGGCGACTTCCTCAGCTCGCGCATGGCCAGCCGGACTGAGGCCGGGATTGGCGCTGTCGCCATCGGCGAGCTCCGCGTAACGGACGAAGACGACCGTCGTCGTCGCCTGCATCTCGAACACCCACGCGAGCGACAACGCCAGCGCGAGGAATACGGCGCTGGCGAGCATGCGGCGGCGGCGGCGGCGCCTGCGGCGGTTCTCATCGACGGCCATTACGCGTCATCCTTCAGTCCCCGTGGGCCGCCGGTGCTCAGTCGCGCCTCGGCGCGTCCGGATCGGAGATGTCGATGACCCGGTATTCGGCATCGACCGTCTCGCCGCCGCCCGACGGCCGGGCGCCATCGCGGTCGGCGTCGTCCAGCTTGCGCTGCAGCCACCAGACTCTCACGTAGATCACGATCAGGGCGAGCAAGACGAAGCCGACGAACGCGGCCAGCACGATGCCGCCGACCAATACCGCGATGACGAACACCGCGACGGCGGCGACGGCGCCCAGCAATTGGGTCAGCGGGTTGGGCGGCTTCCCGCCGCCGATACGGATGTAATGGAGCTGTCGCACCGCGGTATTCTAACGGGCGGAGGCTCGACGCGTTAGCCATTGTTTTCATGCGGGCTCACCCTCGACGATCGAGAGCAGGGCCGGCGATGCAGGCGTCAATATGCGCGTCATGCGCAGGCCCGCCGCCGCGAACAGTGCCTCGAACTCGGCCGCCGTGCGCTCCTTGCCGGGCGTCAGCGCCATGATCATGAGATCGAGGTGCTTGTTGGGATCGGGATCGTTGCCGGGCTTCATCACCGCGTCGATCACGGCGATCCTCGCCCCTGGCCGCATGGCGGTGCGGCAGTTCCCCAGGATCTGCGTCGCGCGCGCATCTTCCCAGTCATGCAGCACCCGCTTCATGACGTACAGGTCGGCGCCCGGCGGCACGGCGTCGAAAAAGTCGCCGGCGATCAGTTCGACTCGGCCGAGCAGACCCGCCGCAGCCAGGTCCGCCGGATCCTCGAGGACGCGCGCCTGCTCGAACAGGATCGCTTTCACGGCCGGGTTGCGCTCCAGGATGGCCGCCAGGAGGCCGCCGCGCCCGCCGCCGATGTCCGCAACGCATTTGAACTCGCCGAACGGATAGCCCTCGGCGATCGACGGATTCTCCTCGCGCGACACGGCGGCCATGCGCCGATGGAACACGGCGCCCGCCGCGGGGTGCGCTGCCAGGTAGTCGAAGAAACCGGTGCCGAACGCGCGCTCGAATGCCACCTCGCCATGCATCACCGCACCCGGGAGCTCGGCCGCGGTGGCCCATTGCAGATCCTGCCAGGCGAGACAGAAGGATTCCCGCAGCGAGTCGGGGTGGTCGCTTCGCAGAATTTCCGCGCGCGCCGTCGACACGATCCTGCCCTGCCCGTCCTCGGCAAACACGCCATGTCCGGCGAGCATCCGCAGCACGCGATACAGGGATGCCTCGTGCGCGCCGGTCACGCGGGCGAGATGGCCCGTCGTCCGCGGGCCGTCGGCGACGTGATCGGCGATGCGCAGCTCGGCGACGACGCCCAGCGCGCGCAGAAGCAGCAGACCGCCAACCGCCTGCAGCATGAATTCCCGTGGCGTCGACTCGTCCGGGGCAGCGCCCGACATCGCCTTCGCCCTACTCGGGTATCGCCTGCAGGCTGTACATTGCGACGAGGACCGGTGACGGCTCGATGCCGACTCGCGCAAACCATTTGCCGAACAGCGCCTGGAATTGCCCGGTGCGATATAGCTCGGCCAGCGAGCGGTTCACCACCAGCCGGAAATCCGCATCGTTGCGCCGGAGCATCAGGCCGTAAGGCTCAAACGAATACAGGTCCTGCGAGAGCGCGAAGTCCGCCGCGCGACGTGTCTTGATGATCTGTCCGATCAGAGTGACCTGGTCGTTGGCAAACGCGTCGATGGCGCCGTCGCCGACGCGTCGAATGCCTTCCGCACCATCCGCCACCGTGACGATCTCGGCGTCGATGGCGTTCTTCTCGAGGTACGCCTTCAGGGCAGACTCCGCGGTCGTGCCGCGGATCACGGCAACCTTCTTGCCGGCCAATTCCTCGATCGTCCTCAGCGGCGCGGCGGCCCGCGAGACGAGGCCGCCGCCGGTGACGAATGTCATCAGCGAGAAGTCCACGCGCTCCATTCGCGACAGCGTCATCGTTGCCGTCCCGCATTCGATGTCGACCCGGCCGCTCTCGACGGCGTCGAAGCGATTCTCGTAGTCGACCAGAACCCACTCCGTCCGCAGGTTCTTCAGGCCCAGCGCCTCGCTGGTCGCGGCGGCGATGCGGCGACAGAGGTCGAGCGAGTAACCCACCGGAGTGCCCTGAGGATTGACGAACGAGAACGGCTCTGCATCCTGGTGGTAGCCAAACTTGATGACACCGCTCGCCCGTATCTTGCCGAGCGTGTCGGTGACCTCGGCGGCGGGCGCTCCGCCAGCCAGCAGCATCAGGGCAGCGCTCAGAACGGCCTGTCGCATTGTGCTTACTCCCATCGAATCGTTGTTGTCGTTTCGTACCCGAGCCGCGCGCGGCACGCGTGATCAGGCATCCTTCGGCTCGCCTTCGAGGACGCCGAGCGGATCGTCGAGCACGTCGGGGTGATACTTCGCGGTCAGCTCCAGCCAGTATTCCGGCAGTTCATCCAGCGAGGCAGCGCGGGTCCCGGCGCCGTGCGCCGTCGTGTGCCCGGGCGTGTCGTCGAAACCCATCCAGGGCCTGTATGTCACCAGGCCGTGGAACGAGACATGGGTCGGCACGGTCGGCTGCGCCGGATCGGCGAGATCGGACATCCTCGCGTGATAGGTCGTCATCTCGTTATAAACGAATGGGCGCTTGCCCGGGATCGGATCGCCGTTGACGCCGATCACCTCCGTGATCCAGACGTCGTCGCCGCGCGCGATCGCCGGTTCAAACCGATGCGATAGCTTCAGGCCCCGCACCTCCCCCGCCGCGACCTGCAGATCGAGACCGTCCGCCGTCACGACGAAGCGCGACGGTCCCATCCGCGTCCTCGGCACGCCGACGGTCTTGCCGGTGAACGGGTTGGTCCAGGTCTCGATCAGCTCGCGGGTTCCGAGATCCGTGAAGTACGCAACCTCGAGCGACTTCGCCTCGAAGGCATCCGGCCGGATCCGTCGGTAGCGCGTCAGCGTGGCCGCTAGCAGGCCCATCATCGGCGTCGCCTTGTGATCGACGACGGCGTAGCGCGTGCCGCGGACCCAGCCGATGCACAGGCGATCGTCGACGCTGCCGCGCATCTTGATGCACGCGGTCAGGAAATCGTCGCGATTCGTCAGATCCAGCGCCGGCGCCGCGAGCACCGCCGGCCCGGACAGGCCGGCCATGGCGCCACCGGCTCCGATGATCAGTTGACGTCTGTCGATCATGTAAGGTTTTTCCGGCTTTAGTCGAGTTGATTCATCTGATCGAGTCGGGCCAGGGCCTCGACGGTCGCTGCCGTGCGACCGGAAATCATGACCGCGTGCCCGCGCGCCAGCAATTCTCGCGCCGGACCCAGTCCGATGCCCCGCGTGCTGCCGGTGATTACGACGTTGGCCATCCGCGCTCCGCCCCGATGTTGCGGGCAAGTCTACCAGTAACACTCGCCGCTGAACTGCTATATTGCGTGGCTCTCGGGCCCGACGTTGCGTGCAGTTCGAATCCACAGCCAGCGCCAGCGGAAGATACGCACAGAGGAACGGTATGAAACAACTGATGATTGCCTGCCTGCTGCTCTTCATGACGACGGCTTGTGCCAGCAAGGAACGGTCACTGCAGGAGGGCCCGGACGCCGAGGTTACCTTCGACGGCCTCGTGCGCGTCAACAACTCCGTCTTCAAGCGCGCGTGGGCCGCTCCGGATATCGACCTGGCTCGATACACGAAAATCATGCCCGGCAACGCGGAGTTCGAGTTCCGGGCCGTGCGTGGCTCTCCCACCGCGACACGCTCGTCGAATCAGCGCGAGTTCCCGATCAGCGAGAAGGACCAGCAGAAGTTCAAGGACCTGGTCGAGGAGATCTTCAACGAGGAACTCGCCAAGAGCACACGCTTCACGATGACCGATCAGCCGGGAGCGGATGTGCTGATCATCCGCGGTGCGATGCTCGACATCGTGTCGCTGGTGCCGCCCGAGCGCGCGGGACGGACGGACATCTACCTGTCGCGGGTCGGCGAGGTCACGCTCGTGCTCGAACTGGCGGATTCATTGAGCGGCGAAACCCTGGCGCGGGCGGCCGAGCGCCGCGCGGCGGAGCGCCCGGGACAGCAGGCCGTGCGGGCCAGCCCCGTGACGACGTGGACGGAGGTGAAGCGGCTCGCCCGCCGCTGGGCGGTGAAGCTGCGGGACGGACTCGACGCGATCGAGGGCGTGCCGCAGTAGCACCTCGCCCCGCGAGGGAACCGGAGATGCTAGACTACGTCTAAAGCAAGACACCCAATTCGAGGAGACGAATATGCAGCCAGACAGGCACATCGAACGGAATCGAGCGGCACCGGCCGCCCTTTACGGGGAGGCGGTGCGCGAGTCGGCACTGGCGACCAACAAGGTCCTGAAGAATACCTACCTGCTGTTGTCCGGGACGCTGATCTTCAGCGCCGCCATGGCCGGCATCGGCATCGTGACCAACATGCCGTTCATCAACCCGTTCATCACGCTGGCCGCCTATTTCGGCCTGCTGTTCATGACCTACCGCTTCCGGAATTCAGCGACCGGCCTCGTGTTCGTCTTCGCGCTGACCGGCTTCCTCGGGCTGACGCTCGGACCGCTGCTGAGTGTCTACATCGCGACGGTGCCCAACGGCGGCCAACTGGTCTTGACCTCGCTGGGCGCAACCGGCCTGATCTTCCTTGGCTTGAGCGCCTACGCGGTGACGACGCGCAAGGACATGAGTTTCATGCGCGGATTCCTGATGGTCGGCCTGATCGGCATGCTGGGCGTCATCTTGCTGGGCCTGTTCGTCGACCTGTCGGCCTTCCAGATGGCGATCTCGGCGGGCATCGTGCTGCTGATGTCGGCGCTGATCCTGTATCAGACGAGCGAAATCGTGAACGGCGGCGAAACCAACTACATTCTCGCGACCGTGACGCTTTACGTCAGCCTGTACAACATCTTCGTCAACCTGCTGATGCTGCTCGGCATGGGCGGAGACGACTAGGCGGGAATTCAGCCCGGGTCCGAGGACAGACCCGTGTGTGAGGCAATGAACGCCCATTGATCGGCGTACTGCTCTACATTCTTTGATGTGGAGCGGCCTGCCCCGTGGCCGCTGCGGGTCTCGATCCGGATCAGCGCCGGGCGATCGCACGCCTGGGCGTGCTGGAGCGCCGCCGCGAACTTATAGCTGTGCCAGGGCAACACGCGGTCGTCGTTCGTATCGGCCAGCACCAGCGTCGGCGGATAACAGGCTCCCGCGCGGATGTTGTGAACCGGCGAATATGCGTACTGGGCCGCGAACTCGTCCTCGTTTTCGCTGAGGCCGTAGTCGGTCGACCACTGGCGCGCGTTGCCGCTCGCGGTGTGGTAGCGCAGCATGTCGAGGACGCCGACGGAAGGCACGACCGCCGCGAACAGCTCGGGCCGCTGCAGCCCGGTCGCGGCCGCGAGCAGTCCGCCGTTGCTGATGCCCCAGATGGCCAGGTGCCGAGGGCTCGTGACGTCGTTCGCGATCAGCCACTCGGCCGCCGCGACGAAGTCATCGAAGACATTCTGCTTGTTCAGTCGCGTGCCCGCCCGGTGCCAGTCCTCGCCGTATTCCCCTCCGCCACGCAGAGTCGCCGAGACGTAAACCCCGCCGGCCTCGATCCATGCCATCCGCGTAGATGCATAGCCGGGCAGGATCGACACGTTGAAGCCGCCGTAGCCGTACAGCACGGTCGGGTTCCGTCCATCGTACGCGAGTCCCCGACGGTGGACGATGAACATCGGCACGCGCGTCCCGTCCTTCGCCTCCGCGAAGACCTGTCGCGTCACGTAATCGCGCGTATCCACCGCGACCTCTGGGACGCTGACGGGATCGATCGCCCCGGTCTCCGCGTCATAGCGATACACGGACCGCGGGGTCGTAAAATCGGTGTACGAGAAGAACGTCTCGGGCTCGTCGAACCGCCCGCCGAAGCCGGCCACCGCGCCCTTGCCGGGCAAGTCGAGTTCGCGCCGCAACTCGCCGTCTGCGTCGAACACGCGCACTGTCGAGTGCGCGTCGATCAGGTAATGCACGATAAACAGCCCGCCGATCAGCGTGGCCGACTCGATCGCATGTGGCCCTTCCGGCACGATCGTGCGCCAGTTCTCGCTTCCCGGCCGGTCGAGATCGATCCCGATGACGCGGCCGCGCGGCGCGTCCAGCGCCGTCTTGAAGTAGAACATCCGGCCGTCGTTGCCCAGGTACTCGTAGCGGGAATCCCAGGCATCGATCAGTCGCACGGTCTCATCGCCGGCGACGCCTCCGGTCATCCGCTTGTAGTAGATCCCGTTGGCCACGTAACCGTCGAACAGTTCGATCAGCAGGTAATCGCCGTCATCGGTCACGGTGCCGTAGGGATTGCGGGTCGGATGGTCGGTGACGCGATACACCTCGATGTCCTCCGACTGCGGCGTGCCGACCCGGTGATACCAGACGCTGACCTGCTGCTGATCGTCGTATGGCTCGTCTCCGTTGCCACGCGGATACCGGCTGTAGAACAGGCCGCTGCCATCCGGGGCCCACGACACGCCGGAGAACTTGATGCCGCGCAATTCGTCTTCCAGGTCCTCGCCCGTCTCGACGTCGCGCAGGCGCCAGGTGCGCCAGTCGCTGCCCCCATCCGACGCGCCGTACGCGAGCAACTCACCCCGTGGCCCCAGCGCGTAGCCGCTGACGGAAACGGTGCCGTCGGCTGACAACAACTCGGGGTCGATCAAAAGGCGGCCGCGTTCCGTGATCTCTTCGGTGACCCAGACCGTGTCCTGTTCCTGCATGCCGGAGTTGTGCGAATAAACGTAGCGGCCGTCGCGCCGCGCGGGGATGCCGTAGCGCTCGTAGTCGATCAGTTCCGCGAGGCGGGCGGCGAAGTGCGCGCGCATCGGCAGAGCTTCCAGGTAGGGGTCCGACACCGCGTTCTGCGAGGCGATCCACGCGTTGGTCGCATCCGACGTCAGGTCCTCGAGCCATCGATACGGATCCGCGACCTCGATGCCGTGGTAGTCGTCGACCTGCTCGAGCCGTTGCGCGACCGGGTAACGCCACGTGGCTGGCGCATTGTTCGTGCGGTCCGCGCCGCCCGGCGCGCACGCAACCATCGCCACCGCGAGAGCCGGCACCAGCGCGGCCGCAGCGACGGTCCGACCCGGCCTATGGCGAGGCTCACTCACCGATCAGCTCGAGGCCGTGCATGTACGGCCGCAGTACCCCGGGGACCCGAATGCCACCGCTCGCGGTCTGACAATTTTCCATGATTGCGATCAGCGCGCGACCGGCCGCCACGCCTGAACCGTTCAGCGTATGCACCAGCTCGGGTCTGTTCGTCTGCGGGTTGCGCCAGCGCGCGCTCATCCGGCGCGCCTGGAATGACTCGCAGTTGCTGCACGAGGAGATCTCGCGATAGCGCCCCTGGCTCGGCAGCCACACCTCGATGTCGTATGTCTTGGCGGCACCGAAGCCGGTGTCGCCCGCGCACAGCGTGACGACGCGATACGGCAGTCCGAGTTGCTGCAACACCGTCTCGGCATGACCGGTCAGTTCCTCGAGCGCGGCATAGGAATCCTCCGGCCGCGTGATGTGCACCAGTTCGACCTTCTCGAACTGGTGCTGCCGGATCATGCCGCGCGTATCCTGACCGTGCGACCCGGCCTCCGATCTGAAACACGGGGTGTGCGCGGCGAATTTCAGCGGGAGCTCTTCCGCATCGAGAATCCGCTCCCTCACCAGGTTGGTCACTGGGACCTCGGCGGTGGGGATCAGGTAATAGTCGTCCTCGCCGACGAGCGCGAACAGGTCCTCGCCAAATTTCGGTAACTGACCGGTCCCCTCGAGTGCACGCGCGTGAACGATGTACGGCGCATAAATTTCCGTGTACCCGTGCGACTGTGTATGCAGATCCAGCATGTACTGGATGAGCGCGCGATGGAGCCGCGCGAGCGGGCCACGCAGAACGCTGAACCGGGCGCCGGTGACGCGGGCAGCGGCTTCGAAGTCGAGCTGTCCGAGCCGCACTCCGAGATCGACGTGATCCAGCGGCTCGAAATCGAACCGGGGCGGATCACCCCAGGCCCGGACCAGCTCGTTGGCGTCCTCGTCGGCGCCGTCGGGCACGCTCTCGTGCAACAGATTTGGCATCGACAACTGCTGCTCGAGCAAGTCCGCCTGCACCTGCTCGAGCTCTGCCTCGGCGGCCTTCAGAGTATCGCCGAGTGACTGGACCGCTTCGAGCAAGGGGTCGATTTGCTCGCCGGCGGCCTTCGCCCGACCGATGTCCCGGGACTTGACGTTGCGCTCGTTGCGCAGTTCCTCGACCTGCACCTGTAGCGCCTTGCGCCGCTCCTCGAGCGCGCGGTACGCGGCCCCGTCCAGCGCGTAACCACGGCGCGCCAGGTCGGCGGCGACCCGATCGACATCTGCCCTGAGTAATTTTGGATCTAGCATTAATAAAATTTATTAAATATCTGATAAATAAATGATTAATCTCTTCGGCGAGCCTTCCGATTCCGCTCCCGCAGGCCACGAAGCTTCTCCGCGATCTGCTTCTCCAGCCCGCGTTCCGCGGGCTCGTAGTACACCTGCTCCTCCATGCCGTCGGGGAAGTAGCGCTCCCCAGCCGCGAAGGCGTCGGCCTCGTTGTGCGCATAGCGATACGCGGCTCCGTGTCCGAGTACCTTCATGAGCGCCGTCGGGGCATTCCGAAGGTGCTTGGGGACCTCGAGGCTCCCATGGCGGCGGGCGTCGGCGGCGGCGTCATTATATGCGCGGTACGTCGCGTTGCTCTTGGCCGCGCAGGCCAGGAACACGACGGCCTGCGCCAGCGCGAGCTCGCCTTCCGGGGTTCCCAGCCGCTCGTAGGTCTGCCAGGCATCGAGGGCGATGCGGAGCGCCCGCGGGTCCGCGTTGCCGATGTCCTCGGACGCCATGCGCAATACCCGTCGCGCGATGTAGGCGGGATCGCAGCCCCCGTCCAGCATCCTTGCGAACCAATACAGGGCAGCGTCGGGATCCGAGCCGCGCACCGATTTGTGCAGCGCGGATATCTGGTCGTAGAACAGGTCGCCCTGACGGTCGAAGCGCCTGATACTCCCGGCCGTCACCTCGGCGACGATGGCGTCGTCGATCGTGCGAGCGGTCGACCCGATTGCCGCCGCCGATTCCGCGAGCCCCACCGCGAGTTCGAGCAGGTTCAGCGCACGCCGCGCATCACCGTCCGCCGCAGCGGCGAGCTGCCGGAGGGGATCGTCGGCCGCATCGATTGACGCCCCGCCGCAACCGCGCTCCTTGTCTCCGACCGCGCGTCGCATGATCGCGACGAGGTCGTCCGGCTGCAGGGCCCTGAGAACGTACACGCGGGCGCGCGACAGTAATGCGTTGTTGAGCGCGAACGATGGATTCTCCGTCGTCGCACCGATGAACGTGATGGTGCCGTCCTCGACGTAGGGCAGGAACGCGTCCTGCTGTGTCTTGTTGAACCGGTGCACCTCATCGAGGAACAGCACCGTGGGCCGATCGGGCGACTGTTGGGCCGCCGCGACACCCGCCCGTATGTCCTTGACGCCCGCCATCACGGCGGACAATGCGATGAAGTGCGCGTCGGCGCTCGTCGCGATCAGCCTGGCCAGGGTCGTCTTTCCGGTTCCCGGCGGACCCCAGAGGATCGCCGAGTGCAGCGTGTCGGCCTGCACGAGTCGCGTCAGCGGTTTGCCGGGGCCCAGCAGGTGCGGCTGTCCGATCACCTCCTCGAGCCGCCTGGGCCGCATCCGGTCGGCGAGCGGTCGGAACGGGCGATCCGGGTCAGGTTTCGCGGCGGTGTTCATCGGTCCAGCTTGCGGGGCGACGCCCAATGTTAACGGCAAAGGGGCGGGAAAGCGCCGCCGCCGCGCTCAGCCGGCAATGCGGGCCTCGACCAGTTCCGCCCAGCGGCCGAGACCCGAGATCGCCAGCAACCACGCGACGCCGATGCCGCCGAAGTCAAAGAGCGCATCCGCGAGCTCCGCCGAACGATAGGTCAGCTGAGCCTGCAGCAGCTCGATACCAACGCCGAGCGCCGCGAGCAACAGCGCGACCAGCGGAAACCACCTGGGCCGGAACACACCACAGAACCAGGCCATCAGCACGGCGAAGGCAAGGAAATGGGCGAGCTTGTCATTGACGACCGTAGCGATGTTGGCGGGCGGCGCAAGCGTCCCATACAGAACGTATGCGAGCAGACCAAGACCGCCGGCCAACCACCAGTATCCGAATCGCAGGGGGCGCATCGAGGTCGCTAGAGCTCACCCTCGTCGATGATGTCCACACCGTCGGGCACGTCAAACCGAAAGAATGCGTCGGGCACGTCGGCCTCGCGGTCGATTTCGCTGAGAAAAATCTGCGTACGCTGGCCCAGGCGATCGGTGAGCAAGATACGCTGCAGTTCGCCGGCCTCGAAGCCGAGTTCGACGCCGGCAAAATCCGACTCGGCCGACCGAGGCTCGAGGCGCAACCAGCGGAGCCCGTCGCTCCGGGCGGAACCTCGATACTCGAAGTGGTCGAGCACGTCGGTCGCACCGGTCAGCAGGGCGGCGGGCGTCTCCCCCAGCCCCGCATCGAGGCGCCGAATCGTCACCTGTTCGAGGTCGGCCTCGTAGAGCCAGACGCGCTCGCCGTCGGCGGTGATCACGCGCTCGTAGGGCTCCCTGTAGTCCCAGCGAAACCGACCCGGTTTCTTGAGCACGACCCGCCCGCTGGCATCCTCGAGCGGCTCCAGATCGCCGCCGATGATTCGCTGCCGGAACGTCGCGCTCAGCGTATCCAGGCCGTCGAGAAATGCGCGCAGCACCTGCATGCCGTCATCCGGTGCGGTCGCCGGCGCGGCGATCGCGGCCGGCAGCGCGAGGCAGCCGACCAGTATTAGTGCGCGCGCACGCTGCATCCCGTCGTCGCCGTCACGCTTCGGCGGGCGGCGGAGGCGCCAGCACCTCGCGTTGCCCGTTCGGTTGCAGCGGACTGACGAGGCCGGCCTGCTCCATCGTCTCGACCATCCGCGCGGCGCGGTTGTAGCCGATCTTCAGCCGGCGCTGGATGCCGGACACCGATGCCCTCCGGGTTTCGGTGACGATGCTCACGGCCTGGTCGTATAGCGGATCGCTCTCTCCGTCGAGTTCGCCGGTGACGACCGGCTCCTCGCCCTTGATACCCGGCAGCGGCTCGCTCGGCCCTTCCGTGACGGCGTCGACATAATTCGGCGTGCCGCTCCCCTTGAGGCTGGCGACGACACGATGAACCTCCTGGTCCGATACGAAGGCGCCATGCACCCGCAGCGGCACGGAGCTGCCGCCGCCCAGGAACAGCATATCGCCGTGGCCGAGCAGCGCCTCGGCGCCGCCCTGGTCGAGGATGGTTCTCGAGTCCACCTTGGCCGAAACCTGGAAGGCGATCCGGCTCGGGATGTTGGCCTTGATCAGCCCGGTGATGACGTCGACCGACGGACGCTGGGTCGCGAGGATCAGGTGGATGCCGGCGGCGCGCGCCTTCTGGGCGAGGCGCGCGATCAGCTCCTCGACCTTCTTGCCGACGATCATCATCATGTCCGCGAGTTCGTCCACGACGACGACGACCAGAGGCAGCGGTTCCAGCGCAGGACGCGTGATTTCTGCGACCTCCAGGGGATCCGACACCTCGAACAGCGGATCTGGGATTGGCGCACCGGCCTCGGCCGCCTGGCGCACCTTGCGGTTATACCCGGAGAAGTTGCGAACGCCCAGGGCGGCCATCAGCCTGTAGCGACGCTCCATCTCCGCGACGCACCAGCGCAGCGCGTTGGCGGCATCCTTCATGTCCGTGACGACCGGGCATAGCAGGTGCGGAATCCCCTCGTAGACCGACAACTCGAGCATCTTCGGGTCGATCATGATCAGGCGAACTTCTTCCGGCTTGCACTTGTAGAGCAGGCTCAGGACCATCGCGTTGAGCGCGACGGACTTGCCGGAACCCGTCGTGCCGGCAATCAGCAGATGCGGCATCCGCTGCAGATCCGCGACGACGGGCTTGCCGCCAATGTCCTTGCCCAGTCCGAGCGTCAGCGGCGACTTGAAATCTTCGTAGGTCCGCGAGCGCAGGATCTCCCCGAGGGTCACGAGTTCGCGTGTCTCGTTGGGTATCTCGAGCCCGACGGTCGACTTGCCGGGAATGACCTCGACGACGCGCACGCTGATCGCCGACAGCGAACGCGCCAGGTCCTTCGCGAGATTGCTGATCTGGCTGCTCTTGACGCCGGCGGCCGGATCGAGCTCGAAGCGGGTGACGACGGGGCCGGGGTGGACCGAGACAACCTCGACCTCGACGCCGAAGTCGCGCAGCTTCATCTCGACGAGCCGCGACATCGCCTCTAGCGCCTCGTCCGAATAGCCGGGTCCCTGGTCCGGATGCTCGTCCAGCAGCGACAGCGCCGGCAGCTCGCCCGCCGGAACCGAGTCGAAGATCGTGACCTGCCGCTCCTGCTCGACCCGCTCACCGGTCGCGACGTTCGGCAGCACCGGCTCGATCCGCGGCGCCTTCTTCTGCCCGGTCTTCTGGCGCTGCCGCTTTACCACCTCCTGACGCTGTTCCTGAGCGCGTTTGACGACGCTCCGCTCGCGCAGCGCGAGCACGAAGTCGCGGGCTCGCTCCAGCGCGCTCAGCACCGTCGCGCCGATTCGATCCATGATCGCCAGCCACGACACGCCCGTGAATATCGATACCGACGCCAGCCAGAGCGCCAGCAGCAAGAGCGTGGACCCGAGGTCGCCGAGGGCTGCGCCGAGGGACGCCTCGAGCATCTGGCCGAGTGCGCCGCCGGCGGACTGCGGCAGATCAGGCTGGCGAAAATGCAGCGTCGCCAGTCCGCAGCTCGCGACCAGGCAGACCACAAAGCCACCGAATCGGGTGGCGAGGGCCCTGCGCTCGGCCGGCGCCGATTCTTCTTTGCTCAGGTAGATGAACAGGCCACCGAGCATGACCATGACTGGAAACAGGAACGCCGGAGTTCCGAACAGGCTGAAGGCCACGTCACTGAACCATGCGCCCGCGGCACCGATCTGGTTGCGGACCGCTGCCCCATCGCCCGTGTGGCTGAATCCGGGATCTCGGGTGTCATAGGTCAGGAGCGCCACCAGCATGATCACGGCCAGCGCTGCCATGACCCAGAGTGCGGCCTCCCGCACCGAGTAGGCCACCGACGCCGTGCCGGTCGTCGACTGGCGCCCCTGGACGCCGGCGGTCCTAGCCACCGGCACGCATTCCCCGTCGAATCGAGCGACGCATATTCACATGAGATCTTGCAACAACAACATCGTTTAACTACTTCAATCGAAAGTAGTTAGCAAATCCGATAATAGCAGCAATCCCGCGGCCGTGTGCAAGCCGGCCGGTATTCCCCTACACTACCCGGCCGCTGCCGCGCGCTTGGCCGGAAAGATGCACTCGCGCAATGGTAAAGACTCCGATGCCAGAACCCAAACACTGTCGCCTGCTGATCCTCGGCTCCGGACCGGCCGGGTATTCGGCCGCTATCTATGGCGCCCGCGCGAATCTGAGCCCGGTGCTGATTACCGGACTCGAACTCGGCGGGCAGCTGATGACGACAACGGATGTCGACAACTGGCCCGGAGGCGCCGCCGGGCTGCAGGGTCCCGAACTGATGGAGCAGCTGCGCCAGCACGCGGAGCGATTCGACACGGACATCGTCGCCGACCATGTAACAGAGGTCGATCTCGCGACCCGACCCTTTCGCCTGAGGGGCGAGCAGGCAGAGTACACTTCCGACGCGCTCATCATTGCGACCGGCGCCACCGCCCGGTATCTCGGGCTGCCGAGCGAGGACAAATACAAGGGCCGCGGCGTTTCCGCGTGCGCCACCTGCGACGGCTTCTTCTACCGCAATCAGCCGGTCGCCGTCATCGGCGGCGGAAATACGGCGGTGGAAGAGACGCTCTACCTCGCAAACCTCGCGTCCAGGGTCAGCCTGATCCATCGCCGCGACAGTCTCCGTGCGGAGAAGATGATGCAGGACCAGTTGCTCGCGCGGACCAGCGGCGGCAACGTAGAAATCCTGTGGAGTCACGTGCTCGACGAGGTGCTGGGAGACGATACGGGCGTCACCGGTATTCGTGTCCGGAGCACGAAAGATCCGGAGCGGACTGACGAGCTCGACGTGGCGGGCGTATTCATCGCGATCGGCCATGATCCGAACACCGGCATGTTCAAGGGACAGCTCGACATGGAGGACGGCTACCTGATCGTGAATCGTCCCGGGCAGAACCAGGCCACGGCCACCAGCGTCCCGGGCGTTTTCGCCGCGGGCGATGTGGCCGATCCGATCTACCGGCAGGCGATCACGTCGGCCGGCTCGGGTTGCATGGCGGCGCTCGACGCAGAGAAGTTCCTGGACGCGCTCGACTGAGCGCGCGACGCTCCCGCGGCGGACGGGATTCGCTTGACTTCTCTCGCCGTCAGCGGGTAGTTGTTGACGGATGTCAATAAAAAAGGACGTGGACCCGGTGCGCGCCGACATTATCGCCGACATCACCACGGTGGATGCGACCGCCTGGAACGAGCTGTCCGGAACGGATTCGCCGTTTCTGCGCCACGAATTCCTGGCCGCGCTGGAGAAGACCGGTTGCGTCGGACCGACCAGCGGGTGGCACCCGTGCCACGTGATACTGCGAGACGACGCCGGCGGCCTCGTCGGCGCGATGCCCCTGTACCGCAAGACCAATTCCTGGGGCGAGTTCGTCTTCGATTTCGCCTGGGCGGATGCCTATCGACACGCCGGCCTGCACTACTATCCGAAACTCGTGTCGGCGATTCCGTTTACGCCGACGACCGGGCGGCGCACCCTCGCCGCCGACGGCCAGGACGGTCCGGAGGCGATCTCGATGCTGCTCGGGGCGGCCCGGCAGTATGCTCGGGAACTGGGGTTGTCCTCGCTGCACGTTCTGTTTCCGACGTCAACCGAGGTCGATGCATACGAGCGCGACAGCCTGCTGATCCGCAAGGATTGCCAGTTCCACTGGCGCAACCGCGGCTACGCGGAATTCGACGATTTCCTCGGCGAGCTCACGTCTGCAAAGCGCAAGAAGCTGCGCCGGGAGCGTCGTCGCATAGCGGAGGCAGGCATTACCTTCCGCATCCAGTCCGGCGGCGAACTGAGCTCGCGAGACTGGGATGCGCTGATGCCGCTGTACGCCAGCAGCTTCTGGCGACGCGGGCGCGAGCCCTATCTGAGCCAGGCTTTCTTCGAGGAGATTGCACTGAGTCTGCCCGAGCACCTTGTCATCGTGACCGCAGAACATGGGCGCGAACCCATCGCCGTCGCCATCTGCTTCCGCAGCACCGACACGTTGTACGGTCGTTACTGGGGAAGTTCAGGTCGCTATCACAGCCTGCATTTCGAAACGTGCTACTACCAGGGCATCGACTATTGCATTGCCAACGGTCTGACGTGCTTCGAGCCTGGCACGCAAGGCGAACACAAGATCGCGCGCGGCTTCGTGCCTACGGAGACCTGGTCCGCGCATTGGCTGTCGCACCCCGAGTTCAAAGCGGCGATTGACGATTACCTCGACCGCGAGCGCAACTACATCGACGATTACATCGAGGCAGTCAACGAGCACGTGCCCTTTCGCAAGACGCCGGGCTGAGGCGCGTGCCGACTACTTTGCATTGGCTCGATCCGGGGGACCCGCCTGACAGCTTCCCGGACACGAGCCGCGCGCTGCGCGATCCGGACGGCCTCCTCGCCGTTGGTGGCGACCTGTCGATCGAACGCCTGCTAGCGGGCTACCGGCGCGGAATTTTTCCCTGGTACAGCGAGGACCAGCCCATTCTCTGGTGGTCGCCGGACGCACGCGCCATCCTGTATCCGGCGGAGGTCCGGGTGTCGCGCAGCCTGCGCCGGACGCTGCGAAAGAACGTGTTCACTGTCTCCGTCGATCGGGACTTCGACGGTGTGATCGAGGCATGCGCGCAGGATCGCACCGAGCCGGGAACCTGGATCACCGGAGACATGCGTGCCGCATACAGGGCGCTGCACCGGCATGGCGAAGCCCACTCGATCGAAACCTGGCACAGCGACGAACTTGCCGGCGGGCTCTATGGGGTCAACGTAGGCGCGGTCTTCTTCGGCGAATCGATGTTTGCGCGGCGCGCGGATGCTTCCAAGGTCGCGCTCGTCCGCCTCGTCGCGCTGTGCCGGGAACTGGGAATTAAACTCATCGATTGCCAGCTGCCATCCACCCATCTCGCCAGCCTTGGCGCGCGTCAGATTCGGCGGGCCGAGTTTGAGCATCAACTCCGGTTACTTACGTCGTTTCCCAGCCCTTCACGTTGGTCCCGTGCGCCGGCCGCAACCGCTGAACTGACCATGCACGGCGCGTGAAATTGGCATATGGCCAGCGACCCACTCGCTTGCAGGGTCGCGTGACTTTCTGCACAATGCCGCGGAATCGGGATATTCGATGGCGAAGCAAGAAGCGATACAAATGGACGGCGTGGTGACCGAAACGCTGCCGAACACGACTTTCCGAGTCGAGCTCGACAACGGTCACACGGTGACCGCGCATATCTCCGGGAAGATGCGCAAGCACTATATCCGCATCCTCACCGGCGACCGCGTGACCGTCGAGTTGACGCCTTACGACCTGGCGAAAGGTCGCATCGTCTACCGCGAGCGGTAACAAGCCCGAATCTAACTCTCGTTGTCGAGGTTAGTGTCTGAAACCAACTTCCTCGGCGGTCCGGACAAGTGTTCGAGCTGCCGGGTCGTCGGCGTCGGCACCAGCACCAGACCGTCATCTCTGACGTCGATCAGCACATCTCCACCTTCCGCGAGATCGCCGAATAACAGCACCTCGGCGAGCGGCCGCTTGATGTGCTCCTGGATGACCCGGGCCATCGGGCGCGCGCCCATCTTCGGATCGTAGCCCTTGTCGGCGATCCACTGACGCGCTTCGGGAGTCAGCTCCAGAGTAACATCGTGATTCTCGAGTTGCGCCTCGAGTTCGAGCACGAGCTTATCGACGACGCGCAGGATTGAATTCATGTCTAGCGAGTCGAATTGAACGATCGCGTCGAGGCGGTTACGAAATTCCGGCGTGAACATCTTCTGGATGGCCGCCATGCCATCGGTCGAGTGATCCTGCTGCGTGAAACCGATCGAGGACCGGCTGATGTCCGCCGCGCCGGCATTCGTCGTCATGATAAGGATAACGTTGCGGAAGTCCGCCTTGCGTCCGTTGTTGTCCGTCAGCGTGCCATGATCCATGATCTGCAGCAGCAGGTTGAAGACCTCGGGGTGCGCCTTCTCGATTTCGTCCAACAAGAGCACCGCATGCGGATTCTTGCTGACCGCCTCCGTCAACAGGCCGCCCTGGTCGTAGCCGACGTAGCCCGGGGGCGCGCCGATCAGCCGCGAGACCGTGTGCTTCTCCATGTACTCGGACATGTCGAAGCGAATCAGTTCTATGCCGAGGCTGTGCGCGAGCTGCCGGGTCACCTCCGTCTTGCCCACACCCGTCGGCCCGGCAAACAGATAGGCGCCGACCGGTTTCTCGGGCTCACGGAGGCCGGATCGAGCCATCTTGATCGCTGATCCGAGCACGCCGATCGCCTTGTCCTGCCCGAAGATCACCAGCTTCAGGTCGCGCTCGAGATGCTTGAGCAAGTCGCGATCGGAAGCCGAAACGCTCTTCGGCGGAATACGCGCCATCTTCGCGACGATCGTTTCGATCGACGGGACGTCGATCAGGCGCTGATCGCCCTCGGCGCCCTTCAGCCGAACGCTGGCGCCCGCCTCGTCGATCACATCGATCGCCTTGTCCGGGAGCTGCCGCTCGGTCAGATGCCTGCCGGCCAATTCCGCCGCGGCATGGAGGGCCTCGTCGGTGTATTTGACGTCGTGATGTTCCTCGAACTTCGAACGCAGGCCCTTGAGGATCTCGAACGTCTCGTCGATGTTGGGCTCAACGATGTCGATTTTCTGGAACCGGCGTGCCAGGGCATGGTCTTTCTCAAAGATGCCCCGGTACTCGCGGTAGGTCGTCGATCCGATGCAGCGCAGTTCGCCATCGCCGAGTACCGGCTTGATCAGGTTGGACGCATCGAGAACCCCGCCCGAAGCCGCGCCGGCACCGATCACGGTATGGATCTCGTCAATAAAGAGGATCGCGTCGGGATCCTTCTGCAGTTCCGCGATCACGCCTTTGAAGCGCTTCTCGAAATCACCGCGATATTTGGTGCCCGCGAGCAGCGCACCCAGGTCGAGGGCGTAGATGGTCGACCTCCGCAGCACGTCGGGGATCTCGCCGTCAACGATCATCTTGGCCAGGCCCTCGGCCAGAGCGGTCTTGCCGACGCCGGCCTCACCTACGAACAGAGGATTGTTCTTGCGACGCCTGCAAAGGATCTGGATCGTGCGTTCGATCTCGGCGGCGCGACCGATCAGCGGGTCGGTTCTGCCTTCGATCGCGCGCTGATTGAGATTAGTCGCGAAGCTCTCCAGCGCGCTCGCCGCTCCCTCTTCCTCCGCCTCCTCGGCCCCACCGCTTGGCCCACGCCCCTCGCCGGTCAGGTTGCCGCTTTTGCTGAGGCCATGCGAGACGTAATTGACAACGTCGAGCCGCGAAATATCGTGCAGACCCAGCAGGTAAACTGCGTGCGACTGTTTCTCGCCGAAGATGGCCACGAGGACGTTGTCACCGCGAACCTCCTTCTTGCCGCTGGACTGCACGTGAAAGACAGCGCGTTGCAGCACGCGCTGGAAACCGAGTGTCGGCTGAACCTCCTGACCGTCGTCGGTCGTCAGTCGGGGCGTCGACTCATCGATGAATTCCGATAGTTCGCGGCGCAATCGATCGAGGTCCGCGCCGCAGGCCTTCAGGATTTCGGTGACTCTCGGAATATCCAGAATCGCCAGCAACAGGTGCTCAACGGTCATGTACTCATGCCGCTCAGACCGTGCCTGCTGAAACGCTTCGTTCAGGCAGTATTCCAGTTCACTGCTAAGCATCGCGATTTGTCTTCCTCTATTACAGCTCCTCCAGTGTGCACAGCAGCGGGTGCTGGTGCTGATCGGCGAATGCGCTGACCTGTGCCACCTTCGTCTCAGCGATCTCGTAGGTATACACGCCGCACACCCCCTTTCCCTGGGTGTGCACCTCGAGCATGATGCGCGTAGCCGTTGGCCGGTCCATACCGAAAATCAGTTCGAGAACCTCCACGACGAATTCCATCGGCGTGTAGTCGTCGTTCAGCAGAATGACCCGAAACAGCGGGGGCTTTTTGGTCTTTGGCTTCGCTTCCTCGACCGCGAGCCCTCGCTCTTCGTCGGGCCCCGCCCGGAATCCCTTGTCCTGATCGCCTGCCATCAATCCTTAACGAACTCAGTGGACACCTGAACTGTGTGCACGAAGATACTACCATCGGGCCGCACGGACAGTCAGGGCCGAGGCCGGGAGCGCTGCGACGAATGTCGCCCAGCTTACCAGTCGCAGCGTGTGGTTTCCGTGCGCCACTGCACGCCGCGACGATCCGAGCCGCGGCGGCATCCCCGCGGGCTTGTACCCCTGCCGCGGGTTTTGCCGGTCCGGCCCGGATGTCCCTCGCAGCGCCGAAATGAAGCAGTACATCAGCCATTTACGACAAATTCCGGACCAGTAAGTTGCCATTCACCGTAGACCCGATATTATGCGCCTTGGTTCCGTCGAACACGGTGCAGGCGGCGCGGGTGCGCCTGCGTGTCGCGATATGCCGTCACTACCCCGGTGAACATACAAGACCTGATGTCCCGCTGGAGCGCCCAGTCTCCAGAGCAGCTGGTGGCCAAGGCCAGCCAGCACTTGCCTATCTGGGTCTCGCTGATGCTGGTCGTGCTGATCGCTTATTATCTCGCTCGCGTCGTGTGGCTGCTCTTCCCGTCCGGCGAACCGGTCAGCTGGTCACCGCCGCAGCGGACGGGGGGCGGGCTGCCGGCACCAAGCGCCGGCGGCGCGGATTACGGTAAAATTATCGAATCACACCTGTTCGGCACCGCCTCCGAAACTTCGGCGGCCCCGGTCGTCGTGGAGACAGAAAACGCGCCCGACACGCGCCTGAACCTGAAGCTCAGAGCCGCTGTGGCCGCCACCGACAGCGACGTCGCACACGCTATCATCGCGGACGGTTCCGGCAACGAAAAGGTGTATTTCCTGAAGAGCCCCATTCCGGGCGGCGCAACGCTGCATCGCGTGCACGCGGACCGGGTCATCCTGAACCGCGGCGGCGTACTCGAGACGCTGCGCCTGCCCCGCGAATTCGAGGGCTCTCCGGTGCCGGTGACACGCCGCGGGCCTAGCGCCGGCTCGGCTGCAGGCGCCGGAGGCGACGTGCAGCAACTGATCGCCAGCAACGCGGCGACTTTCGCCGAAATCATTCGGCCACAGCCGTTCATGCCGAACGGGCAGCTGAAGGGATACCGCGTATTCCCGGGGCGCAACCGCCAGCAGTTCATCGCGCTGGGCCTCAGACCAGGTGATCTCGTGACGGCGATCAACGGAGTCGAGCTGAACAATCCGGCGCAGGGCATGGAGATTTTCCGCAGCCTTGGCGAGTCGAGCCAGGTCAGCGTCACGATCGAGCGGGCGGGACAGGAGCAGCAGCTCAGCCTCGACATGGGCCAAATCGCAGAAGCCGGCGGGACGACGCGCTGATGAGATCGACACGGGATTTTGCATCGATGCGGCGTCGGTCACGGTTCACCTGCGCGGCCGCGGCCTTGGTCGCGATGTGTCTGTTCGCGGGGCCTGCGCAGGCGCAGGAGCCGACGATTACGCCGAACTACAAGGACGCTGATATTCGCCAGGTCATCGAGGCTGTCGGTGAAATCACCGGCCGGAATTTCGTCCTCGACCCCCGCGTGAAGGCGCAGGTGACGATGCTATCTTCTTCGCCGATGACGCCCGACGCATTTTACGAGGCGTTCCTGTCGATCCTGCAG
>JABAOE010003320.1_pt1 | contig 23202 bp, 16 predicted proteins | sample 7062141 | NCBI WGS metagenome assembly JABAOE01 (sample SAMN14538627, study PRJNA623070) | marine sediment metagenome | biome: marine biome [ENVO:00000428]; feature: marine pelagic biome [ENVO:01000023]; material: deep marine sediment [ENVO:00002113] | place: India: Gulf of Khambhat ... | reverse complement strand
TCTCCGGTCGTCGTCGGCGACGTCGTCGTTCTGCTCACCGGTGGCGAGGAGGGGCATTCGATCACCGCCTACGATCGCAAGACCGGGGATCGACGCTGGTCGGCGGGCGACGGCAGCGTGAACTACCAGACCCCGGCCGTCCGCACCCTGGCCGGTCGCGAGCAGCTCGTGGCGGTCAACGACCGGTGGATCCTGGGACTCGATGCGGAGAACGGCGCGATCCTGTGGCAGCACGAGCACGGCACCTTCACCGTCGAGGCGTTCGCCCAGCCGTTGACGATCGGCAAGGACCGGTTCCTGATCAACTCCTTGCAGGAGGCGGTGGCCTACGAGATGCGCCGGGACGGGAAGAGCTTCACGGTCCACGAGCTGTGGCGCAACAACTCGCTGCGCTCCTCCTACGCCGTGCCGGTGTTCCACCAGGGCTCGATCTTCGGCTTGTCGCGCAACATCCTCGTCTGTCTCGACGCCGAGACCGGAGAGGTGCGCTGGAAGTCCCGCGAACCCGGGGCGCGAGGACTGAGCCTGGTCGACGGCCACCTGCTGATCCTCGACCGGACGGGCGCGGTCGTCGCGGTCGCGGCGAGCGCCGAGGGCTATGAGGAGCGGGCCCGGGTGCCGACGTTCGACCGCTACAGTCACGCGGCGCCGAGCTTTGCCGACGGCCGGATCTACGTTCGCAACGAGAGCGAGATCGCGGCCATCGACATCGTCGATTCGAAGAGCGGTGCGGTCGATACCGCCGCCGACCGCGAGCTGCTGGGAGAGTTCGGCAAGTGGGTCCGTTCCGTCGAGCAGGCGGAAGACCCGCAGGCGATGGCGGACGCCTACGTCTCGGAACGGGAAACGTTCCCGGTCATCGAGGGCGATATCGTCCACTTCCTCTACCAGAGCGACGACGATGCGGTGCTGATCTCCGGAACGTTCCTCGAGTGGTGGGATCCGATTCCGATGTACCGGGTTGCCGGAACCGACCTGTTCTTCCGCAGCATGAAACTCGACACGAATGCGGTCTGGGAGTACCTGTTCCACCCGAACCATGAAGGACGCGTGAGCGACCCGCGCAACCCGCACAAGATCGGATCGGCGTCGGAGCTGCGCATGCCCGGCTGGGTCAGTCCCGACCACATCGTCGAGAAGAAGGACGGGCAAGGCCGGCTGGACAGCTTCGAGTTCCGCAGCGACATCCTCGACACGACCCAGCGCATCCGGCTCTGGTTACCCGCCGGATACGGCCGCGGAAGCGACCGTCATGCCGTGGTCTTCGTCTACAGCGGCGCCGGCGGCCTGCAGGCGGGCGGGCTGGACGCCACGCTCGACCACATCGTCGGGCCCCGCGTGGCGCCCGTGATCGTCGTCTTCCTGCCGTGGCCCCGGCAGCTCGAGGAGTACGGCGGCGGACTCTCCGATGATCTGACCCGGATGCTCGCCGAGGAGCTGGTCCCGCACATCGACCGCAACTACCGCACGATCCCGGAGCGATCGTCCCGTGCCGTGACCGGCCCGGCGGAGGGGGGTGTGCTCGCCCTCTACGGCGCGCTGAAGCGGCCGGACGTCTTCGGAGCGGCAGCCGCCCAGGGGGCGAACCTCCAGGTGCTGGTGGCGGACGAGCTGCTGGAGATGATCGCGGCAGGCGCGTCACCCCGCCCGTCGATCTTCGTCCAGTGGACTCCCAACGATCAGAAGTTCGGAGAGGGCGGTCTCGACGCGGTCGAGGGTAGCCGCACGCTGTTCGAGGCGTTCCGGAGCGCCGGCTACGAGCTGCACGGCGGCGAGATGCCGGGATCCAGGGGCTGGTCGACGTGGCGTGCCTATTACGACGACATCCTGGAGACGTTCTTTCCGGCGGACCGGTCCGGAGGGGAAGGACCCGGCTAGAGGTCACCGTGCGCGTCGTATCCAGCGTCGGGGTGGTGCTGTTGCTCGTTGCCGCTCCCGTGCGCGCCGAGGACTCTCCGGCGCCACCCCCCGAGCCCAAGCGATTCTCGATCGGAGTGGGCCACGCCGGCTCGGCGATCGAGGCCGACGTCGCGCGCGACGGGAACAGGACCATCGTCTTGAACGGCCTGGGCTTCCGCGGCCGCGGCGACGTGAAGGGACTCTGGTCGTTACAGTTCCGGCAGCTGAGCGGCGAGGCGGACTACGACAACGGCGGGCGACTCGCGCTCGACCAGTTCAGCGCGCATTTCGGGTTCCGTGTGTACCAGTCGCGAAGACGGTACGTTCGTGTGGACGGCTGTCTCGGCCTGACGTGGATCGATCTCGCGGAACGGATTCCCGCGGTCGGCCGCTTCACCGACCGCGAGATGGGACCGTCCGTGGGTATTGCGTTGGAGTACGGCCCCCCTCGCTGGGCGTTCTTCGTGGACTTCGCGGCTACCTTCCTCGACATACAACTCTCCCCCGGCACCCGGGAAACCCTGACGGCCGGCAACGCGATGACGGGTCTGACCCACCGATTCTGAACGCCCCGTTCGCTCCGCAACTTCCCGGCTGTCGTCCGGCAGCCTTCCACAGTTCGGAAAACCCTTACATCCCGGCGTCCGTTTGGTCGAGCGGGTGCGGTGCCGTAGTTGTATGGTGGCGGGGAGGGCTGAGGCGCCTTTCGCGGGCACAGGCCGAGGTGAATCGTTCCAACTCAGTGGGCGAGGAAAGGAACAAGGTGACGCCATGAAGAACCTATGGACGTGTCTGGGAGTCGTTCTCACGATTCTCGTGCTCCCCGGCTCGCTCTCCGCGGCAGAGAACCGCCACTTCGTGGGCTTCGGGATCGACGCGGCCATCGTGGACTCCGACGTCTTCTTCAATGAGGAGGACCACATCGGTTTCTCCATCTTCGGCAAGTACGGTTTCAACGACCGCTGGGGCCTGTTCGTCTTCTACAGGGACATGGAGGACGACGAGAGCCTCTTTTCGCTGATCGGATTGGAGCAGACCTACACTCAGATCGGGGTGCGCGGCGTCCGCATGTGGCGACCGGACAAGAAACTTCGTCCACACGTCGGATTCGGTGCGGTCCAGACGGACTTCGACGCGAATTTCTTCGGGATGAGCGCCATGTCGGACGATGGAATCGGACTCTCCGTGAGCGGGGGCCTGGAGGCCGGCTCGCAGAAGTTCGCCTTCTACGGAGAGTACGGAATCACGGTCGTCGACCTGGACACGCTCGACCCGTTCGGCGAGACGACGATCGGGAACTTCACGGCAGGGTTCATCTTCAAGTTCTGAACTTGACGCGGGTTCAGTCCCGCGATCCGTGGATACCGTTGTCCCGGATGTAGGCCTGGTAGTCGTAAGCACTGTCTTTCCAGGTCCGTTCCTGGGTCTCGAAGTCCACGTGAACCAAGCCGAAGCGGCGGGTCGTCCCGAAGACCCACTCGAAGTTGTCGAAGCACGACCACAGGTAGTAGCGCTGCAGGTGGACACCGTCCCGGATGGCGCGGTGCGCCGCGATCAGGTGGCGCCGAAGGTAATCCCTGCGCAGCGCGTCGTGAATCCGGCCCTCGACCAGTCGGTCGTCCTCCGCCCCGAAGCCCGCGCCGTTCTCCGTGATGTAGATCACCGGCTTGCCGTAGTCCCGATCGATCCGCAGCAGCAGGTCGTATAGCCCGTCGGGGTAGACCTCGCCGTTGAACGCCGGCCGTTCGTCGGGATTGGGAAGCTGCTCGATCCCGAAGTGGGGTGACTCCGGCGCGGCGCGCACCCGCGCGGGCGAGTAGTAGTTCACGCCGAGGAAGTCCACTCGGTTCGCGGCGATTGACTCGAGGTCGCCTTCGCGGATGCCGACGTCGGCGTGTTCGGAGTACAGGGCGAGGATGTCTTCCGGGTAGGTTCCCTTCATTACGGGATCCAGAAACCAGCGGTTGTGCAGCCCGTCGGCGATCGTCGCCGCAGCCATGTCGGCCTCGCCGTCCGTCGCCGGATAGGCCGGGCTGGCGCTGAGCGCGATGCCGATCTTGCCCTCGAGCCGGAGCTGGCGGTACGTCTCGATCGCCCGTGCGTGGGCCAGCATCCAGTGGTGGCTGACGATGGCCTGGCCCGCCTGCAGCTCGGCCGGCATCGCGAACGGGTTCGGCACCGGCTCGATGTTCGGATCGAGGATCGCCCTCACGGCTCCCTCGATCACGATGGCATCGACGTAGGGCTCGTTGAAGGTGAACCAGGTCGGAACGCGGTCCCCGAGAGACTCGAACATGACCCGGGCGTACTCAGCGAACCAATCGACCGACTCGCGATTCCGCCAGCCTCCGCGATCCGCCAACGCCTGGGGGAAGTCCCAGTGAAACAGGGTCACCGCGGGTTCGATGCCCGCCGCGAGCAGCTCGTCGACGAGGCGGTTGTAGTAGTCCAGGCCGGACGGATTGATCTCGCCGGTACCGTTCGGCAGGACCCGGGCCCAGGAGACCGAGAAGCGGTAGCTCTGGATCCCCATCTCCTTCATCAGGGCGACGTCTTCCCGGTAACGGTGGTACTGATCGATGGCGACGTTGGCCGTCTCCCCGCCGGCGAGATCGAGATCGTTGGTGTAGGTGTCCCAGACGGAGCGGCCCTTGCCGTCTTCGTCCCACGCGCCTTCGACCTGGTAGGCCGCGGTCGCGGTGCCCCAGACGAAGTCGTCCGGGAACGAGATGGTCGGCCTTTCACAGGAAGATGCCATGATCAACAACACACCCACGTTGGCTGCCCGGAATCTCCTCATGCCCGGCGCGAGTATACGTGGCCCAGGCCCACGGCCTTCCAAGTAAGGAAGGAGGTCGCGACTTCCGGAACGAGGGACACGGGTGTCGCTGCGCGCGACGGTCAGCCCTGGCGCGCCGCCTCGACGTCCGCCAGGATCTCCGTCATCAGCGGGACGTAGAAGCGGTAGTAGAACGCCTGGTGGCTGGGGACGCGGCGCGTCTTCTCGAGCCAGCGGCGGAAGCTCACGAACCCGGCCAGCGGGTCCAGCGCACTCCGACGATTTCCTCGAGGATGGCGGCGGCCTCCCGGCCCGTGGGGCTCGCCAGCGAGTTGAACTCGGCGACGACGGTGGACCCTCGGTTACGAGCGGCCCGGAGCGCGCGCGCCTCCTCGACGGTCAACCCGCCGTAGATCTTGCGACTGCGCTCGAGGGCCGCCTTCTTTTCCTCGCCCGAAGCGAGGTCTTCCTCGTAGACCCCGTACGTGTCGATGACGTACAGCAGGTCCGCTTCCAGCGCGACGGCCTCGGTCAGGTCGCGTGTCTCGACCGGCGGGTCGCCGGGCACCGGGCCCGGGATCGCTCCGAGGTAATCCTCGGTCCGGTCGTAGGGTTCCCCCGACGGCTGCACGATCTTGTACTGGTTGAGCAGCCAAAAGAAGCCGTCGTGCTCGAGGTAGGTGTCGAACGGCACCGTCTTGTCGAGCACGACGATGGAGAGCGAACGGCCGGCTCGGAGGTGAAAGAGGATCCACGGGAGCATGAGGATCACGGCGACGATCAGGGGGAACCACAACCAGCGGATCTTCCTCATCGGCGTTCGTTCAATCCTCGCCGCTGTCCTTGAGCGGGCAACCGAAGGGATCGACCGGCGTTCCCTTGGGGGTGCCGGGGCAGCGGTCCATGCCGAGACCGTCGTAGACACCGTCTTCGTCGGCATCGAGGAAGCACCCTCGTTTGTCGACCTCGATCCCTTTCAACGTGTTCGGACAGCGGTCCACGCCGTCCGGGACACCATCCTGGTCGCCATCCAGCGGGCAACCCCTTGCGTCGATCACGACGCCCTCGGGCGTCGCCGGACAGGCATCGGCCCCGTCTGCCACGCCGTCGGCATCGGCGTCGAACGGACATCCGTTCGCCCCGACCGCCCAACCCGCGGGGGTATCGGGGCAGGCGTCCAGGCCGTTCGGCACGGAATCCCTGTCGGTGTCGATGGCACAGCCGTCGGCGTCGACATGCGCTCCCGTGGGCGTGTCCCGGCAACGATCACGCTTGCCGGGAACGCCGTCACCGTCGCTGTCCCGGTTCCGCCCGCCGATGACCCACGTGAAGCCCACGGTCGCCTGGGGCAGGGTCAGGTCCCGGCCGCGCAACCCGTCGTCGGCCACCGTGCGGTCGGCCCGGATCTCCCAACGCAGGCGCGTCGTGGAACCGAGCTGAACGTGTTGCCCCAGACCGACCGAGGCGAAGCCGCTGAAGAAATCGGAGGCGCCATCGAACGACATGCTCATGTAGCCCCAACCCGCGGACACGAACGGCTCGGCCCGGCGGCCCGGATCGATCAGCCACTCGATCCCCCCGCGTGCGGCGAGCATGTCCGCGTTGCCCGCCGGGGGTGATGTGCTGATTTGCGCGAACTGAACCTCACTGAACCAGTTCAGCCGCCAGGTGATGCCGCCACCGACGCGTACGCCGAAGGTCGGCTCCGCTCCGGGGTCGACCGTGGCGGCCAGCCGCTTGTCGGGCAGGATCGCACCATCGAACACGCCGACCTCCAGCTGCGATCGGGCCGTTTTTGTCGAATCGGCGATCGCCGGCTCCTGGGCGGCGACGAGGGCCGCGGCCACAAGACAAGCCCTGAATCCGATCGATCGCTGCATCTGGTTCTCGGTCCCGTCCCGCTCAGTCCTGGAATACGGCCTCTTCGCCGTTGGCTGTGATATCGCGGTCGATCTTGGCCAGGATCGCATCGCGCCGGCCGAGGATCGCCCGCACCTGCGTCTTGCTCAGTACACCGGCCATCACGCTCATAAGACGATCCTTTTTGAGGTCTTGCAACCTCTGATACAGCCCTCGCGGAAGGGAAATCGGCTGTTCTTCGAAGTCTTTGGGCAAATTCTTGGAAAACCGGTAAGCCCGGGTGAAGTCGATCAGGTGGACCTTCCAGTCGTGGACCGTCACCAGCTGGTTGTGCAGGTTCTCGTCGGTGTTCTCGACGAGGGCGTAGAACAGCCGGGCCACGTCCTGCTGCCGGCGCAGGACGTTCGGATCCCCGGGCTGGATTCGCTGCTGGATCCGATCGACCTCACTGATCGAATCCGGGACCCACCAGACCAGCACACCTTCGTCGCCGTCGACCTCGCGCAGCACCGTGACCGGCACCATCCCCATGTTCAGCTCGCGATCGAGCAGGTAGGCGGCGCGATCGAAGAGGTAGGAGTCTCGGAAGTTGACCTCGCGCGGCCCCGCATCGAACCGCGTGACCCCCGGACGGAACTCGTCGTGGTACTTGAACGCGGCGTTCAACGTGACTCCGTCGAGCTCGAGCGTCACCCTCTTGGGCTTGGTGATGCCCGAGCCGATGAGCTTCGTTTCGACGATCGTCGCGTCGAGGAGGAACCGTTCTTTCTTTTCGGCCGGCCAGCCCTGGGGGGATTGCGCAGGCTCCGCCTGTGCGCTCCGCGTGGCCAGCGAACCCCGTGCCCGGATCTCGTCGACCCGGAGAGCCGCCGGATCGAACAACCGGCCGTGCAATACGGCCTCCGAGGACTCATTCATCTCCGCGTAGTGCTGAAGCACGCGATCGCGGCGCCGCAGCAGCGCCTCGATCTGGTCCTCGGTCAGCAGGTCGCCCAGCGCGCCCTTCAAGCCGGATTTGTCGATGCCCCTCAGCGTCTCGATGAACTGCGGCTCCAGGTCGTCGGGGAGAGACGCGTCGATCGTTGCGGTCGGGAACGTCCGTGAATGGTCCACGCACATGACGCGGCTCTCGTCGAGCAGGTAAAGAAGATCGGGGCTCGCGTTGCCGACCAGGTACTGGAACGCCAAGCCCAGCGCCGACTGGCGCTCCATGCGAGCGGGGTCGGCGGGCGTCAGGCCGTAGTCGGAAAGCGTCTCGCCGTCGATGGCGTCCTCGACCCACTGCTGCATCGAGCCCTCGACGCCGTCGAGCTTGCGCAGCACGGTGACCGGCACGAGACCGAGCCCGAGCAGGCGGTCGAGGCGGTACGCCGCCACCTCCTGACGGTGCCGGTCGAGCGCCTGACCGTCGTACCCGAGCCCCGGTCGCTCGTCGACCGTCTTGAAGATCGCCCTCATGCGCGTCGCCCCGGCGGTCAGCTCGACCAGCTTGGGGCGCGTGCTCCCGCGCCCCAACTCGCGCACATTGACGACCTCTCCGTGGAGCAACAGGTCCCTGACCTGCTCGTCCTTCAGGTCTCCGACGTGGGCCCACTCGCTCTTGACCTGCGGCAGCTCGGGTTCGACTTGCTCGGGTTCCTCGACGCCCGGGGCGACGATCCGAGCCATGCGATCCTTGAACTCCAGCGCGAGCGGAAGCGCGCCGTAGGCCATCCCGTGGTCGATGCGATAGAGCCGGCCGCCGAAGCGCGAGGTGATCTTCTTTCCGCGGTTCGGGGAGTGGGCCACGACGAGGGCACGCGCGTCGAGGATCTCGAGGGTGCGTTCCAGCCGCTCGCGCTCGATGCGGTCGTTCTCGAGTGAGTTGCCGCGGTACCACAGGGGGCCCTCGACGCCGAACAGCTCGGAGTCGGCCAGGTCACCGAACTCGATCGCGGCTTCCACCCAGCTCCGCGCCGCCTGACTCGTACGGCTGCGCGCGTAGAAGTTTGCCGCGGCCATCTGCGCGTCGCCGAAGCTCATCAGGTCATTGATGATGGCGCGAGACTCGAGCTTGCGGCGCACCTTGAGATGTTGCCGCAACTCCCACATCACCTGCCGGTTGATCTCGTCCAGGCCCAGTGCGGCGACGCGCTCGGTCAGGCCGCCGTGGACGAAGAGCACGTCGTTGATCTTGACCACGACCGGCTGCTCGAGGAGCCATTTGCCGTACTCTCCGTCGAGGTCGAAGGCCTCGAGACGCGCGAAGTAGCCCGGCGGGTACCGTTCGTCGAAGGCAGCCTCCAGATCCGTTCCGTCGTAACTTCGTTTGAACTTCTTGAGCGCGCTCCTGCGTTGCTTGGCGTCCTCCTCCGCGGCGAAGTCGGCGTAGCCGTCCGGGTTGACATAGCGCAGGTCGCGCACGAGGTTCATGACCTCGTGGTTGCCGATCAGGACGTGAACCCGGCCCCCGGCCTCGGAAGCCTGGTCCTGGAGCCGGCGCAGCAGGTCGAGGATCACTCGATCGCCGGCGCCGCGGTCGACCAGGTCCCCGACGAGGACCAGGTGGGCCGTGCCGCCGATCCAGTCTCCGGACTCGTCGATCAGATCAGCACTCGACAGCAGCTGGGTGAGCTTGTCGTAGCTGCCGTGCACATCGCCGACGGCAACGACGCGGTCGACCCCGGTCCACTCGTGCTCGCCCAGTTGTTCGCCGGCCGTGGGGACCGCGAACATCGCGAGAAGCAGCAGCGGCACCAGGCGTCTCACGACAGCCCCTGGACGGGCAGCGTGAGCCGGAACGTCGTGCCCTCTCCCGGCCGGCTGGTCAGCTCGATCGTGCCGCGGTGATCGTCGATGGTGCTCTTGACGATGGCGAGCCCCAGGCCCGTGCCGACGCCGCGTGGCTTGGTGGTGAAACCAGGCTCCAGGACGCGACCCAGATCCTCGGGCTTGATGCCCTTGCCGGTGTCGCTGAAAACGAGCTCGACGCGTTCATCGTCGAGAGGGCGCGTTCGAACGGTGATGCTGCCCTCACCCTCGATCGCGGTCGATGCATTTTCGAGTAGATTCATGAACACCTGGTTGATCGCGTCGGGCCGGCAGATCACCTGCGGGAGGTCACCGTAGTCCTTCTCGACCTCTACACGGCCGCGCATCGAGTGGGACAGCAGCGCCAGCGCCGCATCGATCCCCACGTGTAAATCGTACTCCTCGACCTCGGCTTTATCGAGGTGGGCGAAGATCCGCAGGCTACTGAGGATCTTCTTCATCCTTTCCGCGGCCAACCGTTGCAGGTCGAGCAGCTTCGCCGCGGTGGCCACCTGCTTCGTCAACGCGGGCGAATCGGGTACCTCCCCGGCCGTCTTCTCCAACTGGTCGACGCAGCGCCGGAGCATTTCGGCGTTGGACATCAGCGCCCCGAGCGGCGTGTGCATCTCGTGCGTCAACCCGGCGGCGAGGCGGCCGACGGAGGCCATCTTCTCGGTCTGGATCAATGCCGATTGGTCCTCGCGCAAGGCTTTCAGATTCTCGCGCAACTGATCGGTTTGCTTCGACAGCAAATCGATTTCCCGCGTGCGGGTCTCGACTTCCGTTTCCAGCTGTTCGGACGTCGAGATCAAATGCTTCTCGACCGCGAAGCTCAGGGTGGCGTCACGTAAGATCTCGATCAGTTCGACGACCCGGCCGTCGTCGTCGCACACGGGTGCGACGGTCACCTCGTAATGAGCCGGGCGACCGTCGTGCTTCAGGCTGAGGAACCAGCTCTGCGTCGTGCGCTTGGCGATCACCTCGGCAACGTTGCAGCCCTGGCAGGGACTGTCGCGACCGAAGTGCGCTTTGTAGCAGGGGCTCTCCAGCCCTTCGCCGAACTCGTCGCGGGCGGTGCGGCTCTGCCACTTCACGACCAGATCGACCGACAGCCGGCTCAGGGCCTGAGGGATCTGATCGAGAAAACGGTTCAACTCCACGCTGGCTCCACGCTGGCTCCACGCTGGCTTCCCCGGGCCGGGATCAGATCAGCATCTTCCACACTTCCTCCCGGAAGGTGTCCAGCGATTGCGTCTTGTCCTGCAGTTGCTTCAGCAGGTGGCTGCGCTCCACGGCGTTGCGCAGGGTCATCATCACGAACTCGTTTTCCCAGGGCTTCTCGAGGTACTGGAACAGACCGACCTCGTTGATCGCACGCACGGCACTTTCCTTGTCGGCGTAACCGGTGAGCAGCAACCGCGAGCAGGTCGGCTGGACCTCCTTCACGTGCGCCAGCAGATCGAGACCGTTCATCTCGGGCATGATGAAGTCCGAAAGCACGACATCGGCTTCGTTCTGCTTGAGGTACTCCAGCGCCGACACCGGTTGGTTGAACGCGACAGCCTCGTAGTCGGTCTCCATGCTGAGCAGCATCTCCAGGTTCTGGGTGACCATCTCCTCGTCGTCGACCAGGATGACTCGACCATCGGACATCGTTGTTCTCCTCTCGCCGTCAGCCGGCGAGCTTTCGCATTCTTCGAATCAGCTGGCGGATCAGGCTGCGCGAGATCTCCGGGTGCTCGTCGATCGCCTCGTCGAAGGCCCAGCGGTCGATCTTGAGGGCGTGGGTCTCCGCCGAGACCGTGGCCGTGATCTGCTGCGGCTCGTCCTCGAACAAGGCCCAAGTACCGATCGCCTCACCCTTGCCCAGCTCGCCCAGCTTGTTGCCGTCACGCGTCACCGTGATCGAACCGTCGAGCACGACCCACATGTCGCCGGGTGGGTCGTCTTGCCGGGCGATCTCGGTTCCCGTCGGGAGCTGGACCTCCTCGGCGATCGAGGCGACCACCGCGAGTTGTTCGGGCGGCGTGTCCTTGAACACCTCGACACCCTGCAGCGCCACGACTTTCTCGACGACGGTCAACGCGCCCATTGTCTTCCCCTCGCTCGCCCGCGACCCGTTCGCGCGCTCATCGTTCAGGTGCGTGGCGACCTCAGCCAACCACCTGTCCTCGCCGTTCATCAGCCGTTCTACGGCCGCGCGCGACGCCTTCGGCCCGCCGGCCGGCTTGCTCTGATCGTCCCCGAACTCTTCGCGATACAGGACCGGCAACAGTTCCCGCCAGAGCTTACGCGGTACCAGGTTGTCCAGCAACTCGGCGGCGTTGGCCCGCAATTCGAGGTTCTTGTCCACGAGGCTGCGGCGGCAGTTCACGATGTGCCGCGGCGAGTAGCACAGGCACAGCGTCTGGAACACCGCCAGATGATGCCGGGCGTAGGCGGAGCGCAGCGAATCGAGCATCAGGTTCCATGCCGCGCCGTGCTGCTCGGGGGGATCTTGTTCGAGGACCTGGATCAGCTCGATCAACCGCGAGCAGCGGGCGGCCTGCGCGAGGATCAGCTCGCGCGCCTCGCGGGCCGGGATCATCGCGCCGTCCGGCTTCTTCAACCGCACCCGGTAAAGAGCTTCGCTGCTGGCGGCGACCATCTTCAGATCTTCGACCGCCAGCAACCGGGCCAGGCCCGCCATCGCCTCGGGCGAGTCGATCCCCGATAGCACCAGCGGGATCTTGGCCTTGGCCTTCGGGTCGAGATCGTCTCGTTCGACCGAGTCCATCAACACGGGGATCGCGTCGTCGCCGCGGGCCTGCAAGGTCATCCGCGCGGCCTGCCGGGTGGCGGTGCGACCGAGCAACGGGACGACGCGGGAGAGATGCTCGTCGCCGCCGATCGAGCCCGCCGATCGCGCGGCCGCCGACGCGACCTTGTGGTCCTCGTCGGCAAGCAAGCCGGGCAGCAGGTCGGCCATCCCGCTGTCGGCCGGCACCATCCCGATGGCGGTCGCCGCGACCTCTCGCGCGTCGCCCGGCGACGACTTGTCGAGCAGCTGCTGGAGCAGGCCGCGGGCCACGGGACGGAATTCGGGCCCGAGCCGGCGCACCATCAGCGCGATCCATGCCCCGCGCGCCGCGCCGCCGGCCCGATCGAGGATCGCCTGCGCGCGTTGCCGGCGCTCCTCGGGATCCGCCGCCATCTGCAGGTCGATGCACTCGGCGAGCAGAGCCTGGTCCTCGCGTTCGAACGCACCGGTGACGCCCTCGGGCAGATCGGGGTTGTCCGGGTCGAGCAGGATCGCCAAAGCTCGTGCCCGCACACTCGGATTGTCGCTCCGGGCCAGCCTGCCCAGCGTCTCGGTCAGTTCCCATTGCGGGTTGGCCGCGACGAGATCGAGCGCGGCCAGCGTATTGTCCGGGTCGTCCGAGTCCAGCGCGCGGGCCACCGCGGTCATCGTGTCGGAGCCGGCCATCGCCTCGTGCCAGCTGCCGACCTCGACGCGACCCTCGGCGATCGAACGCGACAGCTCGTTGACGTAGGACCTGCGCAAGCGTACCGCGACCAGGATCCAGAGGGCCATGAAGACGAGGTTGATGATGCCGATCATGCGCACCTTCATGACCAGCGGGAGCGATGCCAGCAACCAGAACACACCGGCCTGTGTAAAGCCGGCCAGGCCGTCGCCCGTGCGATCGACGACCATGTCGATCGCCGACTTGGCCTGAACCTTGATCGAACGTGCCACCGGCAGGTAGACCAGCTCCCGGCTCGAGCGGTCGATCGAATGTTTGAGCGTCGCGTCGCCGCCGCGGGCGATGACCGCGGCCCACATCGTCAACGTGGGGATCAGGATCGCCGTTCCCAGGGTCAGGACGAGTGGCAGGGCGAGGATCGTCCCACCGAGCCCGAAAACGACGAGCAGCCGGCTCGTCAGCAACGTCTGAAACAGGAGTCCGATGATCCCGGCGATCGAGTTGAACGCCCCGTCGAACGCGGCGATGCGGTCCTGGTCCTTGAAGGTCAGCTCGAGCATCGCCATGAATTGCCAGTCGATCATCTTGGTCGCCAGCGCGGTGACCAGCACGAGCATCGCCACGAGTCGCAGGTGCGGCGAATTGGAGACGATCCTGAGACTGTCGACGAGCTGGCGTGGCGGAGGCTCCTGCTCGGCGCGGGTCCGCGTCGGGATACGGTAGCCCTTGAGGATGAAGACGATGATCGCGGCGACCGCGAGCAGGAGTCCCGCAACCAGCGGCAGATTCGACGCACCGATCTTTGTCGACAGGTAGGTCGTCAACGCCCCGCCGGCGACGCCACCGAAGATTCCGCCTGCACCGACGACGCCGAAAACGCGCTTGGCCTCGCGCGTGGTGAACAGCTCGTTGGCCAGCGTCCAGACCTGTGCCGCGGCGATCCCGCCGTACATGCCGACCCAGACGTAGAACACCGCGATCGCGCTCTCGACCCCCACATGCTCGAGCCACCAGAAGGTGACCCAGCTCGCGGTGAAGAACGCCAACGTGCCGATGGCCAGCTGCGCCGCCTGGAGCTTGCGCGCCACCCGGATGTACAGCGCCACGAACAGACCGACCAGGACGGCGATCGCGATCGTCGCGTAGGGCACCTTGGCGGCCCCGAAACGCTCCAGGAAGACTCCCTTGCTCGACGACTTCACGACCATGTAGGTCGCGATCACCAGGCACAGGTAGGCGGCGGACAGGAACGTGCGGGCCCCCTGCCCCGGCTGCAGGTTGAAAAGCCGCAGGAAACGCGTTCCGATGCTGCTGGCACCCATCGGCGCACATTATGGACTAAACAAAGACGCGACGGGTCGGGGGAATCGAGTTAGAATTCAATCTCATCCTGAAGGGGAGGTTCCCATGGGTCTGCACAAGGGGTTCTTTGCGTTTGCCTTGGTCTTGGCGCTTGCCGCACCCGTCGCCGCTCAGATCCCTTACGACGAGCTCGACGCGCGCGAAGAGTCGGAGGCATTCCTCCGCGATGCCGAGATCGTCGCCGACGAGAAGATGTCCGCTTCCGACGCGGTGACGGAGCCCTACCGGCTCACGCTCGAACTGGGCGACAAAACCCGTGACGCCCTGTGGAAGAACCCGCAGGGCCGCGTGAAGGGTTTCGTCGAGGGCTGGAAGTACGAGATCGCCGCTTACGAGCTAGACAAGTACCTCGGGACGAACATGGTTCCGCCGACCGTGGCGAAGCGTTTCAAGGGCAGCCTGGGGTCGGCGCAGCTGTGGCTCGACGTCTGGATCGACTTCGAGCAGATGACGGCCCAGGGTTTGACGCCGCCCGGCAACAGGGTCGACAACTTCAACAAGCGCGTCTACCTGCAGCGGGCGTTCGACAACCTGATCGCCAACGAAGACCGCCACCTGCGCAACATCCTGCTGACCGAGGACTGGAAGATGATCCTCATCGACCACTCGCGTTCGTTCCGCTTCTCGAAGAAACACCAGAAAAGCCTGATCTTCACGGAGCGACACCGCGAGGGGCCGAAGCTGATGAAACGGTTGCCCAAGGAGTTCATCGAGAAGGTCAAGAGCCTCGACCTCGAAAAGATGAACGAGCTGGTCGGCGAGTGGCTGACCGAGGACGAGATAGCCGCGGTGCTCGTTCGAAAAGAGCTGATCCTCGAAGAGGTCGACCGGCTGGTCAAGGAATACGGCGAGCGAGCGACGCTGTATTAGGGTCGCCCTCCGGTCAGTTCCGCGTATCCCGCGCGGGTCGCGGCGCGATCCGGCGCCACGTCCAGCAAGAAGCGATAACGGGCGATCGCCTCGTCGATCCGGCCGCTCCGCGCCAACTCGTCGGCGTGTTGCTGGTTGGCCGCCAGCGTCCGCTCGACGAAGGCGTCTGAAGGATTCGCCGCGGCGGCCTCGCGTAACGCGGCAATCCCCTCCTCGGTCCTCCCGGCCGAGAAGTACAACCCCGATCGGATCGCCGACCCGCGGGCCGCTCGGGACGTGCGGGCGCTGTCGATCCACGCGGGCGCGGGATCGATAAAGCTCAGGTCCTCGCCACGCGCCCCCTCGAGGGCCAGGAGGACAGCCGCCTCGTCGGGATTGGCAATCAACCGTTGCGGCGCGTTGAACTCGAGTAGAGCGTTGTCGTCCGTGTGGCGTCGGGGTGAATCCGCGAACGGGATGATGGATCGGGGGTCGAGGACCAGATTGGCCAGCAGGCTGTCGGGGGCTTCGATTCCCAATCCGGCAAGCTCGGCGGCGACTTCCCCGGCGCTCATCCGTCGGACCAGAGCCTGCGGGGCGACGGTCAGGGACTCGGTAGCGCCGACCAGCAGGTAGTCGGAACCCTGGGTGTGCCACAGCGTGCTCGCGGCGAAGACATCCCCGAACGTCGCGACGACGGTACGGAACATCGCCGTGTCGAGATGGTACGCGGGAAGCCAGAGACAGAACACCCCACCGCGCTCGAGCCGGCGGCGAACGTAGTCGAACGACTCTCGAGTGTAGAGATCCCCGATGCCCGCGATCCACGGGTTGGAGGGCTCGAACACGATCACGTCGTAAAGCCGCTCGCTCAGCGTCAAGTGGAGACGGCCGTCGGCGACGATCAGACGGACCCTCGCATCCCGCAGCACGTTGCGGTTGAACTCGGTGAACAGCTCCGCCACCTGGCGGGCCTCCGCGGAAATCTCGACCGTATCGACCCGCTCGAGCCCGTGCGCCACCGCCGAGCGCACCGTGACACCGCTGCCGAGCCCGACAATCAGCGCGCTGCGCGGATCGCGGTGCAACAGGAGCGGGATGTGCGCGAGAAGCTGTTGCGTCGCCAGGTCCGAGGCGGAGGAGGCGTCGGGCTTCCCGTTGATCCAGAGCGTACGCTCGCCGTCGGGGGTGTCCTTGACCGTCAGGGACGACTCGCGGCCGTCTCGGTGGAACACCACCTCGTACCCCCGTTCCAGTTCCCGGAGCGCCTCTTTCGACGTCGCGATCTCCGGCGGCTGGCGCCGCGCCTGGACGAACGGCCCCAGCGAGACACGCGCCGGATCCCAGGCCGGGATCGCGACCGCGGCCACGAGCCAGAGCGCGGCAAACGCGGGTCCCCGCATACGGGCACTCGGTCGGAGCGACGCGATCACCCCGGCCGCCACCACCGCGCTGAGCGCGGCCGCGAAGATCAGGGTGTTGCGCAATCCCGCCGCCGGCATGAGGATCAGCCCGGCGGCCCACACACCGGCAACGGCCCCGACGCTGCCGATCGCCTGGACGCGCGCCGCGGGGCGCCCCGGAGCGTCGCGGCCCAGGACGATCCTGCATACCAGGGGGTAAGCCGACCCCAGCAAGACGGCAGGAACCAGAAACATTGCGACGATCACGGACGCCACCACGGCCAGCCCCCCCGGTTCCGAGCCGTGGGCGAACCAACGTGTGATCGCGAACGGCAGCTCGGGAACGATGGAGACGAGGACGAGTCCGGCAACCGCGACGGCGGCCTGAGAAACGGCGAGCGCCCGACGCGACAGCCCTTCGGTGCGCATGAGACGACCGGCCAGCCACCCGCCGAGGGCGATCCCCGCGACGATCGAAGCGAGCAACAGGCTGAACGCGTAGACGGTCGATCCGAGCAACAGGGTCGCGAGACGAGCCCAGGCGATCTCGTGCATGAATAAGGAGGCCGCCGACAGGAAGTAGAGTGCCAGCAACCCGCGATGGGCGAGTTGCTCTCGAGGGCTCGGCAGCTCCGGGCGCGACCCGCCGCCGTGTCGAGCGGCGGCGAGCCACGCACCGACGCCCGCAACGACGTTCAGCCCCGCCGCGATTCGGATGGTCGCGGTCAGACCCAGCTCCGGAAGCAGAGCGAAACCGGCCACGAGCACGCCGAGCGCGGCGCCGAACGCGTTCACCGCGTAGAGCGAGGCGACCCATCGGCCGCGGCGACGAGCGTCGGAGGTCTCGACGGCGGCCAGCAACGGCAGCGACGCGCCCATCGCGATGGCCGGCGGCGCGAGCAGGATCAGCGCGACGACAAAACGCCCGAACGCGAAGGCGAGGCCGGGGCCTTCCCCGTAAAGCGCTCGCATGAGCGGCCAGCTCGCCTCGACCAGCGACGGGAGCAGCACCGTCCAGACGGCGATCACGCCCTCGAGCCCGACGAACACCGCGATCGGAGAACGGATCCGGTGGATGCGGCGAGCGACCCCGGCGGCGCCGACGGCCAGTCCGCCGAGGAACGCGGTCAGGACGGTAACGAGCGCCAGCGAGCTGCCCCCGAGCATGTGACGCAAGACACGGGTCCAGGCGAGCTCATGGATCAGTCCAGCAGCGCCGGAGAGCAGGAACAGGAAAAGAAGAGTGATGCGCAGTGAGCGAGGCACGCCTAAGGATATAGGCTACGGACAGCTTCCGGTCACGTCCGACATGATCTACTTTGGAGGCGGGTGACCGCAATCGAAAGGCGGCCAAGGGTGCAAACCTCGATACGCAACCCATCGCCCGTCACCACAGTCCCGTTAAGGGTGCGGGCGATGGGCTGCAGATTGAGAGGTTTGCACCCCCCTCTCCGAAGCCTAGCCGCATCCGGTTTTCATCCGTCCCATCCGCCCGCGCGTTTTGCTGATTCCGTTTCCGCATCCGGGTGCAACATCGCGGAAAGTAATTGCTGAGAATGCGCAGCGGCCGGCGGCGGCGCATCTCAATTGAGCGCTCCGGAATGGCGCTAATTCTCATAAAACGGCGGTCCCGTGTCCCGACGTGGCAAAGCCCGCCATGCGTCCGTATAGGGAACGGCAGAGAAGCGTCGCGAGGCGCACGGGCCAAAGGCATCACGGATGACGACAACGCGAATACTGGTGGGCTGCACGATCGCGATGCTGTGCAGCAGTCTGACGCTCGCGGGCTACCTCGGAATCGATCTCCCCAATCGCAGAGAGAGCAGCTCGATAAGCCTGGAGATTCCCGAGCCGGAGCCGAACTGGACGCAGTCGAAGGACGGCTTCTCGGCGATGTTGCTGTTGTCCGATGCGCCCGATGACGTGCTTCGGACCTGGGAGGACCCCGACTCCGCGGAACCTGTCCGCATGGCCGAGACGATCGTCCGTGGCGTGCCGATCGTCGCCTTCGTGTTCTTCGCCGGCTGCGTGGCCGATGAGGAGGGGCTGTGCAACGCGTCCGTCGACTTCACCATCCTGCGGCCCGACGGGAGCGAATACGACCGCTTCACCGATCGCGACTTGTGGAAGCTCAAGCCCGCCCCGCCCGAGGGCATGCTGCGGTTGTCCGCCGAATACGTGGGCGTGGTGATCGAGGCCCAGGACCCGCTGGGCGAATACGAGATTCAGGTCTCCGTCCACGACCTCGTCGGGGGAACGACGCTCGATCTCTCGCGCCCCTTCACGGCGATCGACAGCGACTGATAATTCTCGAAATTCAGGTTTTTTTTGCCTCTCTGGCTTCCGGCCTCCTCGGGACCCAAGTTTGGCCCCAGTGTGCACGGGGAATGGTCACCGGCCACGAAAACAACTCCTGAGGAGGAACCGATGAAGAAGTTTGCGATCGCGGCCGCTGCGCTGCTGTTCCTGTCCCCGGCCGTCATGGCCGGTGCGTACGTCGGAGCGAGCGTCGGGCAGGCCGACACCGGTATTTCCGGCGGTGGCCTCGGCACCGACGGCGACGACACCGGCTGGAAGCTCATGGGCGGTTACACGTTCATGAAGTTCGTGGGCGTTGAGGCCAGCTACCGGGATCTCGGTGGTCTCAGCGAGACCGTCGGCACGACGTCGTTCAGCACCGACGCGTCGTCGATGGAAGTCTTCGGCGTTGGCTTCCTGCCGCTGGGCGAGAAGTTCGACGTGTTCGCCAAGCTCGGGTACGCGCGCATCGAGATGGATGCGACGATCAGCGACCCGACAATCTTCCCCGTTCCGCTGTCCGTCTCGGTCAGCGACAACGAGCTCGCCTACGGCGCCGGTGTGAACTGGGCCGTGGCCGGGAAGATCGCCGTCCGTCTCGAGTACGAGGCGTTCGACACCGCCGACACCGTGAACATGTTCTCGGTCGGTGGGCTGTTCAAGTTCTGATCTCGTTGGATTGATCAGCAGAAAGGCCGGTGGGTGTTCGCCCACCGGCCTTTTTTTTAGGGCGACAGGATCAGCACCACGTCGGACCCCTCGATCGGTGTTCCGTCATAGGCGGCCGAAAGGTTGCCCGTCAACGTCAGGGCGATGCACTCCCCGTGACCCGGCGCACCCAGGGCGGCCGCGATCTCCTCGGTCGAGAACTTGAGCACGAGGTCGTCGATCCCGTCGGGACCGTGCTCGTCACAAACGTCGTCGCACTCGCTGGCCAGGCCCGGCACACCGTAGGTCGCCACGTCCTCGATCGACGCGTGGACGGGAGCGATTCCTTCGAGCCGCAGCGTCGCCGGGTCGATCGTCGCCACGTCCAGGTCGAGGGTGCCCAGGACCGCGACGGGCGTTTGGCCGCGGCTCCCGAGATTGACCGGGTTGGCGCACGAACCGGGCTTGACGTCCACCTGCACCCGGTTTCCCCCGCGCACGGGCCAGACCTGGGCCGTGCCGCTCTTTCCGCCATGCCGGATGCGGCCGATGCCCATGCCCATGTTCCACGCGCGATTGCCGTTGAACGCCGTCGTCGTGCTGCTCCAGAAGGTGCCCGCGTTGGCCGCGACGAATGGATGACCGGCGGGTAATGCGGGACCCCGCTCATCGAAGTCGGTCAGGCTGCCGAGCTCCTTGACGTTGGGGAGGCGCCACTCGCCGGGCAGCGAGCCGTCCGTCAGATCGATCCCGTCGTCGGCCAGGCCCGCGCACACCGCCAGCGCATTGGCCCAGGTGAGGTCGGCGAATCGTGTGCTGTCGCCGAGCCAGATCAGGCCGGTGAGGTTGTCCGTCACGGTGCCGTCGAGGTTGTCCGTGAACCGTGGCGAAGGCCAGGCGACCCCGGCCTGCAGCTGCCCGTCGTCGCGGTTGCCGAAGGAAGCGGATTGCCCGGTCTGCGGCACCGGCGCCGGCCCGTCGCTCACGCCACGAACCGGCCAGACGCCAAAGGCGCTGCCCTTGGGGTCGTTGGTCATCGTGCCGTCGTCGATCGTCCACGCGCGGCCCGTGTTGTTCGTCGACGTGGTGCTCGTCCAGAAGATCGCTCCCACGGGCACGTCGAACGGGTGACCGGCGGGCAACGCCGGTCCGCTCTCGGAGAAATCGATCAGGCTGCGCAGCTCGAGACTGTTCGGCAGGCGCCAGTCGCCGGCCGCGGATCCGTCGGTGAGGTCGACGCCGTCATCGGCCAGGTTGTTGCAGGCGTTGAGCGCGGGATTCCAGCCCCGCGGTGTGAAACGGCCGGCGTCCCGGAGCCAGACCAGGCCGGTCAGGTGATCGGTGACGGTGCCGTCACCGTTGTCGGTGAACCGCGGGTCGGGCCAGGCAATCCCCTTCTCCAGGTCGCCGTCGTCGCCCGCGGCGTAGGACACCGTCTGGCCGGTCCGGGCCACCTGCGCGGGGTTGGCCTCCCCGGCGTGGGCGGGCGAGACGAAGGTGAGCGCGGCGAGCGTGGCCAGCGCAGCGGATACGGAAGGGGCGAATGGTCGCATGACGGTCTCCTGACCCGATCGGGCGCCGACGGGCGCCCGCGCTCCCTTTCCTATACGCCCACGGTTCCCGGAATGCCTCAAGGAAGAAGACACCGAAGGGACTGCCGTTACTCGGGAACGAGGCGCTCCAGCTCGACGGGCCAGTGGAAGATCATGCCGACCACGGCGCGCGCGTCCTCGCCGGCCTGATCCAGCGCGGCGACGGGCACGTGCAGGGTCCCGTCCGCGGCGACGTCCCAGGTGCCGACGATCCTCTTCCCGAGATCGACGACCTCCTCCGGCCGCCCGGCGCGGAACGCGCTCTCTTCCGCGGACACCGAGACGCGCTTGATCACGCCCCGGTGGTGGAAGTACAGCCACTTGCCGTCCCGGGACCAGACCGGAAAACGGCCGCCGCCGCGGGAGATCTGCCACTTGCCTCCGGGGCCGGGGAACGGGCGGACGTAGACCTCGCGCTCGCCCGACTCGTCCGATTGGTAGGCGACCCAGTTCCCGTCGGGAGCGACGGCGGGTCTCGTTTCCGACGCGTCGGTCGCGACGAACACGTGGGCGTCTTCACCCCCGTGGACGTCGATCCAGTGCAGGTCGTTCGAGGCGTCCGAATGCACGTAGACCAGCTTCTCGCCGTCCGGTGTCCACGATCCGCCGTCCCAGGCGGATCCGCTTCCCGGCGTGAGGAGCTCCGCCTCGCCCGAGCCGTCGGCCGGCTTGCGATAGACCTTCATCTCTCCCGAGCGGTTCGAGGAAAACGTCACGTACCGACCGTCGGGCGTCCAGCTGGGCCGCCATTCATAGGCCTCCGCAAAGGTGAGCCGGGTGGAGACGTCGCGCTCCAGGTCGTGAACCCAGATGTTCGCGCTCGACCCGGCGACGTCGACCCTCACGTACGCCAGGTAACGCCCGTCGGGTGAGAGGGACGCTCCGCGAAACTCTCCTGGCTCGATCCTGAGAGGATCGGCCGTTCCGCCGGGAGCGACCCGGACCAGCTCGCCGTCCGCTTGCGCTCCGGGGTCGACGGAGCGGAACAGCAGGTCGCCGGCGTCGGAGAGCGTGTAACTCGCGAGGCCGTTCGCACCGAAGAAGGCCACGCCTTCGAGGACCGGAACCGGGGCCCTCGCGGTCTCTCCGGTGGCGACGTCGAAACGCGTGGCGTAGACCGTGCGTTCGCGCACGAAGGTCAGGAACTTCCCGGCGACGAGCGCCGGACTGCTCCCGCCGCTGTGGATCTTCCGCCGCCGGCCGGTCTCGAAATCGACCATCTCGATGTCGGCATCGTTGAAGCCTATGCCTTGAATCTGGTTGACGAACAGCGCCTTGCGCCCGCCCGGCAGCGCGTGGGGCCAGCGATGGGACCTCTCACGCGGGTCCTCCTGCAACGTCGTGACGACTTCGGGCTCTCCGCCCGCGGAGGGGATCCTGTGCAGTCCCGACGACGACGCCGGGACGTACGTGATGAAGTCGTCCTCTCCCCAGGAGCCGCCGCGAGCGTTTCGAGCTTCCGCCAGGGTCAACGGCGCTCCGCCGTGGACGGACACCTTCTTCAGCTTGCCGCCGGCAAAGAAGCCGATCCACTCGCCGTCGGGCGAGAAGAACGGTTGCTCCGCCGACTCGGTTCCCGACAGCGTCGTGCTCTCGGGGCGCCGAAGCTCCCGGACACGCAGGGTCGGCGGCGAGCCCAGCGCCAGGACGACGCGATTCCCGTCGGGCGAGAAGACCGACATCCGGCCTCTCCCCGGAAACGACTCCGTCGCGGAGAGCTCCACGTCGAGCCGGACGGGCAGCGGGTCCGGGGCCGCGGGTCTCAGCAGGACACCCGCGAGGAACGCGACGGCGGCGAAGGCGAGACCGGCGAGCGCCAGCGGCCAGCGCGCGCGACGCGGGGCCTGCGCGGCGCCGAGACCCGCTTCCGCCTCGCCCGCTTGCGGCAGCCCGGCGGTCGGATCCGCCTGGATCTCCTCCAGCGCGATGCGCGCCTCGCCGACGTCGCGGAGCCGGCGGCGCGCGTCCTTGACCAGGCAGCGACGGATCAGCTCGCGCAATCGCGGCGGGGTGTCCGCCGGCAGGGCCTCCAGGTCGGGGTCTTTCAGGATCACGGCGGCCAGCGTCTCCGAGAGTCCCTCCCCCTTGAAGGTGCGGCCACCGGTGAGCATCTCGTGCAACACGACGCCCAGCGCCCAGATGTCCGTGCGCCGGTCCACGGGCATGCCCTTGGCCTGCTCCGGACTCATGTAGGCGGCCGTGCCCAGGATCATCCCCGCCTGCGTGCCGGCGGAGGTCAGCGTCGGCGACAGCGA
>JABAOE010011684.1_pt1 | contig 23226 bp, 19 predicted proteins | sample 7062141 | NCBI WGS metagenome assembly JABAOE01 (sample SAMN14538627, study PRJNA623070) | marine sediment metagenome | biome: marine biome [ENVO:00000428]; feature: marine pelagic biome [ENVO:01000023]; material: deep marine sediment [ENVO:00002113] | place: India: Gulf of Khambhat ... | reverse complement strand
GTCAGCGTGGCGTGATCCATCACCTGCAGCAGGATGTTGAACAGGTCGGGGTGCGCCTTCTCGATCTCGTCGAGCAGCACGACGCTGTAGGGGTGCGAACGAACCGCGTCGACGAGCAGACCGCCCTGCTCGAAGCCCACGTAGCCGGGCGGCGCGCCGATCAGCCGGGCCACCGCGTGCTTCTCCATGTACTCGCTCATGTCGAAGCGGAGGAACTCGTTGCCCAGGTGCCGCGCGAGCTGCTTCGCCAGCTCCGTCTTGCCCACGCCCGTCGGTCCGGTGAACAGGAAGCAACCCGCCGGGTGTTCGGGGTGGCCGAGACCCGCGCGGGCGCGGCGGATCGCCTTGGACACCAGATCGACCGCCTCGTCTTGGCCGAAGACGACGCGCTTGAGCGACTCCGCCAGCGTGCGCAGCCGCTCCTTGTCCGAGACCGTCGCCTGCTTCTCGGGGATCCGCGCCATGCGCGCGATGACCCGCTCGACGTCGGTGTCCTCGACCGTCCGCGGGTCGCTGCCCTGGTCGCGCAGCCGCACCATCGCACCGGCCTCGTCGATCACGTCGATCGCGGAGTCCGGCAGCTTGTAGTCACGCAGGTGACGCTGCGCCAGGCGCACCGCGGTGAGCAGCGCGCCCTCGGTGTAGACCGCGTCGTGGTGCTTCTCGTAACGCTGTCTTAGGCCGTCGAGGATCTTGACCGTCTCCTCGACACTCGGCTCGTCGACGACGATCTTCTGCAGCCGGCGGTGCAGCGCGCGGTCCTTCTCGAGCTGCTTGAACTCGTCGAACGTCGTCGAGCCGATCAACCGGATGCGTCCGCCGGCCAGCACGGGTTTGATCATGTTGGCCAGGTCCATCGTGCCGCCGCTGGTCGCACCCGCGCCGACCATCGTGTGCAGCTCGTCGATGAACAGGATCGGTCTGGGCTTCTTCTCGAGCGCGTCGATCAGCGCCTTGAAGCGCTCCTCGAAGTCGCCGCGGTAGCGCGTTCCCGCCAGCAGGGCGCCGGAATCGAGCGTGTAGATCTCGGCGCCTTTCAGGAGCTCCGGGAGGTCCGAGCCGATCAACCGTTGCGCGAGCCCCTCGGCCAGGGCGGTCTTGCCGACGCCGGCGTCGCCGACGAAGACGGGGTTGTTCTTGCGCCGCCGACAGAGCACTTCCAGCGTGCGCCGCATCTCGGTCTCGCGACCGATCAACGGGTCCAGCTCGCCCTGCTTGGCCCGGTCGGTGAGGCAGATCGAGTAGGCCGCCAGCGGGTCGGCGGCCGCGAACCCGGCGGCGTCGGCGCCGCCGTCCGCGGGCAGCTCCGCTTCACCTCCGGCACGCGGAACTTTCGAAATGCCGTGCGAGATGAAGTTCAGGACGTCCAGCCGGCTGACCCCCTGTTCGGCGAGCAGCTTTGCGGCGCGGCTCTTCGTCTCCTGGAGCAATGCGGCCAGGGCGTCGCCCACCTCGGCTTCCCCGCGGCCCGAGCTCTGCACGTGCAACGCGGTCGTCTGCAAGACGCGCTGGAACGCCATCGTCTGGGTCGGCTCGACCTCGTTGTTGTCGGGAAGCGTCTCGACCTCCTCCGCGAGGTGTCTCTTGAGCCGCTCGATCAGGGCGGCGACGTCGGCCCCGCAGGCGCGCAGGATCTCCTCGCCCTGGGCGTCGTGAGCGATCGCGAACAGCAGGTGTTCGAGCGTCAGGAACGCGTGCCGCCGGCTATCGGCTTCCCGATAGGCCACGTGCAGGATCATTTCCAGGTTCGCGCTGAACATCGTTTCCCTACTCTTCCTCGAGGCTCGCCTTCAAAGGGTAACCCGCCTCACGCGCCAGCTCGCCGACCTCGGCGACCTTCGTTTCCGCCACCTCATGCGTATAGATACCCGCGACGCCGACGCCTGTTCGATGGACCAGCATCATGATGCGATACGCCTCGGCCGGGCTCTTGGCGAAGATCGACTCGAGGATGTCGACGACGAAGTCCATCGAGGTGTAGTCGTCGTTGTGCAGGAGCACCTTGTAGAGCTCCGGGCGCTTCGTCTGGTCGCGGGTCTTCTCGAGGACCCCGCCCTCGCGCTTGGTTCCGCGGTCGGCCATCGAACTTAATATAGGTCAGGCGCGTGATCGAGGAAAAACCGGCGCATCGGGCGGCCGGGTCGGTCCCCGGCCGCCCGGTCGATCAGGGTCGGCGCGTGTAGGTCTCCGTGACGGCGACCCACCAGCTCTCGCCGCCGTCGATCGACGCCTCGCGCTCGATCTTGAAGCTGTCCGGCGTGATCTCGGACACGTTGAACCGTCCATGGACGGTCAGGTCCGCGACCTGGTAGGACGTTTCGGTCGCGACGTTGCTGAGCGTCAACGTGCCGGCGTCGTCGAATGTCCCCTGCTGGATGTCCATGTAGCCCCTGCTTGACCTAAACTCGGTCAGCCGGTAGGCCTTGCGGAACGTGTCGAACGAGAGCGACCACATGATCTCCTGGCCCTCCTCGGTCGAATAGTGCGATTCGATCACCTTCCCGTCCATCGCGGACCCGATCTCGAGCTCGAGCTCGCTTTCACGAAGAGGAGCGTCCGGCTGGCTGCGTTGCGCGACGGCGACCTTCCAGCGACCGACCATATGGAGCAGGTCGGCCATACCCTCCGGCGCCGGCATGTTGAAGTACGCCGGATCGACCTCCACGTTGACCTCGATCTTGGCGACGTGCATCACGCGGTCGCGCGTGTACCACTGCGTCTCGACGAGGTACGGGATCTTGACGCCCTCGACCTCTCGGAAGTCGTCGTAGAACGTGCGCTGCGGGAGCGGGCGGCCGAAGTCGGACCCCGGTGCGGTGCGTGCGTACTCCAGGTAAGTCTGCGGATCCAGGTACCAGGTCTCTTCCTGGCCGTCGGGTCGAGTCAACTTGATCCCCAGCGCCGGCATGCCCTCGTATTCGGTTTCTCCGAGATACTCCGCCTGCATTCCCAGCTCCGCGTAGTTCCACAGCGGGTTGATGAAATGCGCGTCGCCCTTGGCGACCTCGGCATCGACCCCGGTCATGCGCTGGGCGCCTTCCTTGAACCAGTGATTGTCCCACCAGGTGACCGCCCCGTCGTAGCCGGTGATCACGACGCGACCGTTCATCTTGGTATCCAGCACGTAGCTGTTTTCCCGCGCCCGGGTCAACGTGAAAGGCTCCACCTTGCTGAAGGCGGTGTAGTCGCCCATGATGCGCAGGGTCGAGATCTTGTCCCAGTTCTCGCGGCCGCCGCGGGCCTCGACGTGCTTCTCGATGACCTCCTCGAGGGTCGCCGCGCCGAGCGGTGCGACGACCGTCAGGCTCAGCAGTAGCGTTGTGATTGAACGACGGGTCAAACGCATCGCTTCCTCCTTAGCGTAAGTCGTAGACGACGATCTCGTCGTGGTTTCTCAGGTACAACCGGCCGTCGGCGAGCGAGGGAGCGGTCCAGCACAGGCCCTCCAGCGCCTGGACGCTGCCCTTCTCCTCATAGCCTTCCGCGTTGACCTCGAGCATCAAGAGCTTGCCGCGGTCGGAAAGGACGAACAGGTGGCCGTCGGCGAAGATCAGCGAGCCTTTACCCAACCCGCGCTTGCCCCAGGCCATCTTGCCGTCCTCGACCGAGATCGCCTTCAGCGTCGCGTTGTCGAAGCCGTAGATCATCCCGTCGTGGACCACCGCGGAGCTGAAGTGGTTGCGCATGAACGGCTGCTCCCAGATCAGCTCGATCTCGCCTTTGCCGTCGGCCTCCGAGACGCGAAACAGGCGCGCGCCGATACCCTCGGCGCCGGAGACGTAGAGTTTGTCCGGTGGGATGCGGATCGGCATGGCGTGGGTCTCGCCCTGCGGCCACTCGTGAGCCCAGACCTCGCCGCCCTCCTCGTCGACGCAGACGAGCTGGTTGCCGGCGACGTAGACGAACCGCTTGGTCTCGCCGATCTGCACCGGGAGGGCCGAGTTGTAGCCGGCCGGGCCGTCGCCGCGCGACCACAGGATCTCGCCGGTGTCCTTGTCGAGCCCGAGGTAGTTCTTCCCGTCGGGCCCGCCGGCCTGGACGATGACCTGGTCGCCGTCCACGACCACCGACGTGGAATAGCCGAAACGCGGCGTCTCGACACCGAACGTCTCCCTGAAATCCATCGACCAGACGACCGCGCCGTCCGCGGCCTTCAACGCGGCGAGCGTGCCCGTCGAATCCAGCACGTAGACGCGATCGCCGTTGACGGTCGGTGTCGCGCGCGGGCCGTCGCCGAACTCGTTGTCGTACCGATCACCCAGCGGCGTGCGCCAGACCTCGGATCCGTCCTCGGTCGACAGCGCGACGGCCACCTCCTTGTCCGTGCCATCGATCTCGATCACGTACATCGTGTAGAGCCGGTCGCCGACCACGGAGAGCGCGGAGTAGCCGGGGCCGATCGACTTGCGCCAGACCTCCTTGGGGCCGTTCTCACCCCATTCCTCGGCCAGCCCCGTCTCGGGCGAAACGCCGTCGCGCTTGACGCCGCGGAACTGCGGCCAGTCGGCGGCGACGGTCAGCGGTGTCGACAGCAACAGCACGAACACCGCTCCGGCAACAATCATCCTGTTCTTCAATGTTCCGTCCTCCGCGGAGCCCCTTCCGCCACGGGAGATCATACGACAAGTCCGCTGGCGAGCGGATCGGTCCTGAAGGAAGTACCGCGGCGGCGCCGAAAGGCTCTTCAACGTCTAATCGGCCGCGCCCGCCGGGCCCTTCTGCCGCTCGATGAACCGCGTGATGTTCCGCTCGAGTACACCGAGCGGGACCGAACCCGAGAGCAACACGGCATCGTGGAATTCCCGCACGTCGAAGCGCGCGCCGAGCGCTTCCTCCGCACGCCGCCGCAGCTCCTTGATCTTGAGCTCGCCGATCTTGTAGGCCAGCGCCTGCGCCGGCCAGGAGATATAGCGATCCGTCTCGGTGTTGATCTCGTGAAGCGAGAGCGCCGTGTTGGCCGCCAGGTAGTCGACGACCTGTTGGCGTGACCAGCCGAACGCGTGGATGCCGGTATCGACGACGAGACGACACGCCCGCCACATCTCGTAGGTCAGGCGGCCGAAGTTGCTGTAGGGGTCGGTGTAGAAGCCGGCCTCGAGCCCGAGCCATTCGGAGTACAGGCCCCAGCCTTCACCGAAAGCCGAGATGTAGGAGTAGCGCCTGAAGTCGGGCACGTTCTCGAGCTCCGCGTTGAGCGCGCCCTGCAGGTGATGTCCGGGCACCGCTTCGTGGAGCGACAGCGCCTCCAGGTTGTACAGCGGACGCGTGTCGAGGGCGTAGGTGTTGACCCAGTAGCGTCCCGGCTGTGTCCCGCCTGCGCGTCCGGGCACGTAGCGCCCGCCGGTGTACTTCGGCGCGATCGAGTCGGGGACCGCCTCGACCGTGTAGGGCTGCCGCGGCAAGGTCTTGAACAGCGCCGGGAGCTTGCCGTCCATCTTCTTCGAGATGTACGAGGCCTCGCGGAGCAATTCCTCCGCGGTCTTCGGATAGAACCGCGGGTCGGTCCGCAGGAACGTCAGGAACTCCTCGAACGTCCCCTCGAACTCGAGCTGCTCGATCACCGCCCGCATCTCGCCGCGAATCCGCGCGACCTCGTCGAGACCGATCCGGTGGATCTCCTTCGCCGTGAGGTCGAGCGTCGTGAAGTGCTTGATCCGCTGCGCGTAGTAGGCCTCGCCGTCGGGCAGCGAGGTCGCGCCCAGCTCGTCACGCGCTCCGGGGATGTACTCGTCGGTCAGGAACGTGGCCAGCTTGCGGTAGGACGGAACGATCGCGGCGGCGATCGTTGCGCGGGCCGAGCGCACGAGCCGCTCGCGGTGCTCCTCGGGCACACCGATCGGGAAGCGCTTGAACGGGGCAAAGAACGCGCTCTCTTCCGGCTCGTCGACGATGTGCGCGGCCGCGCTGCCCTCGATTCCCTTCAGGATCACCTTCGGTTGGGTCATGCCGCGCTCGAGCCCCATCCGCATGTTCGAGATCTGCTCGTCGACGACCCGCGGCCAGTGGTTCAACCGTGCCAGGTAGTCCTCGTGGTCTTTCGTGGTCTCGAGCGGCGTGTTGAAGGGCATGCGCGCGAACCCGGCCCAGAAACTGGAGTCGGCATTGAACGGGATCTGGTAGGTTCCGAAACGGTAGCCGGCGACGCGATCCTCGAGCTGGGCACGGAAGATCGCCGCGTTGATCCGGTCCTCCTCGGACAGCTCGTCCAGCGGGATCCCGTCGAGCTCCGACAGGAAGCCGCGAGCTTTCGTGTCCCGACGGGCGAGCGCCTCGGGGCTCGACGAGCCCAGTCGACCGTTGGCGTCGTTCACGCCGACCGCGGTTGCGAGCTGCGGCGACTCCTCGAGCCGCGCCTTCCACTCGCGGTCAAACAGATCGTGAAGCTTGCTCGCGGAGTCGTCCGCGGAGAACGGCGTCGCCGCCCCGACGGCCAGCAAGACCGTCAATGCGGCGCCGTGGCGAAAACGGCTCTTCATCGCAACCCCCTCAGCTGTCTTGCGTGGATTCCAGCTCGATCGTGTCGGGCAGGTTGGGCACCATGCAGAGAAACTCGAACGGCGCCTCCAATACGCGGTAGTCGTGGAGCGTCCCCGCGGGGATGAAGACGACGTCCTCGGGACCCACCTCGAAGGTCTCGTCTCCGATGCTGATGCGCGCGCGGCCGCGCAGGACGAACTGCTCGTGCTCGACCGTGTTGGTGTGTCGCGGCATCCCACCGCCGGGCCCCATGACGAACCGGCGCATCGCGAAGTGCGGCATCCCGTCGTCGGGTCCCAGCAGGACCTGTGTCCGCGTCGCCTCGCCGGCACGGACCTCGGTGAACTCGGCGTCCGCGGCGGGTCGGACGAAACCCTTGGGTGATGCAGCCATCGATCCCCCTTCCACGTCAAACGTTCGACAAGAATCGGTGACTCGATTATAAAGTCCTCGAAGGAGATCACGATGCGATTGTTGGTGTTGTCCCTCACGATCCTGTTGGCCCTCGCATGCGCTGGTGAGCCCGAACCGGCCGGCGAAACCACCCCGGGCAGCGCGACCGAAACCACCCCGTCGAGCGGATCGACGGAGAGCGAGCCCACGGAACCCACCGATCTGCTCGGCGGCGCCAAGCTGGCCAAGGTCCGTTCGGCGGAGTGGGAACGCGTCGAGGGCTTCACGCGGCAGTTCTACGCCGGCGAGCTGGACCCGCTGTATGCGAGCTTCTCCGAGGGGTACAAGCAGGAGTTTTCGATGCAGGACCTCGTCGGCCTGCGGGACAAGATGCTGGCGGAATTCGGCGAGGAGGTGGAGGTCGTCGCCACACGCAAGGAAGAGAGAGAAGGCTACCGTGCGTTCTTCCGCGCGGCGCGCTTCAGTGCGGACGAGCGGTTGATCGAGGTCGCCTTCCTGATCGGCCCCGACGACTCGATTGCCGGACTGTTCGTGACCCCGGACCGGACCGCGGAGTCGCCCGCCCGGTAGGACGGCATAATGCCGGGATGCGATCGGGTTTCATCCTGCAGCCGACGTATCGGATCGAGTCCGATCGTCCCGTCGTGCACCTGTACGGCAAGCTGGAGACCGGTGAGTCTTTCCTGATCCGCGACGATCGCGAGCGACCTCATTTCTGGATCCGGGCGGCCGATGCAAGACAGGCGGCGGGGCTCGGCGCGCGTCTCGCCGAACGGCGAGACGGTCGACGAACGCTCGACGGGCAGGAGGTGGTTCGCGTCATCGTCGACACGCCTCCGCAAGCCCCCGCGATCCGCGATCGGTTGTCGAGCTGGGGGGTCGAGTGCTTCGAGGCGGACGTCCGGTTCGCCTATCGCTACCTGATCGACCGCGGCATCCGTGGCGCGGTGGCGATCGACGGACCGGAGCATCCCGGCAACGGCGTCGACGTGGTTTACGAGAACCCCGATGTCGGTCCTGGGGACTGGGTCCCCGAGCTGTCGGTGTTGTCGCTGGACATCGAGACCGATGCGCGCGGCGGGACACTCTATTCGATCGGCCTGTCGGGCTGCGGGGCCAACGAGGTGCTGCTCTACCGGCCGCAGGGCAACGCGCCGCCGAACGCGATCGGGTTCCGCAGCGAGCGCGCGTTGCTGAACGCCTTCGTGCGAAGGGTCCGCGAGCTGGATCCCGACATCCTGACCGGCTGGAACGTGATCGGCTTCGATCTGGCGGTGCTCTCGCGCATGGCCGGCGGGTGCGGGGTCCGCCTGACCCTGGGTCGCGGGAGCGAGCCGTTGCGTGTCCGGCAGACGGGCGCGCAGCGAGGGCCGGCGCAGGCCCTGCTGCCGGGCCGTGTCGTGCTCGACGGGATCGATCTGCTTCGCGGGGCGTTCGTCAAGATGGAGAGCTACTCGCTGAATGCGGTCGCGCACACCGTGCTCGGACGCGGCAAGACGATCGGCGGGAGCGACCGTGCCGAGGAGATTTCGCGGCGTTGGAGGGACGATCCGGGAGCGCTCGCCGAGTACAACCTGGTCGACGCCCAGCTCGTGCTCGAGATCCTCGAGCGGCTGCGGCTCCTGCCGTTGACGGTCGAGCGCTCGCTGTTGACCGGCATGCCACCGGACCGTGTGGCCGCCAGCGTCGCCTCGTTCGATTTCCTGTACCTCTCGGAGCTGGGCAAACGCAACCGCGTCGCCCCGATGACGCGTGCGCAGGATGAGCTCGAGGAGCAGAGCGGCGGACACGTCCTGTCACCGCGAACCGGCCTGCACCGCAACGTCCTGCTGTTCGACTTTCAGAGCCTCTACCCGTCCCTCATCCGGACCTTCAACATCGACCCGCTGGGCATGATCGAAGCGGCCCACGAAAAGGACCCGATCGAGGCCCCGAACGGCGCGACCTTCACCCGCGGCGCGGCGATCCTCCCGCAGTTGTTGAACGAGCTGGCGCCACAACGCGCGGCGGCCAAGCGTGCCGGGGACGACGTCGCGAGCCAGGCGATCAAGATCCTGATGAACTCGTTCTACGGCGTGCTGGGCACGTCGGCCTGCCGCTTCGCCTCTCCGGCGCTGGCCAACGCGATCACCGGCTTCGGGCGCGAGATCCTGCTCTGGAGCAAGGCGCGGTTCGAGACGCTCGGCTTCGAGGTGCTGTACGGCGACACCGACAGCCTGTTCGTCGCTTCCGGCGAGTCCGAAGCGGGAGCCGCGGCGCGCCTGGGCAACGAGCTCGCAGACCGGGTCAACGAGGAGCTCGCGGCCCACGTTCGAGACCGCTGGAACGTCGAGAGCCGTTTACTGCTCGAGCTCGAACGGCTGTACCTGCGGTTGCTGCTGCCCGAGGTCAAGCACGGCGGCGGCGGCGCACGCAAGCGCTACGCCGGACTGGTCCGGACCAACGACGGCGACGAGGTCGTGCTGACCGGCATGGAGGCGGTGCGCCGCGACTGGACACCGCTCGCGCGTCGTGCCCAGCGGGACCTCTTCGACCGCCTGTTTCACGATCGCGACGTCACCGCCTACCTGCGCGAGCTGGTCGCGAAGCTCCGCAACGGCGAGTTCGACGATCAGCTCGTCTACCGCAAGACGTTGCGGCGCCGATTGGAAAGCTACACCGCGACGACCCCGCCCCACGTTGCGGCCGCGCGCAAGCTCCGCGGTCCCGCACCCAGAGTCGTCCGGTACTTCATCACGGTCAACGGCCCCGAGCCGGCGGCACACCGCGACTCCCCGATCGATTACGAGCACTACGTGCAGCGACAGGTGCGCGGGATCGCGGAACCGGTGCTCGGGATCCTCGGCCTGGAGTTCGACCAGGTCATCGGGGACGACACCCAACTAAGGCTTTTCTAGTCGCGGGCAACCGCAGCCAGCAGCTCGCGCGCGCGTTCCTCGACACGATCGAAGCGCCGTTCCTCGAGGAAACGCTTCTCGAAGAGCGGCGCGACGAATCCCACTGCCCAGGCACCGGCGGCCAGCCACTCGACGGCGTTCTCCCGGTTTACGCCGCTCGTCGGGACGAGCCTCAGGAACGGGAGCGGGCCGAGACACGCCGTCACGAAGGAGGGCCCGCCGCCCGGCGCCGGGAAGACCTTCTGGAGAACAGCGCCCGCGCGCCAGGCACGCAGCATCTCCGTCGGGGTGCTCGTGCCGGGCATCATGGCCACTCCGAGGTCGACGGCGCGCTCGATCACCGCTTCGTCGACCACCGGTGAGACGAGGAACTTGGCTCCGGCACGAACGGCGTCGTCGACGTCGTCGACCTCGATCACCGTCCCCGCGCCGACGACGAGCTCGGAACGCGCGGCAAAGCGTTCGATACAGGCCAGCGCACCGGGCGTGTTGAGCGTGAACTCGATCACCCGGAAGCCGCCGCGGACCGCGGCTTCCATCGCCGGCATGACGGCGTCGGCGATCGGCGTTCGGAGTATCGCCGAGGCACGTTGCTTGCCGAAGAACGCGACGAACTCTTCCGGCTTCACGACGCCCCCCAGCTCAACGCCTCTTCCTCGGTGTCGATGTCGAGCGCGAGAGAGAGCTGGTCGACGAGCGGGACGCGCACACGACAGCCCGTCTTTCGGGTTCGGTCGCGTCGGATCAACAGGTCGGAGAGCACCCTCTCGAGTTGCGTCAGCGTGATCCGGCCCCGGCCGAGCCGGCTGGCCCCATGGACCCCGGCGCGCACCGTCACCCAGGTGATGTCCGGCCACCGCAGGGTCAGCAACCTGCGACAGTCCTCGACCAGGAGCGACCCGATCATCCTGAACAGGACCATCGACCGCCGGTAGGCCAGCGTGCGATTGCGCGTGGCATAGACGTGGCTGAACAGGCGACGGACGAAATCGAGTCTCAGGGCTGGAGGATCGACGATCACGAGGTGGCCGCCGAGCACTTCCACCGCCTTTTGCCCACGCGCGGGCCTGACGAAGTAGCGCGGCTTCCAGGCGGATGCACCCAGCTCTCGGGGGTCCGGCGGGACGCGGACGAGCGAGTACCACAGGTCGCACGGGGCGGCCCGACGGAAGTCCGCGGCCATGGCGTCGAGCGTCTCGGCCTCGGGCAGGATGTCGCAGGTGATGAAAGCGACGGGTTCGCCGGGGTGACGCGCCTGCACGGAGCGCAGCGAGCGATCGATGTTCGTGCCGAAATCGGCGTTGGTATCGACGAGATCGACCTCCGGGCAGATCGAGCGATACACGCGTGCGGGCCCTGCCAGATAGACGGGCCCGAACGATTCCGAGGCACGGATCCTCTGGATGACGTTGTTTACCAACGGAATCCCGTCGATACGAAGATCCGCCCCTTTGAGACCCGACAGGGAGTGGACCTCGTCGACGCCCTCCGGGAGCTGGCCGGGCCGGCCGTCGCTGCCCGCCAGGATGATGATGGGGATCTTGTTCACCGTGTTTCCGCTCGCCGCGTCCCTTGCCCGTTTGCGGGGCTTGTTACATATTACGCATGGGTCAGGGAAATTGCCGTGCGTCTGCGCGTCCTAAGCTACAACATCCATCGGGCGATCGGGGTCGACCGCCGGTTTCGGCTCGACCGGATTGCCGACATCCTCTACCACCACGACGCCGACCTGATCTTGCTCCAGGAGGTGGACGACGGCGCGCCGCGGTCGAATCGACTCGATTTGGCCAAGAAACTGGCCCAGATGGTCGACTACCCGCACTACGCCGTCGGTCACAACGTCACGCTTCGCAAGGGCCGTTACGGAAACGCGACGCTGAGCCGCTTCCCGATCCAGCGCGAACGCAACATCGATCTGACGATCGGCAACCGTAAGCGCCGCGGCTGCCAGCACACGACCCTGCGCATCGAGAAACGGGCCGGGCATCCGCACTGGATCGAGGTGTTCAACCTGCACCTCGGCCTGTCCAACAAGGAACGCACGCAGCAGATCGGGCGGTTGGTGAAATCCGACGAGTTCAAGTCATTGACGCCGGAGCGGCCCTGCATCGTGGCGGGTGACTTCAACGATTGGCGCTCGATGCTGCATCCGATCTTCACGCAGATCCTCGACTTCCACTGCGCGACGCAGCCGGACGACGAGCTCAACGGGGCCATCCGGACGTTCCCCGCCTTTTCGCCGACCGGCGGGCTCGACCGCCTTTACTGCCGTGGCCTACGCATCCTGAATGCGCGAAGCTGCCGTTTACGCGCCTCCCGGGTCGCCAGCGACCACCTGCCGGTGATCGTCGACCTGGAGATCCCGTAATCCCTCACTCGCCCGGGTCCGGGGCGGTGGACAGCGTCTCGGCGCCGATCGATCGTTCGAGAAGCTCGCCGGCGTAGGCGCTGTCGCCGGCTTCGGCGGCGTAGTCCGAGGCGCGGCGCAGGAATTGCGCCTCGTTCGGCGCCCGCGCGAGGGCACGGTCCAGCGCCTCGCGGGCAGCGCCGCTGTCGGCGGCCGCAAGCTCGCGCGCGACGCGCGCCAACCAGGCGCGCGCGCTACCGTCGCGGGCGGTTGCCAGCACGCGGTCGCCCGGCTCGACCCGGCCCAGCCGAAACAGCGCCTCCGCTTGGCCGGCGGCGTTCCGCTCGGCGTATCCACCGAGACGCATCGCGCGCTTGAACCAACCCAACGCCACTTCCGGGTTTCCCGCGGTGAGCTCGACCTCGGCGAGGAGCAACGGGATCGCGCCGTCGACGGTATCGTCCACCATGCGACTTTCGAGCAGCCGACTGTTGCGCCGGTATTCGTTGAGCCGTGTGCTGATGTTGCGGTACCGCCTGGACTCGTCCTCACGGCCGGCGCGAGAGAGCAACGACGCCAGGTGCTCGTAAGGCTGCCGCATCGAGGGGTCCAGCTCGATTGCGCGGAGGAACGTCCGCTCGGCCGTCGCATCGTCTCCGCGATCCAATGCCTGCAACCCGCTGCGATAGACGATCGCGGCGGAATGCGGAAGGTTCGACAACCCTTCCTCGACGATCGCCGTGGCGCGCTCCTCCTCACCTTGCATGCGCAAGACGTCGATCAGGCTCGTGACGGTCGGCTCGGCGAGCGGGTCCAGGGCGTAGCTCTTTTCGAGCAACGTCACCACCGTGTCGAACTCCGATCGGGTGTAACGAATCATCGCCTGGCGATACCAGGTCTCGGCGTGGCCCGGGTCGAGCTCCGCGGCACGCCCGAACGACGCCAGCGCGTCATCGAACAGGCTCAGATGGAACTCGTTGAATCCCTTGTAGAACCAGGGCAGGGCCAGATCGGGGTGCTGCTCCGTGATCTCGCGGAAGATCCGGATCGCTTCCTGGTTGCGACCCATCTGGTTGCACAAGGTGGAAACCCAGACGTAGGGGTCGCGCAGGACCACCGCGGTGCGCAGCGCCTGCGCGGCGTGGTCCAGAGCCCGACCGTGATCGCCGGCCTGGAACGACTCGTTGAAGCGGCGTCGTTGCTGCTGGTAGACCGGATCCGCCTCGGCCGCCGCGAGGGCCGCGGCGTCCGGCTGCGCGGGCGCCTGCGGAGCGGGTTCGCAGGCACAAGCGATCGCGACCACGGCCAGGGCGGCGGCCAGGCGTCTCATTCGGACGTTCCGGCCAGGCCTTGGCCCTCGACGATCGTCACGCGCCGCCCGGCGGCGACCGCTTCGAGTTCGTCGACGATCCCCGACGGCCAGCGCACCACAAGGCGGTCCGCCACGGACGACCGGCCCAGACCGAACATCACGTCGTAGCTACTCTGCGAGAGGTAGGAGCCGAACGGGTTGACCTCGCGCGACTGCGTGCGCCCGTCGGCCGTAAGCTCGACGCGCGCCCCCACCCCGTCGCGATTGGACCGCGTGCCGCGCAGGGCGACGTGAAGCCAGCGGGCGCCGTGCGCGCCGCGGTTCATCAGGATCGTCGGCGTCGCATCGATGTTGGTCGCGATGAAGTCGGGCGCGCCGTTGCCGTCCAGGTCTCCGACGGCCAGGCCGCGCGTGCACTCGACCACCTCCAGACCCGGGCCGGCGGCGGCACCGCGCGGCTCGAACGTGCCGTCGCGGCGGTTGCGGTAGATCGAGTTGACCTGCTTGTAGGTCGTGTCCGCCTGCTTGTTGCGCATCAGGATCGAATAGGTATGACCGTTGGACATGAAGGCATCGAGCCACCCGTCCAGATCGTAGTCGACGAACTTGACCCCCCAGACCAGGTAACTGTACGAGTCCGCAAACTTGGCCTCGAACGTGGTGTCACGGAACAGCAGGTTGCCACGGTTGCGGTGCAACGTGTTGAAGTCGTGAGAAAAGTTCGTCACGACCAGATCGAACAGACCATCGCCGTCGTAGTCTCCCGCGTCGACCCCCATGCCGGCCTGCTCGGTGGCTCGCTGGTTGGTCGCCACGCCCGCCGCCAACGAAACGTCCTCGAAGCGCAACCCGCCGTCGTTGCGCCACAGGAAATTGGCCATCGAATCGTTGGCGACGAAGATGTCGGGGTCTCCGTCGCCGTCCAGGTCCGAAAGCACGACGCCGAGGCCGTAATGCGGCTCCGGCGCATCGATGCCGGCAGCGTCCGTGACGTCGGTGAACGTCCCGTCGCCGTCGTTGCGGTAAAGCCGGTCGGCTTGCCCGTCGAGCCCGATCGGCCCCATCAGGACACGCAACCCGCGCCAGGTGATCTTGGCTCCGCCGTGCGGTGGATCCACGAGCGAATAGTGGGCGTAGTTCGTGACGTACAGGTCGAGGTCCCCGTCGAGATCCAGGTCGCCGAACGCCGCGCCGGCCGACCAGGAATCCGACCCGGCCAGCCCTGCCGCGGCGGTCCCGTCCGAGAAGGTGCCGTCCCCGTTGTTGACATACAGGACGTTGGGACCCCAGGTGGTGATGAACAGGTCCTTGTCGCCGTCGTTGTCGTAATCGACGAAGTAGGCCCCCAGGCTCCACGCGGCGAGATCGACGCCGGCCTCCGCGGCCACCTCGACGAAGCGACCCTCGCCCTCGTTGCGGTACAACGCGTTGGCCCGGGGCCGGTTGCCCGCCAGCCAGTCGTCGCTCGTCTGCGCCGTCGCCAGATAGAAGTCCTGATCGCCGTCGTTGTCGTAGTCCGCGATGGCCACGCCGCTACCCAGCGTCTCGAGGATGTGGTTCTTGTCGAGATTCCCGCACGCCGCCACGTGATCGACCCCGAGTTGCGCGGCAACATCCTCGAACCACACCTCGTCGCGTGACACGGTCGTCGAAGGACCGCCATCGGGAGTCGTTGACGTCGGCGTGTTGCACGCGGCCAACGCCGCCAGCATCGCCGGCAAAAGAAATCTGGACGGGTTGACCTGCACGGTCGGTCATTCTACCGCCGGGGGACGGTTCGCGCCGCGCTAGGCGGGCGTGGCCTCGAGGACCTCCTCGATCGACGACAGGACCTGCTGGATCTCCAACGGCTTCGCGATCGTCTTCGCGCCGATCCGCTCCACAAACGACTTGGTGTCGGGGTCGATCAGGTCGCCGGTGACGAACACCATGCGCTCCGCGAGATGGGGACGCGCCGCGAGGATCTCGTCGTAGAGCTGGATCCCGCTCATCTGCGGCATGCGCACGTCGGAGACGACGACGTCGTAGCTGTTTCGGGCGACCTTCTGCGCGGCCTCGACGCCGTTGTTGGCGGTATCCACCCGATACCCCGCGGACTCGAGGATGTCGACAAACAGATCCAGGATCGTCGGCTCATCGTCGACGACGAGGACCCTTCGGCCGGCGCCCTGCGAGGCTGCGAGATCCAGTGTCGCGGACGGCTGCGTCGAATCGTCGGCTTCGGCTTCGCGGTAGATCGGGAATTCGATGAGGAACGTCGAGCCCTCTCCCGGCCGGCTCTGCGCGTAGATCTTACCGCCGTGCTCCTTGATGATCCCGTAGGACACGGACAGACCCAGACCGGTCCCCTGTCCCTGATCCTTGGTCGTGAAGAACGGATCGAAAACCCGCTCCAGCGTATCGCTGTCCATCCCCTCCCCGTTGTCGGTGAGCTGGAACATCACTACATCGTCCTCGGACCAAGTGCGGACGTGAAGACGGCCGGCGTCGCGACGCGCAGCCTGGACCGCCTGCTGTGCGTTGTTGAGCAGGTTGACCAGGACCTGCTGGATCTGGTGATAGTCCAGCATCGTCTTCGGCAGGCCGGGCTCGAGGTCCTTGACCACCTCGATGTTGTTGACCTCGAGTTGGTAGCGGCGCACCTCGACGGTCTTCTCGACGAGCCCGTTCAAACCGAGGTAGCGTTTCTCGGGCTTGTGCACCCGCGAGAACGACAGCAGGTTCTTGACGATCTTCTGGCAGCGCATGGCCGACGAGTGGATGCGATCGAGCTCACGGGCCATCGGGCCCTCGCCGTGCCGGGCCATCAGGAGCTGCGAAAAGCCCAGCACGCCGCTCAGCGGGTTGTTCAGCTCGTGCGCCACGCCGGAGATCACCTCGCCGATGCTGGACAGCTTCTTTGCCTGCAGGAGCTGCAGCTGGGCGGACTTGAGCTCGGTCACGTCCCGACCGACCCAGACGGTCCCGTAGACGTCGCCGCCGCGATCGGTCAACGCGGCCATGTTCAACTCGAGGTTGAGCTCGCTGCCGTCCGCTTTGGCCAGGCTGATCGCATGGTTCGTGATCCGTCCGCGGTTGCGGATCCGGTCGATCAGGTTGGACCCGTCGGCGCCGAGAATCGATTCGCAGGAGCGCCCCACCATCCCTTCCCGGGTCCGCCCGGTGAGCCGCGCCGCACCGCGGTTGAACTCGGTGATACGTCCGTGCATGTCGGTCGTCACGATCAGGTCCGGCGACTGGTCGAGCAACGTGGAGAGCTTCTGCCCCGTCTCGCGGTTGATCGACGCCTGCTCGAGGACTCGCTTGTGCAGCAGCGCGTTCTTCAGCGCATTCGCCGACGCACGCGCAACGACGGTACAGAAGTTGACCTCGGCCTGGGTGAACGGTTTGTTTACCCGGGCGGTTTTGAGGCATAGCGTTCCGAGCACATCGTTCGCGAAGGTCATCGGGACGACCATGATCGACTGGAAGTGCAGCTGTTCGAGGAGCTGCCGGACATCGGCCATCATCGGATCCATGTTGACGTCGCGAATCAAGACGCGGTCGCGCGTCTCGATCGCACAACGAATCTCCGGATACTTCTTGAGATCGATCTCGAGCATCTCGACCTCGGGGTCGTCGTGGGACGCCATGACGTAGCAGCGTGTCTTGTCCTCGTTGATCAACAGCATCGAGCAACGCATCGCCGGGATCACCTCGGTGATCTTGTTCACGATCGTGCGCGACACGCGTTGGACATCCAGCGAGGAAGTCACGGCATCGAGGATCTCCACGAGCGTGGAGAGCTCCTTGTGCTTCAGATCGGAGTTCTGGTCGCGGCGTAGCGACTTGTGGATCTCCGAGGCCAGACTGCCGTAGTACAGCGCGACCGAGCAGAGGAACAACATCTGCAGTGCGAGTTGCCAGGCAACCTCGCTCCCGCGCCCCTGACCCAACACGAGCCATGAGTGCAACGCGCCGATTGCGGCGGCGCCCGCGACCGTGTGCGCCCGGTAGTTGCCGAGAGCCACGACGAGGACCATCAGCGCCACCGAGATCGGCAGCGCGGTGGCCGTCATGCCCGAGAGCTGCAGCCCGAGACCGACGAGCAACAGATCGAATGCGCCGATCACGAGCTCGAAACGGAGCGTCTGGACCAGTCGATCGGGAAGCAGGAACAGGACGACGTTGCTGATCGAGTAGGCGACGATGAGCATGAGGGCGGCGGCGCCACCCTCCCGTCCGCCCGGTTGGATCAGCAGGGCGCCGACGGCCACGAGCAGCAAGCCTCGCAGCAGCGACACGCGGTGTTTCTTGGCCTGCCGAATCGCCAACTCGGCGTGCTTCAGCGCAGGCCCTTGGACCTCGCCCACAATCCCTCCCTCGCTGGAGAACTTAAGGTTTGAGCGGCGCCGCGCAAGCCGCGTCGGAGACGACGAGAAAAGTCGAAAAAAGAAATTAATTCTCGTCTTGCGCTGCTTCCAGGGCCGCTCGGGCGCGCGCCTCGGCCTGCGAGATCACGTCCTCGCGGGCGGCGTGCGACTTCACCAGAACGCCCCCGTTGGCGTGCCATTCGGCCGGGCTTTCTCCGGTCGTCGTGACGACGTAGACGCTCGAAAGCCCCTTCCGGGCCGCCAGCTCACCGATCTCGGCCGTGCGGAAGCGAATGCTCTCCACGGTCAGGTTGTCCCAGTCGGTCACCCGCACATAGAGCATCGGGCCGATCGGCTTGGCGTCGATGACGGACAGGGAGGGTTGAAATTCCTTGAGCGACACCGCGACCGGGTCCGGGGCGGCACCGGGCAACGCGAGCTGCACGGCCGCCGCAAAAAACGTCAAACCGGCGACCGCCATGGCCAGGATCCAGCGTTTGCGCCGGATGCGGCGTTTGCGGATCTCCAGCGGGTGCATCCGTAGGTCGCGTCCTGCGGCGCGATCCGATCGGAGGCTCGTCAGCGCGTTCAGGTAGAGCTCTTCCTTGCGCTGCTTCTGCGAGGCGGCGTCCTCGTCGGCCACCTCGGCGTCGGCCAGCGTCTCGGAGAGCGTCCTGGTCTCGACGTCGGCATCGAACTCGACCGCTCGAGGCTCGCGCATCAGGGGCTGGGCCTTGACGTAGGTGTCGAACAGCTTGCCCTTGGCGCTGTGAATGTCGACGGCGAACTCCTCGAGGTTCGCGGCCATCGCGTCGCTGAGTTGTTTCTCGAGGCGTTCACTGACGATGCGGTAGGCCGTCTGGGCCTCGGCAAGCTGCTCGCGAACGCTGTCCTGCAACTGCTCGATCAGCTCGGCGTCTTCGAGGTAACCGCTGCGCTCCCAGACCGCGAGGTACTCGTTGAAGATCGTTCTCAGCGCGACGGCCTCGAGGTAGACGCGGGCCGGCCCCTCCTTGTCGGCCCCGAGGTGCACGGCCTGGTTGAACATTTCGATCTCGTGGTTGTCCAGCCCGGGAAACGTCTCGCTGACGTTTCCGCTCGTGGTCAGCTTGGCGATGAACTCCAGCCGTGGGACGAGCACGGCGGCGGCCTGGAGCCGGTCCTTGGGCAGCGCCATCACGTCCATGACGTAACCCAGGAACTTGCGCTCCTCGTCGTTGAGCAGAGTCATCACTTCCGGATTCGTGCGCAGGTCGGTCCGTGCCTGCTCGCTTGCCGCGAGCAACTCCTCGATCACCGCGGTGGCTCGGGCGAGCTTGTCCGGCGACAGCCTCCGCTCGTTCCAGTGATCGCCGAGCTCGCGCTCGGCCATCACACGTAGCGAGAGCATCTGGCGCGGGAATTCGTAGCAGAAGACCGAGGTGCTGGTGAAGCCCGCGATCTTGACGATCGCCTGCAGCTCCTCCGGCCGCGGCTCGAACTGCATCTCACGCGTGATCAATCTGCGGGCCTCCAGGAGGCTCGAGGGAACCGAGGAGAGGATCGCGTCGACTTCGGACCGCGTGGAGCGGAACAATTCCATGAAACCGGGGCGAGTCACTATCGCGTTTCCTTCGCCGTAACCAGTCCGTCCGCCGTGATGTGGTAAACGCCGTCGTACCACTCGCCACGATCGATCGGGAGGTCGTTGGTGTGCGCCACCAGCAAAACAAAACCCGGTTCACTTGCCGAGTTGATCGTGGCCCAGAACTGCGTGTCGGCGCCGCCGATGTTGGGCGAGTCGTAGTTCTGGATCTCGCCGTTGTAGAGCTTGGCCGTAAACGACTCGAAATGACGGAAATAGCCGCCGTTGGACAACGGGGTGAGTGTCTGCAGGTTGAACGCGCTGACCGACGGGAACACTCCTTCGTCCACGTTGTAGCGCATGAACGCGCGGTGCAGTTCACCGGCGTCGTGGACCAGCGTGGCACGACGGCTCTTGTCGATGGCGCCGGTGTAGAGCGGCACGGCAATCGCCGCGATCAGGCCGATGATCGCGACGACCATCAACAGTTCGATCATCGAGTAGCCGGCGCTGCCGCGACGTGCGGCGAGAGGTTTCATGGTCGCTCGCATCCTTCTTAATATGGGGTAGCCTCGTTCCAGGCGAATCTAGGTCCGGGCCGACGGAGGTCAAGTAAAGGTCCCGGATCGAGCAGTTTTTCGGGGTAGACTTTGCCCGCCCCGCGATTCGGGCAAAAAGGAGCGATTTCGGTGACTCGCAGTATCCGGTGGGGAGTTCTTGTGCTCGTCCTGGCGGCCGTCGCAACCGTCGCGTTGCTGGTCTTGGGGGTACGTCAATCGATGGGTGCGGAGTGTGAGGTCTGTGTGACCTTCCTGGGCCGGACCGAGTGTCGCCGCGCCGCGGGCAAGGACGAACGAGAGGCGACCACGACGGCGACCCAGAACGCCTGCGCGTTCCTGGCCGGCGGGATGACGCAGTCGATCCAGTGCGGGAACACCGTGCCGGACTCGGTCGTCTGCGAGTGAGCCGCGGCGTTCGCCGCTAGTCGTTGGCGGCGATCAGACGCAGCAGGTGATGCCGGGCCTGGCGCTTCCACCAGGTCCACTCGTGTGCAACGTCTTGACCCCACAGATCGCACTCGTGGCTGATGCCCTTGGCGTCGAGAAGCCCCGCCATGGCGCGTGTGTCCTCGATGTTGCCGTCTTCCCACTTTCCCTGCCCGCAAACCAGCACGAGGTGAACCAGCTGCCGGATCTGCTCGAGAGTCGGTCCGGACAGGTTCGGTACGAAGGCCATCGGGTTGTTGAAGTACACGTCGCTGCTGTTGAACCCATCGGTCAGCCAGGACGTGTCGTAGCGTCCGCTCATGCACAGGGCCCAGCGAAAGATCGTGGGGTGCTTGAGACAGAAGTTGGCCGAGTAGAAAGCACCGAGGCTGGTTCCGGTGACCGCGATCGGGATCGAGTCCGAGCGGCAATCCTCGCGAATGAACGGCGTCAACTCGTTCACGACGTAACGCTCGTACGCCTGATGTCGCTGGATCCGCCAGGGAGCCGGGTTCTCACGACGCGTCCAGGCCTCGGCGACGTTGCTCTCGGTGCAGTAGAGCTTCAGCTTGCCCGCGTCGACGAGATCGCCGAGCGCGTCGAGCATGCCGTGGGCTTCCCACTCGTGCGCCATGCCGGCCGCCGACGGGAACACCAGCACGGGCAGCCCGAACGTCCCGTAGCGCCACAGGTGCATCGGGCGGTCCATCTCCCGGCTGGGAACCATCTCGTGTTTCTTGAACATCGCCGCCGCACGCTAGCGCGTCCTCGTTGAACCGGCAAGCGACCCGCGGGCTAGATTGAAAGCGTCGAAATGTTCGAGTTGATCTTCAGCATGGCCTGCGCGCTCGCCGGCCCCGGCACGCAGACGCCCGTAGTCACCGTGTCCCCGGCCGGGCGAGGGACTGTGGCCCGTGGTGACGACGATGCAACCTTGGGCGGCGCGGTTCGATCACGAGAGACTCGGTGAACCACGCCGCTGGCGCGAACGTGGCGACGGAGCGGACGAGCTGCAATTCCTGGCGACGGACGGCCCGCGGCAGGCGTTCAAGATCTGGGTCCGGGTAGGCTTCCGGGAAGCCCCTCCACGTAGACCCTGATCTGATCGCGCACGCGACGGTACACCGCGAGCGCCTCGGCCTCCGAGTCGGATTCGGAAACCAACGCCGGCGGGTCGTCGAACCCGACGTGGATGAGCGCGGTCTTCGCCGGAAACACGGGGCACGTCTCGCGGGCGTGGTCGCAGACGGTGATCACGTAATCGAACGTGGGATCGTCCAATTCCTCGACGCGGGTCGACTTTTGACGCGAGATGTCGACGCCCGCTTCCCGCATCACCTCGACCGCCCGCCGGTCGAGGCCGCGCGCCTCGATCCCGGCCGACCGCGCCTCGATCTGCTCTCCCTTGAGGTGGTGCGCCCAGCCCTCGGCCATCTGGCTGCGGCAGGAGTTGCCGGTGCACAGGAAGAGAATCTTGGTGCGAGTCACCGGCAACACCAGCTAGACCGTCTTGCTGAAGATGTCCTTGTCCTCGCCCTCGTGCTTCTCGCGCCAGTAAACGTCGAAACACATCGCGAGGTTGCGGATGAAGAGCTCGCCCTCGGGTGTGGCGCGTATCTCGTCGTCGTCGATCGCGACCAGGCCGCTGTCCACGTGCTCCTGCAGACGCGAGAGGTCCTCGGCGAAGGTGCTCGCGAAGTCGAGGTCGAATCGTGACTCGATCGCCCGCCGGTCGATGCGGAAGTTGCACATCAGCTCGTGGATCACGACTCTCCGCAGCTCGTCGTCGTCGGAAAGCAGAAGACCTTTTTCGACGGGAAGCTCGCGACGCTCGATGGCCGCACCATAGGTGCTGAGCTTCTTCGCGTTTTGCACGTAGGCTCCCTGGATGTCGCCGATCGCACTGATCCCCAGGCCGACCACGTCGTCGGCCGGGATCACGGCATAGCCCTGGAAGTTGCGGCGCAGCTTGCCGTTGCGTTTCGCGATCGAGAGCTCGTCGTCTTTCTTGGCGAAGTGATCCATCCCGATCGGTTCGTAGCCGGCCGCGAGGAAGCGCTCGCGCGCCAGACCGAAGAGCTCGAACTTGGTCGCCGCTTCCGGCAACGCGTCCTCCATCAATTTGCGCTGGTGGCCACGGATCCACGGCACGAAGGCGAAGGAGTAAACCGCCGAACGATCGACGTCGAGAGCGATCACCTGTTTCACCGTTTCTTCGAACGTCTCCGGTCGCTGGTGCGGGAGGCCGTAGATCAAGTCGACGTTGACGCCGGCGAACCCTCTGGCGCGGGCGTGGTCGATGACGGCCCGTGTCTGCTCGAGCGATTGCACACGGTTGATGGCGACCTGGACCTCCTCGGTCAGGTCCTGCACGCCGAGGCTGATGCGATTGAACCCGTGGTCGGCGAGCACGTCGATGTGTTCCGCCGTTGTCACGCGCGGGTCGACCTCGACGGCGAGCTCGGCGTTCGGGACCGCACGAAAGTGACTGAAGAAATGGTTGAGCAAGCGGTCGAGCTGGGCCGGGGTCTGATAGGTCGGCGTGCCTCCTCCGAGGTGCAGCTGCGACACACCGCGCCTGTCCGGCAGCCGTTCCGCGAGCATGTCGATCTCGACCTCGATCATGTCGAGGTACGGCAACGCCTTTTCCTTGTGCGGCGAGATGATCACGTGGCAACCACAGAACAGGCAGCGCTCGTCGCAAAAGGGCAGGTGCACGTACACGGAAAGCGGTTCGTCGGGCTCCCGGTTGGCGAGGGCCAGCCGCTCCTCGTAGACCTCGGCGTTCATCGAATCGAATTCGACCGCCGTGGGGTAGCTCGTGTACCGCGGACCGGGCCGGTCGTAGCGGCGGAGCAGATCGGAGGTGACGTCGCG
>JABAOE010005510.1_pt4 | contig 23249 bp, 26 predicted proteins | sample 7062141 | NCBI WGS metagenome assembly JABAOE01 (sample SAMN14538627, study PRJNA623070) | marine sediment metagenome | biome: marine biome [ENVO:00000428]; feature: marine pelagic biome [ENVO:01000023]; material: deep marine sediment [ENVO:00002113] | place: India: Gulf of Khambhat ... | reverse complement strand
GTCGGTGCTTGTTCGATTCAGGAGCTATCCCCCCAGGAGCACAATTCGTTGTCCCAGGGTTGCCGACCGGGCGCTATGTCTATCATTGCCGCATACACCCCATCATGCGAGGCGTATTGACGGTCACTGACAAATCCGTACCTCCGCAGCTCTGACGCCTCGTCCCTAGATTCTTTATCTTCCTCACAGGCCGGTGTCATTCTGTTTGTCTCCTCCGGTGACCTATTTACCACTATTGAGATTCCCAACAAGTGAGACTGCCAAAAGTTGAGACTCCTGATCCTCCTTTGGCATGACTAAACGAAGCATAACAACAAGACAAACCAAACAAACGAAGATCTTGCGAGAGAATCGATCTCTCCTGTAGGCTCCACTCCCAAACGAAAAGACCCGTTGCCCATGAAACGTCTTGTCGCAGCACAAGAACCTTTACGTCTCACTGGAAAAACGTTAGATCTCCTGGTCTGGCGTATCCCCGATCTGGTTACCTACCAACACAAGGACGACGAATACTGGCTTGCCCCGCTCGACGATAATGTGCCGTTGGTTCGCCTCAACCGTGACGGTGCGGAAATGCTGCGAATCATGAACGGACACATCACGGTCAAGGCACTGCTCGAACAATACGGCACAAAAATCTGCGACCCTGACGGTCGGACAGGGCGATGGCACCTGGAACGGTGGGCTACACCGAGTTATTCCCTCTGCTATTTCGGGATGGAACCGCCGGGTGGTCACCGGCATAAGGTTAAGTGGGACATTCTATTGCAGAAGATTCGCGAAGGCTGGTCCGGCCAAGAAGGGTTCGAAGGAGAAGAGCGCCTCGAAAAATTCCACCATCATGAACTGACCGATATCGGTAAAGACGACAGCCATTTCGACCTGATCGAGACCACTGTTTCGCATCTATTTAGAGAGCCGACTGAGGCCCTTAACGGCCTGACCTATGGCCAGCTTCTCATGCGGCAACTTCGAAAGCTGGGCTGGTTCAACCCAAAACCAAAAGTCATCCTCGAGGTCGGCGGCGGGCTGGGGTATTTAGCCCGCGATCTCGGCAAAGAACTCCTGCCCTTCGAGAAGCAAGGAATTTCCTACATCTCGCTTGACATAACTCACCCCTTTCTCCGGTTGCAACTTGCCCGAGCAAAGGCCGGCGGGTGGAATGTCGCCGGCACACGAGCCAATGGTGAAGCCCTGCCCTTTTCGAACAATTCAATCGACCTAGTAATCGACAACGAGAACATGGCAGACATGACACCGGTGAAATTGACAAAGCAGGAGCTGACGGACCGTAAGGGCGACACCGAGCAACATCAAGAAGCTTTGGATTGGATCAGACGCATGCGGCTTTCAATCGGGAACGACCTCTCAGACTCGATGATCTTTAACCTGGGACCGATCCGATTCGTTGCGGAACTCTGGCGAGTAATGAAACCAGGCGGACGTGCGTTTCTTACGGAATTCGGAATTGACGACGGTTGGCCGGCGCCAGTGAAACTGCCAGGCCACACTGAGTATGAAGTGCAATACAACCACCTGCGGCAGGCTGTCCGCTGGCTCGGCTTCCAGGAGCGCTACCTCTCCCTTCCAAAATTCCTGACGGTCAAACCTGATACCAAGGTTCTTTGCACGGGCTCAGCCTTTGCAGTTCAACGATTCTGCCAGGCCATGAACAAGCCGTTCAGCGTGCGCGCCTACACCGAGAAGGAACTGCGACAGGCCCTGGGCGGCATGCTCCGCAGACTCCATGGCTGTCACTACCATGACGTGGCGGATCCAGCGTGGTTCGGTCTAATCGACTTCAAAGTGTTGTTATTGGAGAAACCCGGCGGTCACCGGAAAACGCAGTACACCGAGAACAAAGGGTATCGGTGGTACACGCAGCGATGACGAGTCGTGCTAGTGGCGTATATCTAACTTGCCTTTCACTTATCGATCTATCCCAAATCGATCGTCCTCTGCTCTAGGCAGGTCCTTATTCGTTAAGATCGGCTGGGTCTTGCAGCCATCCAGCCAAGGTGTTCAGTAGTACCACGTCTTCCGAGGTGCGGATTGGGAGCTGGATACGACCGAACGCCTATTATTCTTGAATGCACCGGGCAACCCGACCGATAGAGGAAGAACCACGCCACTTGGCCTGGTCGACACCCTTACTCAACTGAATAATACACCGTTCGGATCAAAGGTCTTTGAGCGGGCCACCTGAATTGGAGTCGGCAACGAGAAGGCAGCGGGTAAGGGTCCCAATATCATCCCAGGCTAGTCGACACGGAAAAGATGGGACTACGCTCATTGCTCATTCCGAATTTCGTCCATTTCTGTTTCTAGCTTCTTGCGGGATTCCTTGAGCACCTGAACCTCTCGAACCAGGCGCCCAATCTCGGCATCATACATAACGCGCTCAGCCGTCTCACCGCCTTCTTTCATTTCAACTGCCCGCTCGCCGATGTCTTTGTACATGTCGGATAGTTGCTGATCGAGCTTGCGGACTTCTAGCCGAATACGGAGCAACTCGGTCTCCTCTAGAGCGCGGCCAGCAGCGTGTACTGTCCCAAGGCGTAAGGTTGCGAGCCCTGAGCGTAAATCGTGTTTTAGCCTCTGAAGAAGTCCCATGAGTTTCCTAGCTTATCGACCCCAGTTCCAGTTTCTCATTCCATTTGCGCAGCATCGCTTCCCGTAACCCCTGATGAGCCGGTGCCTTCAATCCGGGGTCAATCTTCATCAAGGAAAATGCTTCCTGCCTGGCTTGTTGTAACAAATCTCCGTCTCGCACGATATTGGCGACACGGAATTCCGGCATACCCCATTGGCGAAACCCAAAAAAATCGCCTGGTCCTCTGATTCTCAGATCCTCCTCGGCTATTACAAATCCGTCGTTCGACCGAACTAGTGTTTCCATCCGCTCCCTCGCCATAGACGGCGATCCATCAGTCCCGACAGCCCCTGGTTCTAACCGACCTCTTGCACGGCCCAGACCAACGGCCATCAGCAAGCAATAGGACTGATGCTCAGCACGTCCTACACGTCCACGCAATTGATGCAACTGGGCTAGCCCAAATCGCTCGGCATGTTCGATCATCATTATGGTCGCATTCAGCACATCGATCCCGACCTCGATGACTGTCGTAGAAACCAACACATGAATTTTTCCTGCTTCGAAGTCGGCCAAAACTCTTTCTTTTTCCGTTGCCTTCATCTGTCCATGAAGCAAGCCGACCTGAAACTCGGCAAACTCCTCTGTCCGCAACCGTTCTGCCCCCTGGATCGCAGCTTGGAGATCTGTCTTTTCTGATTCCTCGACCAATGGATAGACGACGTAGGCTTGCTTCTTGTTCCGTAACTCGTCACGTACGATCTGATAGGCCCGCCTCCGCTGCGCCTCGCCGAACAGAAATGTCCGCACCGGTTTCCGGCCAGGCGGCAGCATATCAATAGTCGAAACATCCAGGTCTCCATAGACTGTCAAGGCGAGGGTCCTTGGAATAGGCGTCGCCGTGAGCACTAACACATCGGGCCTATACCCTTTGTCGATCAGTGTCTTGCGTTGCATTACTCCGAATTTATGCTGCTCGTCCACCACGGCCAATCCCAAATTCTTAAAGGCTACACCCTTTTGAATCAAGGCATGCGTGCCGATCACAGCCTGAACCTCACCGGATTCGAGCTGCGCCCATTGCGACTTCTTGACCAAGGCCTTATCCCCTCCACGCATGAGGATCACTTTTAGCCCTAAGGCACCAAGCGTTCCGGAAAGATTCCGAAAATGCTGCTCTGCCAGAATCTCCGTCGGCGCCATCAACGCCGCCTGAAATCCCGAACCGCAGGCCATCACCATCGCATGCAACGCCACAGCTGTCTTCCCCGACCCCACATCGCCTTGCAGGAGACGATTCATCGGCTGGGGTGAAAGCATGTCACGGAAAATCTCTCGAACAACCCGATCCTGTGCCATCGTGAGACGGAATGGCAGCAACCGGCCCAGTCTCTCCAAAAGGGGTGTTCGTGGGTTAAAGTGACACCCCTTCGGCTCAGCCCGCACCGATCTCTGCCGCATCGCCAAACCAGCTTGGAGCAGGAACAGTTCTTCAAACGCCAGTCGCCGATGCGCTGGTGTTCTGCCTTGCTCCAACAGCCGAAGATCGGTACCGGCTTTCGGGAAATGCACGTCCTGTAGCGCCTCCTGAACTGGAATCAGGCGCTGACGTGCCCTAAGAGGCACAGGCAGACGATCATGTAACTCCAGCGCCTGTACTTCCAACAGCCCCCTCTCCAGCACCCGCATCTGGCGTGAGGTCCATCCCTTCGTTTCGTGATAGATCGGAACAATCCGCCCCACATGAAGCGTCGATTCTGTTTCCTCTCCGATTACTTCATACTGCGTTACCTCCACCCTAGGAACCATCCACCCTTGCCTGCCAGCGATGACACGCCCGCTCATCATCACCCGTCTCCCAAGGGCAAGAATCTTCTCTAAATAAGGTTGATTGAAGAACACGACCTGCATCCGTCCAGTCTGATCTTCAACGCCCACATCGAGTAAGCTTAGTCGTCGGTTCTTCGTCCGCTTGGCTTCACATTTCCCTATCACCCCGCAGACGGAGACAACCATACCAGGGACGAGATTGCCGATCGGAGTTACGACCGACCGATCTTCATAGCGCCATGGAATGGTCCAGAGAGCATCTTCCACCGTTTCGATCCTTACTCGCCGCAACAAGGCACCGCGTTTCGGCCCTACCCCTTTCACGAAGCGGATTGGGAGCTTCCACAAATCGCGTGGCTTACCGTCATCTGCGCGCAGCTTGGAAACCGCTCGTTCCTTCCCTTTCTCAGAGAATTCTACAACGTACGGCGAAGCTCCCCGTAGAGCCTTGACAATGGCGGTAGCGACCTGCAAACGGCGGCGTTGTTCGTCGAGAGGGAGTGTATGCTGGAAATCGATAAAGAGATCACGAAGGGATAGCAGACGAGCTTGGACCTCCTTCGGATACACCTGCCGCCCCAAGGCGATGAGCACTTGGGAAGCGATGAACGAGCTCAGGTTCTTGACCGCACTCAGGTGAGCATATTCGTCCAGACTCGCAAACTCGATAGGACGCNNCCAAGTCTGGAATGGTTCTGCGGGACTCGACTCTGAAGGAGTCTGCATACCGTGGCGGATCGTAGCACAGCGCTGGGTTCCGCTCAACGACGGCGGGCCTGGATCCTTCCTGTTACCCACGCGCGAATTTTATTGGAAAGCTTGGTAGGGTCTACCAAGATCAGGCGATGCATGGGGATGTCACTGTGATTCCCTTGAACTATCTCGAAGGGTCTTGGGGAAGGCTACCCGCAAATGCGGCAGCGATGGCCTATCTGGAAGATAATTCCGCGTCCCCCTACCCGATCGAGCAGTGGGGCATGCCGCGTGTCATTGACCTATTGAATGCTTTGAAGGCAAAGGCTTCAGTGGCAACAGCTCTTCAAAATAAGCTCTTCGTTTCCTATAAGCAATTTCATCGTCAGCGGCTTGATAGCTTCGAGCAGAAACGAACCTAGATCGGAACTATCTTCTCCCCCAGAATCGTACACCGGACCTGTAATTTAACCAAATGCGACCAGCCGGTAGAGCGTATTCGAACCCGCCTCTTGGTGAGGCAGCCACGGCCAAGCGAGGACAACATGTGTTCATTCGTCAACGGCCCCGCGAGTGTCCTCTTCTGACCCCTGCTGGGAAACTTGGTCCTCCCATAAGACCTCCTGTGCAGTGAAATCAAACATCCGAATCCTGAAATCAAAGGCATGGGTCACTACCGCTGAAGTTTCATCCAGGCCGATCAATCGCGCAGCGACCTGTTGAAACTTAGTAGTCCCAAAACCATCGGCAGAAAATTGATCTTCCCAGACAACTCTTCCTGTCGAGATCTCCATCGCGCGCAGTGAGAAAATTGGTTGCCGGATTGCCGGCTCATTAGTATCAATCATCGTTGCTGGGGCATGCCTCGGTGCCACGAATGATATCGTTTGCCCCGTCCCGCTCTCCTCATGCGGAGTGAGATTTAGCTGCCCTTCCCATTGGAATTTGCCCGTCCGCGCATCGTAGACACGCAGTACAAAATTTGACAGATCGGCGGATCCTAGGCCGACCCCCCCCGCAAAAAGACGGCCCCACGAAGTATCAGGTGCCGCGCGGTGTTCTTCCATGACGCTCAGTTCATACACGTCCTCGGACAGTACCTCGCCCGTTGCGGCGTCATAAACCTTGACAGTTATCGTAGATATGTCACCGATTTGATACCCAAAACCTGCCGCGACGATCGTTCCCTTTTCTTCATGCTGAATACTGGTGTTGGCCCACGCCTGAGGGCCTTCAAGCAGGAAGCCCAGCCCCACCCCCCAGACAAGGCATGCACATGTAATAGCCGTCACATGCCAAAGGGACAGACAGTAATGTTCTCGCTTGGAAAGGTCCCGATTCTGAGAGGAGGCAAACGCTCGAATAATCTGAAACCCAAGAGGCGACGAAAACCAATCCTGCCACGCCATAGCCCCTCCTAATGCTTGGGCGCATTGTGCAAGAGAAGCGAGTCGCTGGTACATTCCCCAGTGTAGTAAGATCCCCCACGAAAGTGGGGGCTTGGAGCAGGGCAGTAATCGCTCCTAGTCCTTTTCCGTTTATTGGTTTGCCATGGTACGACGCGCCCTACTCCTATTGACAACAGGACTCATGTTCCTCGGAATAGGGTCTCTCTGGATGAGACATGGAGAACCTTTCTCTCCAACGCTGGACGGATGGATGATCTTTTTAGTCCTTATGCCGCTTGGCCTGGCAACGCTGGTCTGGCTTAAGCTTTGCTGGGCAGGTATGGCCTGCGTGATCTATGGTACGGTCGGGCTGGCTCTTGATATTGCGACAACGATCCAGGTTCTCACTAGCGATTCGGGGTTGGTCGAGTCCGTGGTAGGTAGCTTAGTCAGCGGATTCCTGAATTTGCTTTTGATACTGTTCGGCGGATGGTCGTTCTTGCATGTGGTGAAAGGACCGTCGCCTCTAAGATCCCGTCCTCCCAGTCCTCCGTCTCCCTTTTAATCCGCAGAAATTTGATCCGTCCGAATCCGGCTTCTTTGAGCCACTTCGTCGCGTCCAACGCAGAATAGGTGTTCCCACCCTCCGTGAACAAGAGCATCGAGACAGCAAAGAGACTTGCCTCCGCTGGATACAATCCTTCCCGGTCGTGGAGAAAAGCATCCTGAATAATGAACCGACCACCCGGCGTCAAAGCGTCCAAAACCCGGCGAAAGATGGCTTGGTTGTCTTCCGGCGAATAGATATGCAACACGTTCGAATACCAGATCACGTCAAACGCACCAGGAATTGAATCCTTGAGAAAATCGATCGGGAGATAAGACAGGCGCCGTCCTGCCCGATGAGTAGAGGCGATTTCTTTAGCCACCTCCAACGCAGCTACTCGATCGCAGACAGTAGCATGCAACCCAGGGTTTCTGGCCAAAAAAGCCATAGCATAGGTCCCAGGCCCCCCGCCGAGGTCCAGGAACGTCTTGGCATGCCGAAGGTTTATCTGAGAGGCGATGGCCGGTGCGATCTCCAACGTGCGGTAATGCATGGCCCACGTGAACCGGCGGCGATAATCAGGACTATCTGACATACCGTGGTCGATCGGCAATCCGCTCCGCACGGATTCCAGCAGTCGAAACCAGTCCGTCCAGTGGCTTTTGATCAGCTCTAGATAGCCACCACGATAGGCAAGATGGTTGGCATTGAGCGCTGTGGCTCCAAGGCGGCTGTTCTTGTACGTCGTGCCTCTTTTCAGCAAGAGGCCAGCCGCTGCAAGATTCCGGCAGAGGATCGCCAACCCTCGCTCGCTGACATTGAGAACCTCTGCAAGCCCAGAGATCGTCCACGTACGTTCGCCGATCGTTGTAAAAAGATCCAGTTCGAGCCCAGCCAACAACACACGCGGCAATCGATAGGCCGACACCGCTTCCCGGAACTCGGAGAAGGTGGTGATGCGCGGCATCATGTCATCCCTCCGAATTGCCCACAGCACCACCGTATGAGATCCTGCAATCTTGAAGGATTTGTCACGTCCATGTTGCGTGAAAACGTTACTGCAACGTGCTCGTCAGTCATCTCAGTCATTTCGGTGAATCCTGACTGCAAAAGAAGAGGTCGAAACTTCGACACTGCTGGCTGAAGAAAATACTTGGCCTGCTTGGCCACTTCGTCGGTTCCTAAATCCTCCGGTGTCCCTTCGGACATCAGAGCCATCACATCCTCCATGGTCACTCCGTACTGGCAGACCACGGTCCCATCTGACTTGATCTCCAAGAGCCATCCGTCGGACCCCAATTCCATAGCGAGGGATCCCTCTGGTTCCAATTCATAGAGTTGAGGAAATGACCGCATTAGAAGTGTACGGAGCTCTGACCAGGCTGAAGAAGCCGACTCAGTCATGTCCAGTCTCTCGAAGATGCTGGATTTTATCTTGCTTCGTGAGGCGAGCCCGAATCGAGGCCAGGCGGCGCGCATTTTCTTCGAGCTTCGGTAGTTTATATTTGCGGTCCATAAGAACGACTTGTTCGAGCAGGTCCGCGGCATCCGCTAACCGTCCCGTTTCTTCGTAACATTGGGCCAGCACATACCGGGCGCCGCCCGTGCGGAGTTCATCGCGTGACCTCTCGGCAACCGACTGGCTAGTTTGACAACAGGCAATCGCCTCCTCGTAACGTTTCTGGACCAGGAAGGTGCGGGCCATCATGCGCCATGCATCGGCAACACCGCCATGATTGCCCAAACGCTGCATTAACGCCAACGACTGTTCATAAAATTGGATGGCCTCATCGAAGTGGCCCGTCTCGCGTGCGACCAGACCAAGGTCCGAGAACAACACCGCTTCAGCTGCTTCATCGCGCGTCTTCATTATGAGATCGAGCGCCTCCAAATAGTAGGCCCGAGCCCAGCTCCATTCACCTGCATCGGCCCGCAAATTTCCCAAATTCGCCAATGTGGTCCCAATCCCTTTCTCATCACCAAGGATCTTCTGTAGGTCCAAGACTTCCTGATAGTGCGTTTTCGCTGATTCTCTCCTGCCGCTCACCGCACAGATATTGCCGAGGTTCCCCAGCGTGGCCACCAGCGCGCGCCGATCACCCGACAACCGATCACACTCCAGCGCCTTAGCATAACAAGCATAAGCATCCCCATAGTGCCCACGCGAGAAATGCTCATTGCCTTGCCGATTCAGTTCTTCGGACATTCCGTTGCGCAGCGCCATGATTATTACACACACAGCAATCGTTCAATCGCCACTTTACCGCCTGTGAGGATCGACACACCATCTCCGACGAGGAGACTTTCGAACTTGTAGTTCAGGAGGCGGCGTAGTCCATCCCGCACTTTCGCCGGGTCTGGATACTTTTCGGCCGGCAACAGGCTCACGGCACCAGCTGGTTTGCCAATCAGCGCATCCCCTACGATCACGACACCACCCTCCCGTTGAATAAACAGCGCTGACTCTCCCGGTGACTTCTGGTTCGCTAATTGAATCACCCACATGCCGCCGGGCAGAAGGTCCCCGTCTTTGTAGGTCCGCGTGGGCTTTACATCCATTTGTGTCGCGTCTGCTTCCGGAACCTGGAGTTGGCAATTGAACTCCTCCCGATGGGTCGCGGCGTCGCGCACATGATCCCGGTTTGTGACGATGATATAATCGATCGGTCCATGTTGATGGATAAACGCCCTCGCCTCCGCCGTCAATGGAGGTGGATCAACAATCACTTTGTGATCGCCCACCGTGAGGAACAACCCGTTGAAGTCGAGCTGTTTCTCCTCAGAGAACCATGACCACTGCCAGATGCCAGTAAGCAATTGCTTCATAATATTACAGGTCTAGGCCGAAGTTGATGGCTTCCTCACCCGTAACCTTGACGTTAGCCTTCTCTAGAGATTTGCCACGGCGTCTTGCACCATCTTCCTGACCTTTGCCAAGATATCGCCCTCATTTGCCAGCTCGNNCACGGTTATGAATCTTCGGTTTGACCCCTTCGTCAATGAGATAAGAAACAAACTATTGGAGGAGGTCACCGGGATCACTACCTGGATGGCATCGTTGATTCCACTCACCATCTCCAGGAACGTCTGCTTCCCCTTTTCTATCTCATCCATGAATTTTTCTCCTGCGGTCAAACAGGCGCGTAGCTGAGACAAAAGTCTTGCGTGCCCGTCAGACCTCGCATTTTCTACGACTCACTGCCTCCATCAGATNNNNTCAGATAACAACTTCTCCACCTCTGCCACAATCGCGGCAGCTCCGGCTAAATCCATGTTCCCCACTCGCTGCCAACGGATAACCCCGAGTTGATCGATCACGTATACATTTGGAATGAACTTCCCTCCGCCATAGAGCTTGTCCGTAGTCTGATGAGGGTCCAAGAGATAGGGGTAGGTAACCTTGACCGGAAAGGCGGACAGAAACTCACCGACCTCTCTCTTAGAATTTCCCGACGAATTGACACCGACCACGGCGGCACTCTTGCCTTGAATCAACTCATGCACCTTCTGCAGATTGCTCCCCTGCATCATACAGGGATCACAGATGTGAAAGAGTCCTAGGACAACCACTCTACCTTTATAAGAATCCAGCGAGACGGTTTCACCTGTAATGGCCGTAAGAGTAAACACCGGCGCCTTTTCTCCCACCTTAAACAGTCCTGCAGCCAACACGAGGGTCGGAACCAACGCACAACAGGCAAGCGTACCCACAATACGCATCAGTCGTCTCATCATGACCTCCATTGCGAGCAAAGCAGGGACGGAAGTCGTCAACTCATGATGTTCCACGCGCGGCTACCAAACAGAATTCTGCTCTACGAGCAAGAGCAACGACCTTCGCATGCTCCGGACCTATCCTAGCATGGCGATTTTTGACCGGGCAACCGAGCGGGCCGGATGGAATTACTAGGGGAGAGAACCATCGCGCTGGTTCAGCATGTCCTCGAGCTGTCGCTTGGCATCACCGTCGAAACGAACAAATTCGAGACCATACCGGTCACCCCGTTTCCATCGGACAATAGCTAGAGAGATAACAATAGGAGGTCGGGCTCCGGATGGCTTCACACAAAGATGGAGATGGACACCAATAGAAAAAGGAACATCGCTCTTGATCTCACTCCCGGCAATTGTGAGGTTTCTCAAGACGCCGCGTCCTGAGGCTCCCTCGTTCTTAAACACAACCGGATAGTCGACTGAAACTCGCGACCTAGATCTTGGCTGCATTCCTCTCTATCTCCTTTCGAAAACGTTTCGATTTTCCGCAAATCGTCGTTCATTGTGCTGATTCAAATAGTCCCAACTGTATTTCTTCCGCACGGGTAAACGGGATGGGATACCGCTCCGTGAAGCATGCATTACAGTAGTGGCTAGGCGTTCCCGGGGCGGACTTAAGCATACCATCGAGGCTGAGGTAAGCCAAACTATCAGCTGTAATGTACTTCCGAATTTCCTCCGTCGAATGGTTGGACGCGATAAGTTCCTTTTTGGTTGGTGTGTCGATTCCATAGAAACAAGGTGACACAATCGGCGGTGAGCTGATCCGCATGTGAACTTCCTTCGCACCAGCCTGTCGGATCATCTTCACGATCTTCCGGCTCGTCGTCCCGCGGACCAATGAATCATCGACGACCACCACACGCTTCCCGCGCAGCACCTCGGACACCGCATTCAGCTTTACCTTGACCCCAAAGTGGCGAATCGACTGCTCCGGTTCGATAAAGGTCCGACCCACATAGTGGTTCCTGATCAGGCCAGTCTCAAACCGAATTCCTCCTCCTTCGGCATAGCCCAACGCGGCGGGCACCCCAGAATCTGGAACAGGAATTACGATCTCGGCCGGCACCCAGGCTTCCTGGGCCAACTGCCGTCCCAATGCTTTGCGCGTTGAATACACAGCGTCAGCGCCAAAGATTCGACTGTCGGGCCTGGCAAAATAGACATACTCGAACACGCACATAGCTGGCATCATTTTGGGAAACGGCCTATGGCTCTCGAGTCCCTGGTCGCTTATCACGATCATTTCCCCTGGTTCAATCTCTCGAACATATTCTGCATCGAGCAGGTCAAAGGCACAGGTCTCCGACGCCACTATCCAACTGCTGCGCAAACGTCCGAGACTCAGTGGACGCAATCCGTATGGATCGCGCGCGGCAATCAACCCGTTGTCTGTCATCAGGACGATGGAAAACGCGCCTCGGACCTGGTTAAGCGCATCAATCATGCGGGCAAGGAAGGAATCGGCTTTCGAGTGCGCGATCAGATGAATAATGACTTCGCTGTCCGAAGTGGATTGGAAAATTGCCCCATAGGCTTCGAGTTCATTGCGGAGCACCTGGGCATTGATCAGGTTGCCGTTGTGTGCCAACGCCAGATTGCCGAGCGCGAAGTTTACGATCAGTGGCTGAACATTCTTCAGATCGTGACCGCCCGCTGTGGAATACCGATTGTGGCCAATCGCCATATAACCGGGCAGTGTCTCCAATACTGACCTGTGATATATGTCGGCCACCAAGCCCATGCCCTTTTGCACGTAGAAATGATCGCCATCACCAGAGACGATGCCGGAGCCCTCCTGTCCGCGGTGCTGGAGCGCGTAGAGCCCCAGATAGGTGAGATTGGCCGCTTCTTCGTGACCGAAGACTCCAAACACGGCGCATTCGTCGTGAAACTTATCTGGCAAGATGATCGGCAGTTCTTTTGTCATGCTTTGAGGGGATTTTGGTTTAGATTACTCTCGTTCCAGCGATCGTTCCAGCGAAAATGCCCAACGATCGCGCAAGCCTCCAATGGGGAGGTCGATGGCGTTGTTCAGCGAACCAGCATGCTCAAGACTGACAACCAACTGTTCCCCTTCCACCACCCCAATCAATTGAGCCGGAACGCCCAAAGACGCCGCCTGATCAAGAATCGCCTGCCGATGAACCGGGTCGGCTGAGAGCACTACCCGAGATTGACTCTCGCCGAAGAGGATGGCATCCTTTCTGAGTCGCCCAGAGCTTAGCTTTACCACGGCACCCAGGTCTCCTTCAGGCCCCGACACACAGCTTTCAGCCAGTGCCACGGCAAGGCCGCCGTCCGAACAGTCATGCGCAGACCGCACCAACCCATCGCAAATCAGTTCAAGCACACAATCATGCAATGCCTTCTCGGACTCTAGGCTGAGAAAAGGTGGTGATCCCTGTTCGCGGGCATGAACGACCTTCAAATATTCCGAACCGCCCAAGTCTTCACGAGACAAACCAAGCAATATGATATCGTCGCCTCTCTGCTTGAACCATTGTGTCACGGCCTGATCAGCCTTCTCGACCAATCCCACCATGCCCACTATTGGGGTCGGATAGATCGACAAGCTGTTGGTCTCATTGTAAAAGCTGACGTTCCCGCTGACGATGGGAATGCGGAAATGCTCGCACGCGTCTTTCATCCCTTCAATCGTGAGAGCAAACTGCCACATGATATCGGAACGTCCCGGATTGCCAAAGTTCAAGCAATCCGTCAGTCCGATCGGTACACCCCCTGAACAGACCAGGTTACGTGCAGCTTCGGCAACGGCTATCCGCGCCCCTTCATAGGGATTCAACAGGCAGTACCGGCTATTGCCATCGACAGTCAATGCAACCGCTTTGTTTGTGCCTTTGATCCGCACCATCACCCCATCAGAACCGGGACGGATGATCGTGTTCGTTCGCACCATATGATCATATTGTTCATAGACCCATCGTTTGCTCGCGATCGTCGGCGACTCCAACAGCGAGAGCAGCGCCGCATTCGCATCCTTCATATCCNNCAATCGTCGGCGACCCCAATAACGAGAGCAAGACCACGTTCGCATCTTTAACGTCGGGGATGGCATCGTAGTTCAGGTTCGTCAACATGTCTTGATAAGCTGCCGGCGCGTAGGGCCTCTCATACCGGGGTCCCTCATCGGCCAGCGCCTTTGCTGGGATTTCTGCCACTACCTTGCCATGATCCTTTACGCGCAAGATCCCGTCGCTTGTAACCTTGCCCACAACCGCTACATCCAAATCCCAATTTTGACAGATTTTAATGCACTCACCTTCCTTACCGGCCTTTGCCACCATGAGCATGCGTTCTTGAGACTCCGATAGCATCAATTCATAAGGCGTCATACCAGGCTCCCGACGCGGCACGTTGGTGAGATCCAGCTCGATGCCATTGCCGGCCCGCGAGGCCATCTCGCACGACGAACTTGTTAGCCCAGCCGCGCCCATATCTTGAATTCCGACAAGCAAATCGGCCTCCATCAACTCGAGACAGGCCTCCAACAATAGCTTCTCGGTAAACGGATCTCCGACTTGAACGGTTGGTCTCTTTTGGTCCGATTGATCATCGAACGAATCGGACGCCATTGTCGCTCCATGGATCCCATCTCGTCCCGTTTTCGAACCAAAATAGATCACACAATTACCGACCCCAACCGCAGCCCCACGGAAAATCCTATCCTTATGTGCGATGCCAAGGCAGAACACGTTGACTAGGGGATTAAGAGCGTAGATGTCATTAAAGACAATCTCCCCGCCCACAGTCGGCACACCCATGCAATTGCCGTAACCGGCAATGCCCGCCACCACGCCCTTCATCAGCTGCTTGTTCTTTGGAGTATCGAGACCCCCGAATCGAAGCGAGTCGAGTAATGCGATCGGCCGTGCGCCCATCGTGAAGACATCACGCATGATCCCGCCGACCCCTGTTGCCGCCCCTTGATATGGTTCTATGAACGAAGGATGGTTGTGCGATTCCATCTTGAAGACCACACACAGCCCATCTCCGATTTCGATGACACCGGCATTTTCACCAGGCCCCTGTAGGACACGCGCCCCAGTGCTTGGCAGTTTCTTCAAATGGACGCGTGAGCTTTTGTAGGAGCAATGCTCTGACCACATGACAGAAAACATGCCGAGTTCTGTCAGATTTGGTTCTCGTCCCAAGATCTCGATGATCTTGCTGTACTCTTCGTCTGTCAGGTTATGCTGTGCGATCAGTTTTTTAGTTGAGACAGGCGTACTCGCCTTCATAATTGTCCTCTGCATCGCACTGGTAACGCTTGGCACTGAACCGCCTATCTCATTTCCATAACAACTCGACAAAAACCCACTTACCTGCCATCAATGGTCTGTTTGTTGACCGGCAGACCCTGTAATGTCGATGGCCTCTTTCGACGAGCTCCGAGACTGGCGGCACAATCTAGCCACTTCAAAGGTTTTACGGCTTTCTGATCTCACTCCACCTCAACTGTTATTGCCGCCTCGGCAGCCACTAATTCGTGCTCCTTGTCCGCTGCCACTAACTTGATTTCATGGGTGCCCCGCGACATCCCCTTCACAACTCCTTTCCACTTTTTTTGATATTCGCCGTCGACAAAACAATGGACATGCGTCGCCTGAGTGCCCTTCGTTAGCATGTACTGCACTTCAACGTCTCCCTTTACGACTGCCCCATCTTCGGGACTCATGATCATTACCTTGCTGCCATCATCAACGGCTGCCCACCCATTTGCACCAATGCTCACGGCCAAGAAGACAGCCACAGTCAATACGCCAAATAACCGATTCATTCCAAACCTCCTTGATTGTTAAGATTAATATTGCCCCCTGCCACCGAACTCTCGGACCGAAACCTCACCGCTCCCGGTCTTCGATCCATCTGTGATCATCTTCTGATCTAGCTAACTATTCTTGGATTTTCTTCCCGAGGTCACCGTTTACTAGACAGTCTCTTCTCCCTCTCGCTTGCTACAGAACCAACGCTTCTGCAACCTCTATCATTCCTCGCCTCACACCCCCACCTTCGTTGTTTTCATCCCCTCTATCATCGATGCCAGAACAAACTGTCCATCTTCATTGCCCAGGATCTCCTCCGCGCAGCGCTCTGGATGCGGCATCATACCCAAGACATTCCCTTCAGCATTCCGAATACCTGCAATGTTGTCGAGCGCCCCGTTCAGGTTTGCCTCCGACGTAACTTTTCCATCTGGTGTGCAGTAGCGAAAGATGACCTGAGCATTGGCTTGAAGTCCTGCCAGCGTGGCCGAATCGGTGTAGTAATTCCCATCCGCATGGGCAACAGGGATCTTCAAGACTTGGCCCGGCTTACATAGGCTAGTAAAGGGTGTCGCTGCATTCTCCACTCTCACACAAACGTCCTTACAGATGAAATGCACCGACTTGTTTCGCAACATTGCGCCGGGCAGCAAACCAGCTTCGAGCAGAATCTGAAATCCGTTGCAGACGCCGAGAACTAACCCACCCTCGGCGGCAAACTGTTTTACCGCATTCATCACGGGCGAGAATCTCGCGATCGCCCCAGTTCGGAGGTAGTCGCCATACGAAAAGCCTCCGGGAAGCACTATTGCATCAATTCCCTTGAGTGACATTTCCTTGTGCCAGATCATCTGCACAGATTGTCCTAGCACATCCTGAAAGACATGCCGACAATCGTCATCACAATTACTTCCGGGGAAGACGACGACGCCAATGTTCATTCCAACATCCCGTGTGATGCGTTAGGAAGGATCGCTTGTGTTGTTCAGACTGTTCCCGAAACTCATCATCCGTTAGCTATCCCTGCTCAACGCAGTTCGTAGCCATATTCTTCAATGATCGTATTAGCCAAGAGCTTCTCGCACATTTGCTTCACCNNGCATATCCACTTCAATATACTTACCGACGCGAACGTTGGCCACGTTATTAAATCCCAAGGAATCAAGGGCATGCTCGATGGCTTTACCCTGTGGATCGAGAATTCCCTGTTTCAACGTCACATGAATTTTTGCTTTCACGGGTCTTTCCCTTTATCCGGTTTGTTAATATCCCATCGACGTATTTACGAATCCGGAAAATACCTGCAACTGTTACCCCTCCTGCGCACACCAAGGCCACAAATGCCCAACGCCAAGGTGATTCCTCCAGGCGATACGCCATAATGCCGACGATAGCCGCCCATACCACCACCGCCGCCACCAGTCCATAATTCAAATACGCCCGCAGCATCCGCTTACCAGTTCTCCACTCGTCTCCCTGCAAATATATAGTAATCTCACCACAGAATGGGATAGGGAGGTTGTCCTCAACTGCGTGCATGTAACGGACGCTACTCGCTTTGATAGTATTTCGATAAGCATTGCGTGTGCGTTCTGCGGGCACAGAGCATGCCCCCACAGTCTCCTTATCCACATACTCGCCTCAACACCTCCTGATATGCCTCTTCAATCTTACCCATGTCTTTTCTGAACCGATCCTTATCCATCGACTCGCCACTCGGGATATCCCAGAGACGGCAGGTGTCAGGAGAAATCTCGTCGGCCAAAATCAACTTGTTATGAAACACGCCGCATTCGAGTTTGAAATCGACCAACTGCAATTTCCGTTCTGCAAAGAACGGCTTCAACACCGCGTTGACCGAATGACCCAGCTCGCGCAACTCCCGCAGGACAGCCGGCGTTGCAACCTTCATCAAACGAAGATGATCGTCGTTGACTAGCGGATCCCCCAGAGTATCGTCTTTGTAATAGAATTCAATGATCGCCGGCTCGATCACTTCCCCTTGATGCAAGCCCAACCGTTTTGCCAGGCTACCAGCCACGATGTTCCGTACGACAACCTCTAGTGGCACAATTGTGACTTTCTTCGTCAACATCTCGCGGTCGCTTAGGCGCTCGACAAAATGTGTCGTGATCCCCTCTTGCTCCAGCAACTTGAACAGCCGCTCTGAGACCTTGTTGTTGACAACACCCTTATCGACGATGCTGCCGCGTTTTTGTGCGTTAAACGCGGTAGCATCATCCTTGAAATACTGAACCACCTCGTCTGGGCGAGCCGTTGAAAATATTTTCTTAGCCTTGCCTTCGTAGAGCATCGGTCCAATTCCGCCCATAGACGCCCCCCCTGATGGGTGGACTATTGCGCCGGCACCTCGATCAATTGATCCAGCAACCTGACCGTGTCGATGAGCCCTGTATAGCCTAATCGACGTGTGTATTGAAACTCCCTCAACTGTTCCAAGGACAAGATCAGACAGTGAAGGTCTTTGAGCTTGGCCGTTTTAAAACACATGATTCAACGCAGATCCTCGCCCCCCCGAGGAATNNGGTGTACTGTCTTGAGATCGGGCAGTGTCGCATCCTTATGTACCCACATCGTTGCCGCACGCTGCTCCTAATCCAATCCCCACCATTTCGCCCTCTTTCTGATCAGAACTACGCTAACATAGAGATTCTGGCCTGCTCGGTGGGTACCTTGAGAGCAACCTCCAGTTGCTCAGAAATTCTAGGCTTCTAATTTTGTTTTCTTTGTTAGCCCCTGCACGTTGTTGGCCGCTTTCAAAATCCTGCCAACGACGGTGTTTCCAAGACCCAGAAGAAATTGTTGAGTGCCCTATAGCGCTGCTACATGCAGGCGAACCATTATTGAAACATTAGAACGATACCGAGGCAATCGGAGAGTCCGCGTATGAGATACATAACAACTACGATCTTCTCCCGATGCTACTCCACCACACCCTTCCCCACCTTCAAATGAGCCAGACTCCCAGCCTCATTCTGATCTTCCATTACTTATCGAAACCGAAGATTACAAATTTTCCGTAGCCTCCCGGTTTGTCTAACAGTTTCTCCTAATACGCCTCTGCACACAAAGTGTCGTCTAGAGGCCAATGCCCATAAGGAGTCAGACGATACCGCCGGTTGGTCCTACGCTGATCATGCCATTCCTTTCAACTATTGATATGATATGTGTGGTTCACCTTCGGCGCTGCCGAAACACTCTGTGATAAATACGGTCGAGGTTGCGCAAATAATACCTCGGATTAAAACAAGCAGCAATCTCGCTCTTTTTGAGGTGCCGAGTGACAAACGCATCCTTGCCGACCAACTCTTGCAGCCCGCTAGCACCCTTCCAGGCCGCCATCGCATTGCGTTGAATCGTTTCATACGATTCCTTGCGCTGCGCGCCTTTTTCAATGAGCGCCAGCAAAAGGCGTTGTGAGTAGACAAGCCCGCCGGTCAACTCAAGGTTTTGCTTCATACGATTCGGATAAATGACCAGGTGCTTAATGAGATCTGTCACTTTAGCTAACATGTAATCGATTAGAATGGTGCTGTCTGGCATGATGACCCGTTCGACCGAGGAATGGCTAATATCGCGCTCATGCCAAAGTGCAACACTTTCCATCGCTGCGAGGCTGTTGGCCCGCACTAGCCTTGCCAGCCCGCAAAGATTTTCCGACACGATTGGATTGCGCTTGTGTGGCATCGCCGAAGACCCCTTCTGCCCCTCTGAAAAATATTCTTCGGCCTCCCGAACCTCTGTCCTCTGAAGGTGCCGGACCTCTGTGGCGATCTTTTCGATTGTGGCAGCCAGCAATGCTAGTCCTGTCGCGTATACCGCATGCCGGTCTCGTTGGACCACTTGGTTCGATATGGGATCGACCGTCAGGCCGAGCTTTGAGCAAACATATTCTTCGATGTCAGGCTCCTGATGCGCGAAGGTGCCCATAGCCCCAGAAAGTTTGCCAACAGCAATCTGACTCCGCACTTGCCGTAGTCGTTCCAGATGGCGACCAATTTCCTCGTACCACAACGCCATCTTGAGCCCTAATGAAATCGGTTCGCCGTGGATGCCGTGTGAGCGTCCGACCATCACCTGGTTCTTGTGCCGGAAAGCTCGTCGCTTTAACACCACCATAAACTCTTCGATTCCCTCCAAAATCAAATCGAGGGCGTCTGTCATCTGAATCGCGAACGATGTGTCCACAATGTCGGAGGAGGTCAACCCGAGATGAAGAAATCGGTGTTCGGGTCCGACGGAATCCACGAGTGATTCTAGGAAGGCGATGACATCGTGCATTGTGACTTTTTCAATCTCGGCAATACGCCCGACGTCAATCTTAGCCTTCTTGCGGATTTTGGAGGCCGTCCCTCGTGGAGCTCGCCCAGCCCGTTCGAACGCCGCACAGGCTTGCAACTCAACTTCTAGCCAGATCTCATACTTGTGCTTGAGATCCCAGATAGCTTTCATATGAGGACGGGTATAGCGGTCAATCATCTCTTCTCCGTTATGCGTGAAGGTTTTGGCGTGTGTGTGAAAGAACAAGCAGCTTCTTGAACCATATTGTTGTCATTCTACTTCACGCTTCAGACCTGACGTTCCACATCTCTTGGATTCCAGCTTCGGCTCCGTTGCCAAAACCTTGTCCAGAATACCGTTTACGAATCTCGCGGCATCCTCATCACCGAAATCTTTTGCTAATTCTATGGCTTCATTCAATGTTGCCTTTGGCGGCACGTCATCGAGCCACAAAAGCTCATAGACCCCGAGACGTAAAATATTTCGATCGACAACCTGCATGCGGCTAATTTTCCAATTGGTTGCATACCGAGCGATCAGCGAATCTAACTCCTTTTGATGTTTCCGTACACCGGCGACCAAGCCTTCCGCAAACGCCTTTGTCTCCTCATGGTCTTTGAGCGGCTTCCAGAATTCGTCGAGCCAGGGGCCCGTCTCGCCGTGCACATCATACTGGAAGAGAATTTGCAGGGCCCGTTCGCGAGCCTGATGACGACTACCCACAATTACCCCGCTGACAATTCGTATATTGGCAAACCAGCAATCTTTCGCTCATCGCTTTTTCCTCGTTCTGTCTTTGTTATTTCTGATTACCTGCCTGTCGTTTGTCACCTTGTCAGCGCCTTCATTCAACGCCTTGAGTACAATCGCCATCTCAATCGCGGTCTTTGCTGCCTCACCTCCTCGATCGAATTTTGCCGAGTCTGCCCGCTCAACCGCCTGGGCCACTGTATCCGTCGTCAACACACCGAAGACAATAGGCACTTCCGCGTCCAGAGCCGCTTGCCCAATTCCGCGACTCGCCTCCGCGCTTATGTAGTCGAAGTGTGGCGTATCACCGCGGATCACCGCCCCTAGGCAAACCACTGCGGCGACCCGGCCTGATTTGGCAATCGTCCGCGCCACGAGCGGTATCTCGAACACACCTGGCACTTGGACTACTTCGATGTCCTCCTCGTTCACACCGTGCTTCACCAAGCTATCTAAGCAAGATGCAAGCAGCCTGCTCGTCACAAATTTGTTGAACTTCGCCACCACAATCCCGAACCGCAACCCCCTGGCATCAGGCAATCCTCTACGAACCTTCATTCATTCCACCCTTGCATTCTTCCCCCTACTTAAGGCACTTCCAACACTTCCACCGGGGGGTTGGACTTGCCCGCAATGCACGCATCGAGAGAACCACTCATGATCAGGAAATAGAGCAGTGCCAGTGAGCGAGCGCACAGACAACCCCTATTGGCCAAGTCAAACCTTTTTTAAGATGTGCCCCAACTTCTTTTTCTTGGTCTGCAGGTACTTCACGTTTGAATCACGCGGCTGAATTTCGATCGGCACTCGCTCGATGACGCGCAATCCATACCCTTCGATACCCACAATTTTACGCGGGTTGTTTGTAATCAATTTAATTTGGTGGAGTCCAAGATTCGCAAGAATCTGGGCACCCACTCCATAATCACGGAGATCTGCTTTGAACCCCAGCTTCAGATTGGCTTCGACTGTGTCGCTACCTTTATCTTGCAGTCCATATGCCTTGATCTTATTGAGCAAGCCGATACCTCGCCCTTCTTGATTTAGATAGAGTAAGACACCCCGTGCTTCCTTCTGAATAATCTCCATCGCCTTATTCAACTGATCGCGGCAATCGCAGCGCAGGGATCCCAACGCATCGGCGGTGAGACAACCGGAATGGACGCGCACAAGGGTCGGCGCTCCACTATCTACTCGCCCTTTCACCAGCGCAATGTGCGTGACCTGATCGATTTCATTTTCGAATGCGAACGCGTCAAACTCCCCGAATGCGGTCGGTAACCTTGCGCTTGCCATACGCTTCACAAATGTTTCGCGGCGCATTCGATACTCGATAAGAGCCTTCACCGTAACCATAGTCAGCTTGTACGTTTTGGCGAATTTAGTCAGCTCAGGCACACGTGCCATCGTGCCATCCTCGTTCATGATTTCGCAGATAACGCCGGACGGATGGAGTCCTGCCAAGCGCGCCAGATCAACCGAGCCTTCCGTCTGCCCTGCCCGCCGCAAGACGCCGCCCTTCTGCGACTTCAATGGGAAAATGTGTCCGGGGCGCGCCAGATCACTCGGCTTGGATTTCGGATTGATCGCAACATGAATGGTGGTGGCGCGATCGGCTGCTGAAATCCCGGTTGTGATGTCCTTCCTCGCATCGATTGAAACGGTGAATGCCGTGCCGAACGTCGCCGTATTCTCAACAGCCTGTTGAGGAAGTTGTAGCTCTTCGACTCGTTCTGGTGTGAGGGCCAGACAGATTAACCCACGCGCATGTTTGGCCATGAAATTGATCGTTTGCGGCGTTACCTTCTCCGCAGCAATAACGAGGTCGCCTTCATTCTCCCGATCCTCGTCATCTACCAGGATAATGAATTTCCCCTTCTTGATGTCTCGAATGGCGTTCTCGATGCTGTCAAATGGCGTGGCCATGGTGTCAATGTCGCATGGCTAATGGTTATTGTTCAAAGGAGATGTAATTTATCATCTAACGTTGATCATTGAACATCGTTTTTTTGGGCCCAGCTGTCAACGGGAAAAAGCCCCAACAGGCCTGTTCATTGGTGAGAGCTATCGTCACGCCCCATCATCACCTGGATTTCATTACGGCATGAAATCACCAAACAGGGCTCGACACCGCTCTCTTTCCATCATTGTCGTAGACTCCCCTTCTGTTATAGTCTTCTCCTTATGCCCAAACACGACGACAAACTGGATGAAAAATCTATCGGGCCAGAAATTCTCGGACCTTTGGAGAAAGATCTCAACGAGGCGCCACCTATCACGGAACCTGACCCTGTCCCAAACCGTGATGCTCCTACCACCATTCCCACGACCGCGGTGGTACCCGTCACGGCACTGCAACAATATCTAGCTGAGATCCGCCGGTATCCCTATCTTTCTAGAGAAGAGGAGCTTCGGCTTTTCCAGGAGTACCACACGCACGGCAGCCGCGAGGCTGCGGTCAAGCTTATCATGGCCAATTTGCGTGTATCGGTCGCCATTGCTGCTGAATACCTCCACACCGGCGCTGACCACATGGACCTGATCCAGGAGGGCAACATCGGCCTGATGAAGGCGGTGGACAAGTT
>JABAOE010001207.1_pt3 | contig 23262 bp, 22 predicted proteins | sample 7062141 | NCBI WGS metagenome assembly JABAOE01 (sample SAMN14538627, study PRJNA623070) | marine sediment metagenome | biome: marine biome [ENVO:00000428]; feature: marine pelagic biome [ENVO:01000023]; material: deep marine sediment [ENVO:00002113] | place: India: Gulf of Khambhat ... | reverse complement strand
TGTTGCCGATTTCGGTCAGCGCCCTCATCGGCGTTGGCCTTATGCTGGCCCTGCGTTGTCTGACCTGGCGCGACGCGGCCGACTCGCTCTCGGCCCAGGTGATCATGATTATCGTGACCAGCCTGGCGCTCGGTCGCGCGATCATGGGCACCGGGATGGCGGAATACCTCGCGAGCGGCTTCGTCGGCATCGTGTCGAACCTGCCGGGTCCCGTCATCCTGAGCTCATTCATCCTGATCATGACGGTGCTGACGAACGTGGTCTCGAACAACGCAGCTGCGGTCATCGGCACCCCGATTGCGGTGGCCATTGCGCAGCAACTCGGGATCGATCCGATGCCGTTCGTGCTCGCAGTGCTGTTCGGCGCGAACATGAGTTTCGCCACACCGTTCGGCTATCAGACCAACCTGCTGATCCTCAGCGCAGGGGGCTACAAGTTCTCGGATTTCCTGAGGGTCGGCGTCCCGCTGACCATAGTCATGTGGCTCGCTTTCTCGATCGTCATGCCGCTTATCTACAATGTCGGCTAGCTATCGAAGTCGGCGGCCGGGTCCGGAGACAAGCGAGGGACATATTGAAGCCAGCCTGCGACGCTGGTGCTTCAGCAGCTCGTCCCTGATTTGACCCGGGTTTGCGGCGCCCGGACCCCGGCGCGGACATCGTGGAATCTTCCATTGATGCCATGGGTTACGAACATCTCAATAATGGCGAGATCAAACAGGCCATCTCGGTGTTCGAGTTGAATACCGAGACAGTCCCGACATCCGCCAATACCTGGGATTCACTGGCCGAAGCCGCAATGAGCAAAGGCGATCACGACAGCGCCATTCGCTATTGCCAGAGATCGGTGGAACTCGATCAATAGCAACGCGCTGAAAAAGATCGAGCAGCTCATCCGCGAACAGCAACTGAGTCATGCGAGTGCTGAATAAAGCCCGGCGGACGGTCATCCCACAACGTCAGCTATCAATACAACCGCTCGCATTACCCGCAAGCAGACTTGTCTGATCCGCTGCCCGAACCTCGACGCGCGGCCAGATAGTCTGCTGCATGAGAGGGAACCGATATGAATTGCAGATCGTCAAGCCAAGCGGGCTCAACGAACAGTGGTCAAGCTGCTTTCGGCTTGATTTCGAACTTGCCGATCATAATAGTGTCGTCGAGCTGCAATTTTCGACGGGATATCTTCTCGGAATTGACCAGCGTGCCGTTGAAGCTGTTCAGATCTTCGATATAGAGACCATCGTCGGCGCAAACGATCAGGGCATGATGGCGGCTGACGAATTCGCTCTTAAGCCGTAACTCACTGTCCTCGCTCCTGCCGATCATTATGCGTTGCTCACCCTCGGGAATCTTGAATACCCGTTCGGGCTTGCCTTCCCTGTAGACCTCGAGCGCCCCGATGGCTGCGTCGCCGGCGGGTTTCCTGGAATCTCTGACAGGCGCGTTTATCGTTTCTTCAGTTTCTGCTGCGGTCTTGTTCACGCCGGATTCCATGAAAATCTCACTGACGTCATCGTCCAGCGATATTTCCTCCACTTCGATCTGCGACGCGGCTTCTTCGTCCACTTCCAGCTCGGTTGCGGCCTCGATACTTTCGGCAAACTCGAGCCTCGGTTCGTCGCTTGTGTCGATCTCTTGTTCAGGCTCATCGGCCGCTTCTTCCTCAGGTTCGCCGTGCGCCTCGAATTCCGATTCGAGCAGTATTTCCTCGCTGCCTGTGAGCTGCTCCTGGATGCCGGTGAGCATCTTACGGGCCTCTTGGAGTTCTGTTTCGAGCGTCTCGATCTGATCGGCCTGCGATTCCGCGCTGTCACGGTTCCCGGTCGATGCGTTCTTCTTCTTGAGCTTTTCGAGTTCTTCACTCTGTGAGTCGAGTTGTGCCTGCAGATCGGCGATCCGTGACTCCTTCTCCGATACCGACTCCTCGAGCGTCTTCCTGGCGGCGACACGAAGCCGCAATGATGCGCATTCCTTCTGTATCTCCTTGAACTGGTTTTCGAGGTCGCCGATCGATTCGTCTCTCGATTCCAGCTCTTCGCGGAGTGCGATTAATTCATCTTCCTTCTTCTCGATTTCCTCCTCGAGGGCCGAGGTATCTCGTTCCTGCGCGTCCTGGAGATCCGCCTCGAGCTTGCTGATGTCGTCCTTGAGTTCCGAGTTCTGTTTTGTCAACTCGGCTATCTCGCCCTCGGCTTTGGTGGTGTCGGCCTCGGCCGCATGCACTGCCTTTCTCTGTTTTTCCAGGTCGGAAGTGAGTTTGTCGGAAGTCTTTTCGCTCTTTTGCAGCGCCTTCATGCTGTCAGAAAGAGCTTTCTTCAGCTGTTCGACCTCTTCTTTATGATCCTCGACGGCGCTGGTGAATTGCTCGTTCGCAGCAGTCTGTGAGGCTTTTGCGACCTTTCGTTCCTTGTCGAGATCAGCGGAGAGTTTCTTCGAGGTTCTCTCGCTCTTCTGCAGGGCTTTCTCGCTATCCGCAAGCGCTTTCTTGAGACGCTCGATCTCCATGCCGTTTTCCTTCGCGGTAGCGGCGAGCTTCTTTGCCTCGGCCGTCTGCGTTTCGAGTTTGGCGCGGAGATCCGTATTCTCTTTGTCACGTATTCCCATTTCTTCGAGGGCCTGCATCCTGTCAGTCCTGAGTTCGCCAACCTGCTGCGAAAGTTCCGAGATCTGTTCCAGCAGGTTCGTGTCAGCGGCACTCGTCTTCTTGCGTCGCGTTTTCGGTTCCTTGTCGACGGTACCCTTGGCCGCTGAATCCCTTGGCGTTATGCGTTCGCCGGTTATCTCACTGGGCTGCATCAGCTTGAAATCGGGATCGGTCTTGCGCCGGCCCTTGCCCTGCAAGGGAACAACGTGTGGCAGGAGTTTGCGATCATCCGCCACGTGCCGCACGAGTTCTTCCGTGATCTCGTGTGACTCCCTGGCGAAAGCTTCCGTGAGCAGGTCATTGCAAAGCACGTTGATGAGTTTCGGAATGCCGCCCGTATAGCGGTAGATGAGCGGATGCGCTTCGTTGGCGAAACTAACGATATCACTGCCGCCGGCCAGCCTCAGCCGATGCCAGACATAGTTCGCAGTTTCCTCTTCGGTATATACGCGAATATTGAAATGGACCTGGCTGGCAAATTTGACCTGACTCATCGCCGGAGAATCCATGATGCGATTCAGGTCCGAGGTACCGGCAAGCACCATGCTCAGCACACGGCGGTCGTTTACCTTGATCGCCGACATGCGACGCAGTTGTTCCAGCACGTTGGGGCTAATAAGGTGTGCATTATCGATCATCATCAGCACCGGCTCGCCGGCCATACCGCGATGCACGAGGAATTCCTTGGTGATGTGCCACAGCTCGCGCGAGGTGCCGGTGATGTCGCTGAAACCGAGTTGTCTCAGGAACGCGGTATAGAATTCCCTCTCGCCAGTGCAGGTTTCATCGATGGTCGCAAAACAGACATCATCGCCGAGGCTCGTGATGTAGCGGTTCAGTAATGTTGTCTTGCCGGAGCCATCGGCGCCGCAGACGACGACCAGGCAATCGGGTTGTTCCGTCGCGGCCGCGAGATGAGCCATCAACAATGAGTACTGCTCGGTGTGAAAGATCTGAGCCGGCTTGGAAAGACGCGCAAAAGGTGGCCGCGTAAACCCGAAAAATTCGAGATACGTCGGATCGCCCCCGGGGTTTTCTAACGCTTTTGCCACGCACCGATTCCTGTAATTCTATTTATTCCGGTATGGCCGGCACCTTGCTTCTAATTCTCCTGGGTGCCGCGTGTGGACGCACTTCTCCGGCGCCGCGTTTGTGCAAAATCTATTTTTATACACAAATCCTAGTGTTTTGAACCCATTTTGGCCAACTTTTTAGGCATGTTACTTAACTGATTGAAAGTAAACGTTGTTTTGGCGATATTCTGTTAAATGGCGTAAATCCAAGGCCTCCGGCACGGGAGGGCGATTTTCCTTTTTCTGGAAGGCCGCGCTACAAGCCGCGATCGCTCCCGGGCCACCGCGAGGTTGTCCCGGCACGCTCCCGGAAATCCCCGCCAAATGCGCAAAATTTCGGCAGCAAGTCGCAGCATGTGAAATCGGCGCCTGACGGGCTTCCCCGGGGAATTCAGCATCACTTGACGGTGGTCGGGACTGCGCGGATACTCGTCGGCATGAACGCTGAACTTCGAGCCAATCAGTACTGGTGGTGGCTGCCTCGCGAGGAGTGGGTAGCTGCCTGACGTTTAGCTTTAGAACCTGTAATCAGTAGACCCATCTCCGCCGCCATACGGGGATGGGTTTTTTTGTACATGGATGTACTTATGCCGCGACAAAATCGCCGGGAGCGATTTTGGATAACGCCGAAGGCGTTAGCCCGCAGGGCCGAGGGCAGGACGCCCGAGTCAACCACAGGGATGTGCTAGAGCGGTGCTGTACAGATGATGAACACAAGTTAAGAACAAGAGACACGCAAAGGACAAATGCAGCCACCGTTCGACATCGCAGCCGATCTCGACACACCGGTATCGGCATACATGAAACTTTCGGCGCTCAAGCCGAGGTTTTTGCTCGAGAGTGTCGAAGGCGGCGAACGACTCGCGCGTTATTCCTTCCTCGGATTCGGCGACGCGCTCGACCTGCGGCTCGACGAAGATGGTTTGAAAGTTGGAAACGATCTCCACGCGCAGCCACTGTCGAGGGATGAATATCTAAACACCCTGCGCAGCGCACTGAAGCATGCACCGCTGGCGGAACCAAACGTAGAGGGTCTGCCGTTTACCGGCGGTTTAGTTGGAGTGTCCGCTTACGATGTGGTGCGCTTGTTCGAAAAGTTGCCACGCACGGGAAAGCCGCAGGCCGGAATCCCGCAGGCAGCATTCTGCGCCACATCATCGGTACTCGTCTTCGATCACCTGACGCGCCGCGTCGCTTTGCTGCATCAGGGTCCGGAAGCAGAACGCAAGAGTCTTCGAGAGGAAGTCGTGAGAATGTTGCGCGGCGCCGTACCGGCGAATGGCAAGGACATCAAGGTATCAGTGCCGGCGCCCAACATGACCGGGGAAGAATTTGCCGCACGCGTACGCGCATGCAAGGAATACATTGCTGCGGGCGACATTTACCAGATTGTCATTTCGGTGCTGTTTCAGGGCCGCAGCAATGTACCGCCGTTCGAGGTGTACCGCGCGTTGCGCCTGCTGAATCCGTCGCCCTACATGTTTTATCTGGAGTTCGGTGACCTGAAGGTTGTCGGCTCATCACCCGAGGCGCTGGTCAAACTGCAGGGCAACACGGCGTCCCTGCGGCCAATAGCCGGCACCCTGCCGCGAGGCGCTACCCCGGAGCAAGACCAGAGGAACGAGGAAACTCTGCTCGCGGACCCGAAAGAATCCGCGGAACACGTGATGCTGGTCGATCTTGCCCGCAATGACCTGGGCCGTGTCGCCGCCGCGGGCAGCGTGCGTGTCGATCCCTACCGTGCCATCGAGCGCTACAGCCACGTCATGCATATCGTCAGTGGCGTGCAGGGAGAGCTTGCTTCCGAATACGACGCCTTTGACCTGTTTGCGGCCTGCTTCCCCGCAGGCACGCTGGTCGGGGCACCCAAGGTGCGTGCGATGCAAATAATCGACGAGATGGAGCCAACGGGTCGCGGGCTTTATGGCGGCACCGCGGGTTACTTCGGCATCAGTGGCGACATGGACCAGGCGATCACGATTCGCACCCTGGTTTTCAACGGCGACGAATTCAGCCTGCAGGCGGGCGCCGGGATCGTCGCCGACAGTGTGCCGGAAAAGGAATACAGGGAAGTGCTCGCGAAAAGCGCCATATTGAGGCGCGCGCTGGAGATCACGGGGGACGGGCTGTGAACGGCGTCAGAATCCTGTTGATCGACAATTACGATTCTTTCACTTACAACCTCCTACAGGCATTCGCCGCAAGGGGAGCAAAGGTGCTCGTGCATCGCAACGATGCTATCGGAGCAGACGAGGCCCTGGCGCTCGAACCGACGCATCTCGTCATCTCTCCGGGTCCGGGAAGGCCGGAGGACGCGGGATGTTCCCTCGCAATGATTGATGCCTTCAGCGAGCTGATCCCGATGCTCGGCGTCTGCCTGGGGCATCAGTGCCTGGTAAGCCATTTCGGCGGCGAAATCGTGCGCGCAGAGCGCCTGATGCACGGCAAGACGTCGCTGGTGAATCATGATGATGGCTCACCGTTCACCGGGATGTCGCAACCGTTCGTGGCCGGCCGTTATCATTCGCTCTGTGCAGAGCCGAAATCCTTGCCGGCGGAGCTCGAGCTGACGGCCGAGACCGACAAAGGCGAAATAATGGGGGTGCGCCACAAGTCGCTGCCACTCCATGGCGTACAGTTTCACCCGGAGAGTGTATTAACGCCGGAGGGAGACAGGCTTCTTCTGAACTTTATGCGGATGACCAGAAAATGAGCAACACTTATTCGGCATTACTCGACCGCCTGCTCGATGGCAACGATTTAAGCGAAGCCGAAGCCGCCGGGCTTATGCACACGCTTGCATCCGGCGAAATGGATGCTGCGCTCGCGGGCGCGCTGCTGGCGGCTCTGCGCGCCAAAGGCGAAACGGCGGCGGAAATTCGCGGATTCGCGACCGCGATGCGGGAACTCGCGCTGCGCCCTGCAATTCCGGAAGGTCCGCCGACCGTGGATTCCGTCGGCACCGGCGGGGACAACTCGGGCAGCCTGAACCTCTCGACCGGCGCTGGTCTGCTCGCAGCGGCTGCCGGGGCCAGGGTCGTAAAGCACGGCAATCGATCCGTTTCCAGTCAGTCAGGCAGCGCCGACGTGCTCGAATGTCTCGGCATGCCGCTGCCGCTCGGCGAACAGGCGGCGATCGATTGTCTTGCGGCGCTGAATTTCACCTTCCTGTTCGCGCCCGCATACCATCCGGCAATGAAGTCGATCATGCCGGTGCGGGGAGCATTGGGCGTGCGCACCGTGTTCAACATGCTGGGACCGCTGACCAATCCTTCCGCGCCGCCGTACCAGCTGGTCGGCGCGTGGAGTAATGAAGCGGCGGGGCTCATGGCGGACACCCTGTCGGGCATGCCGATCGAGCGTGTGTTCGTGGTGCACGGCGAGCCGGGCTGGGACGAAGCATCGCCGGCCGGTGATTTCATCCTGTATGACGTGCGGCGGGGCTCCGTCGAAAGATCCGTCAGGACGCCTGAAGACTATGGTGTTGCTCGATGTGCGCCCGAACAGCTGCGCGGCGGCGATGCCGCGCACAATGCCGCCGCGCTGGCAAAGGTATTGAGAGGCGAAGACAAAGGACCGCACCGCGACGCGATACTCATGGGGACGTCGCTGATCCTCGAGGTGACCGGAGTGGCCGGCGATCATGTATCCGGTTTCGACATGGCAAACGCAGCGATCGACAACGGTCAGGGCGCCGCGTTCCTGAAAGCAATGGAAAAACATTTCGCGGCCTGATGGGAAATTTCCTCAAACAAATGGCGCGGGAGAGCGCGCAACGTGCCGCAGCACTGAAGAGAGCATTCCTGTCAGACGCGCTCGACCGGGCGGCATTTCCCTTGCGGCTGCAGGGCTTCGACCTGATCGCGGAAATCAAGGACCGTTCACCCGCCGAAGGTTCGCTTGCGAATAAGAAAACGGCGCGAGTCGACCGGGCACTGAACTATGTCGAAGGCGGTGCGGCCGCAATATCCGTGTTGACCGAACCAAAACGCTTCGATGGCGAACTTGCTCATCTGAAAGAAGTCGTGGCCGCGGTTTCGGAGCTCGAGGTTCCGGTCATGCGCAAGGATTTTCTGGTTGATACGGCGCAGATCCTCGAGGCGAAGGAAGCAGGAGCGAGTGGTGTCCTGCTGATCGCCGCGATACTTCATGACGGGCAGCTCGCAAGCATGCTCGATTGTGCATACGAGAATGATCTCTTCGTTCTGTTGGAGGTGTTCGACAAAACTGATCTCGAACGAGCGGCGCAGATAGCGCGAAAACCCGCAATCCGGGAACGCACGGAGCAACAGAAATTTCTTATCGGCATCAACACGCGCGACCTGAGAACGCTAGAGGTCGACAAGGTGCGACTGCAAAGATACGGGCCTTTGTTGCCGGACGGGGTGACAGCGGTCGCGGAAAGCGGACTGCATACAGCAGAAGACGCGGCACAGGTCGCGGCATGGGGTTATGGGGCAGCGCTCGTCGGCACCGCGCTGATGCGAGCAGAAAATCCTGCCGACCTGATTGGTGAAATGCTGAGCGCGGGTCGCGACAAGGTTGCCGCCTGATGCCGCTGGTAAAGATATGCGGCTTAACGGACGCTGCCGCGGTTGCCGCTGCTGTTGAGTGTGGTGCCGACGCTGTAGGCTTCGTGTTCGCGGAGTCGGTGCGCAGAATCAGCGTGCAGCGGGCCGTGGAAATCTCGCAACGGGTGCCGCAAACGGTAAGACGGGTTGCGGTCATGATGCACCCATCCGTTGCGGAATGGCAGGAAGTCAGAACAGAATTTCGGCCGGACGTGCTGCAAACCGATATCGGCGACTTCGAGCATCTCGGTGTGCCCGATGAAATAGAAAGATGGCCGGTGCTGCGCGAGGGCGGGGACCCGGGTGGTGTGCAGTTACCGGAGATCTTCGTCTACGAAGGCGCGCTGAGCGGCAGTGGCGAGACCGTGGACTGGAGGCTTGCGGCGCAAATGGCGAAGCGCGGCAACATGATACTCGCTGGCGGTCTGAGCATTGCGAACGTGACTGAGGCTATAAAAGAAGTTGCGCCTTTTGGTGTCGATGTATCGAGTGGCGTTGAATCGGCACCCGGCGAGAAAGACGCGACCAAGATAAAGGCATTCATTGCTGCTGTGAGGAATGCCGAAACATTGAACGAGGAAGCCAGAAGATGAAAGCGGTACTGGATGCCGATGAAGCGGAAAGATTACTGAAAGCGTCGCTTGCCGGTGAATTGCCGGACGAGCGCGGCCGCTTCGGCCCTTTTGGCGGCCGCTATGTACCGGAGACGCTGGTTCCCGCATTCGAAAGGCTTGAACGTGGTGTCAGGGAATTCCTGCCGAGTGAAGAATTTCAGGACGAGTACCGCAGAGAATTGCGCGAGTGGGTCGGCAGGCCGACAGCGTTGACACATGCGCCGCGGCTGTCGGAACTCTGGGGCGCGGATGTCTGGTTGAAGCGTGAAGACCTGGCACACACTGGTGCGCACAAGATCAACAACGCGATCGGCCAGGCCCTGCTCGCAAGGAGGCTTGGCGCGAAACGCGTAATCGCAGAGACGGGTGCCGGTCAGCACGGGGTCGCGTCCGCAGCGGCATGCGCGCGGGTAGGCCTGCCGTGCCGGGTCTACATGGGCGCGGTTGACATGGAGCGGCAGGCGCCGAACGTCGACCGCATGTATCGTCTGGGCGCAGAAGTGATCGCGGTCGAATCCGGCGACAAAACGCTGCGTGCAGCCATCGACGAAGCCTTGCGTGACTGGGTATCGGATCCGGCAGGGACTTATTACCTGCTCGGCTCGGTGGTCGGCGCACATCCTTATCCCTATCTCGTGCGGGAACTGCAACGCGTCATCGGCGAGGAAGCGCGCCAGCAAATCCTTGAACTGGCCGGTGGTTTGCCCGATGTTGCATTCGCCTGCGTAGGCGGTGGTTCGAATTCGATCGGTCTCTTTTATCCGTTACTGGGCGACAGCGAGATCGAGTTGATCGGCGTCGAAGCTGGCGGCACGGGCGATGGGCTCGGACAGAATGCAGCAACGCTGGCAACCGGTACCGCGGGCGTGCTGCAAGGTTGCTATTCGATCATCCTGCAGGATCAGCACGGCAATGTTCAGGAGACGCATTCCATCTCCGCAGGCCTGGATTATTCCGGTGTCGGCCCGGAGCACGCACTGTTGCAGGCGTTGGGCCGCGTCACTTATATCACGGCGAGTGACGATGAAGCGCTCGCGGCGTTGGAAGAACTGTGCGCCACGGAGGGCATACTGACCGCCCTGGAAACGGCGCACGCTTTTGCTGCCGCGAAACGTTGGTCAGCCGCAAACCCGGGCAAAAGAATTCTGATCGGAAATTCGGGTCGCGGCGACAAAGACATGCCGACGCTGACGAAATACCCGGCAAGGACCAATGTCAATGCAGCCGCATGAGCGCATAAGCGACGCGATTACGGCCGCAAACAACGATGGCCGCACCGGTCTCGTGCCGTTCATCACCGCCGGTTATCCGGACCCCGCCACATTTGCTGCATCACTGCAGGCGATTGCTGAAGTCGGAGACGTGGTCGAAGTGGGGGTGCCGTTCTCGGACCCGATGGCGGACGGCATGACCATACAACGCTCGAGCTTCGCCGCCATCGAAAACGGCGTCACGCTCAGCTGGATATTCGAGCAACTCGATGCACTGGATGGGCGCCTGACGACGCCGCTCGTGATGATGTCCTACCTCAATCCCCTGCTGCAGTTCGGTTACGGGAAACTGGCGAGCCGGGCAAGGGAAACCGGCGTATGCGCCTTCATCGTGCCGGACTTGCCGTTCGAAGAGAGCGCGGAAATTTCCTCCGCGCTCGAAGCAGAAGGCGTGGGACTCATACAGCTGGTGACTCCCGCGACACCCGTGGCAAGAATGAAGGTGCTGGCCGGTGCGTCGCGAGGATTCCTGTACGCCGTGACAATTACCGGGATCACGGGGAGCGACCGCGGATTGCCGCCGGATCTTGCCGATTACCTGGACCAGATATCGGCGCTGTCCCCGATTCCGGTCTGTGCGGGCTTCGGCATACGAACGGTGGCGGATGTGGTAAACGTAGGCAAGCACGCGGCCGGTGCGATAATTGGATCGGCACTCGTTGAAGTGCTCGAACGCCGCGAGGACCCGGCCGCTTATCTCAGGCAACTGCGATGAAAAAAGTAACATCGACCGATTCGCTGGTCACGGTCAATCACTTCAAGAATCTGCTGATCAGTGAAGGCATTCCGGCTTTTGTGCGTAACGAACACCTCGGCGGAATCGTCGGCGAAATGCCGTTCCAGGAAGTCTGGCCGGAGCTGTGGGTCGAGAACGACCTGGATTACGATCGCGCCTTACAGCTCATCGACAGCACCAAAATCCTGCAGGAAAGCCCGTCGGCGCCGTGGCGTTGCGGGCGTTGTGACGCCGAGAACGAGGGACAGTTTTCCGCCTGCTGGCAATGCGGTACGAGGCACCCCTAGTTCTAGGGCATTCCCCTGGAAAGCAGCCTGGTTCCCGCGATTTCGCTTCTCAGGATCGACGAAACCTTTTCGGCTTGGATCGGGCGGCTGATCAGAAAGCCTTGTGCCAGGTCGCAATTGCAGCTACGCAAGAACTCCAGTTGCGTAATCGTTTCGACGCCTTCTGCCGCCACCTCGATGTCGAGTCCGCGTGCCATTGCAATCGCCGCGCGAATGATGCGCTGGTGACTACCGTTGGATTCGACATCCTGTATCAGCGACTGATCCAGGACGAAGCTGTCGATAACACCTGTATCCAGCGAGCTGAAAGAAATGTCTCGCGTGCCGAAGTGATCCAGCGAAAGGCGTACACCGTATGCGCGCAATCCTTGTAATGTTTCGAGTTCCGCAGAACGCTGGCGCACGATATCTCCATCGCCGATCTCGAGATCGATGCAGCCGGGATCGAGCGCGGTGTCCTCCAACGCTTTGCCGACGGCTTTAACGAGCCGGCCGTGTTTCAACTGCTGCGGCGAAAGATTGATAGCGATGGACAGATCGGGTAATTCGAACTGGCGTTGCCACGAAGCCAGTTGCCTGCAAGCCGTATTGATTACCCACTCGCCGGCGGAATGAATAAGTCCGCTGCTTTCAAGAATCTTGAGGAACCTTCCCGGCGGTAACAAGCCGAATCGCGGGTGTTGCCAACGCAGAAGTGCCTCGAGTCCGATCAGGCGACCGGAGCTGACGTCGATGCGCGGCTGGTAGTGCAGTACGAACTCATTGCGCACCAGCGCATGGCGCAAGCCGACTTCGAGTTCTTCGCGTTGCTCGAGTTTGGCATTCAGTGCGGCAGAGTAATACTGGAAGCGTCCGCCACCGCGCTTTTTCGCCTGGTACATCGCAAGGTCTGCAGCCTTGATAAGCCGTTCGGCCTGCTCGCCGGAGCCCGGAAAAATCGAGATACCGATGCTCGGCGTTGCATATACTTCGCTGCCGCAGACGTCATATTTCTCCGACAGGAGGAGCACGAGCTTTTGTGCAACGGCGGCAGCGTTTCTCTGATCGCCGAAGTCTTCCAGGCAAACGATAAACTCATCGCCACCCCAGCGCCCCGAGAAATCGCCGATCCGCAGGTTCTTGTTAAGGCGATCGGCTACCTGGCGCAAGAGCTCGTCCCCGATGTCGTGCCCAAGCGTGTCGTTGACCGACTTGAAGCGATCGATGTCGATAAACAAGACCGCAAGCGGCCGATTACTGCGCTGACTGCGACCGATCGCTTTCTCCAGTTGTTGCGTGAACAGCCTGCGATTCGGTAGAAGCGTGAGATCGTCGTATTGAGCACGTTTTTCAAGTTCGAGCGTTTTGCGGGTGATGTCGGTTACGTCGCGAAAGGTAATGACGCCGCCGACCAGCGTTTGGCCACCGTCGTAAAGTCCCTGCCCATTGATACTCAGTACCGTGTCTGCCTGGCCTGGTGCCCGGTACACGGCGACCTGGTTTGAAAACTTCTGGCCCCTGCAGGCTTTGACCAGGGGCAATTCTTCGTGATCGATCTGGGTCTTGCCGTCGGCGCCGAATTTGCAAAACCCTTTGCCCCATTCGGCGCTCACGGATGCGCGAGGCGCCAGACCCAGGATCGAACGCGCCGCCGGATTGATATCCAGAACATGGCCGTGGCTGTCGACGACAATTACGCCGTCGTTGATGCTTTGCAGGATCGAAAGAACGGTGCTGTCCCTGTCGGAAAGCCGCTGCAACAGCGTGTGACGCCGGACCGCATGGTCGATGATCGCCGCGAGCTCGGTATCCTGAACATCTTCTACGCAGACATAGCCCTGGGCGCCGGCGCGCACTGCTGCTATCCCGCGGTGTTCCTGGTCATGGCGTGTGACCGCGACCAGCGGCCAGGCCGACAACTTCTGGATCAGTGCCGGCAGGCTCTTGCCGGACTTCGCAATCACGGGTCCGGCCTCGAACATCACGAGGTCGACTTTCTTCGGCGCCTTTTCGGGGATCTCCAGGGTCGGCGACCCGGTGAATTTTTCGCAGACAGGCAGGGCCTTCAGTTTGTCGCAGAAGTCGGCGGCAAACTCGCTTGCGCCAAGGTACAGAATCGAACGTCCTGTCATCAGTTTCGCGCCACCTGCGGTGGCATCTTGCCCGTATTTTTGCGCGATTCGTGCAAATCGGGATAAGCCATTGAAAATTATGCCATTTTATTATTATTCAGCTGGCCGATGCTGCGCCCGCGTGAGCAGGGGAGGCCTGAGGCATAATACCAGAAATGATGTGAAACTCATTCTGAAATCAATCATTTGCCGGCAAACGACGGCAGCGGGTTAAACCTATGGCCGCTTGTATTCATCAAAGTAATAAAGCACAGGGAGTCGAGGCGATTGGGAGCGCTATTGGCGGCAAGGGCCGCGAACTCAGATTACGAGGCTCAGGCCGTGGCTGCTGATGCGGCGTTAGAGGAGCGCGCCTGGATACGCAAGGCACAAACGGCCGATGCGGCTGCTTTTGAGGCGCTCTACCGCAGGCATATCGACAAGGTTTACGGACTTTGCCTGCGGATGACCGGCAACGTCGCCGAAGCGGAAGACTGCACGCAGGATGCATTTATCCAGGCGTGGAGCAAGCTGAACGAATTCCGCGGCGAGAGTGCCTTTGGCACCTGGCTGCACCGGGTAGCGGTAAATACGGTACTCGGCCGGATGCGCAAGTCGCGCCGGGAACAGGATCGAATCAGGGCGGTATCGGAGGGTTCATCGACGCCGCAGACGATCGGTGACAGTGGCGGGTTTCGTGATTTGGAGCACGCCATAAACGAATTGCCCAGTGGAGCAAGGCACGTGTTTGTACTGCACGCGGTTTACGGATACAGCCACGACGAGACGAGCGAGATGCTCGGCATCGCGGCCGGGACGAGCAAAGCACAATTACATCGCGCGCGCAGATTGCTCGCGCAACAACTGAATACGGAATGCGCATGAACGAGGAAAACAACAGAAACTTCGACAACGAGCTGATGGCTGCAGCGGCAAAGCTGTCGACCGAAGTGACGCCCGACCGGGATTTGTGGCCGGGCATCGAGCACGCGATTACGCGACCCGCGATACCGGCGCGCACCGCCTGGAACAGCGTGTGGGCACAGGCAGCGGCGGTGGTGCTGCTTGTCGCCGGATCTTCCGGCGTGACTTACCTGGCCGTGACCGAGGATGGCAGCCCGGTATCGCCCGTGGCCGAAGGGCCGGAGCTGATATTCGAACAGGCGTCGGCACAGTTTGGCAGCATGTACAACCTCGGTCCGGATTATCAGGACGCCAGGCGTTCGCTTGCGGTGAAGATCGATGAAGAGCTGACCCGTTTGACAGCCGAAGAGCGCGCGGAGGTCGAGAAGAACATCGAAGTGATTCGCAAGGCGATCGAGGACATCAATGTTGCGCTGGCCGCAGAACCTAACAATGAATTACTGCAGAAATTACTGCTCAACACTTATCGTGAGGAACTCGATCTCATGTTGAGGGTTGACTCGATTACGAGCGCAGCAATGCGCAGAGGTGATATTTAGAGCAAACACAGTTGTGGCCGGATGGCGCAATGCTCCGGACGGCAACTACGGACGGAAAATATAGAGAGACGAATGATGAGAGCTATTACACTTACGTTTTTGGGCGCTTTTGGCGCAACCTGCGTTGCCGCGGAAGAAATTAATCAATCCTTGGATGCGGCTTCGGATGGCACCGTATCAATTACAAATGTGGCCGGCATGGTGGACGTTGAAGGCTGGTCGCGCAACCAGGTCGAGCTTACCGGTAAGCTGGGCGATGACGTTGAGGAACTGATATTCGAACGCGATGGCGATGAAATCGAAATCAAGGTCAAAACGAAGCGCAGGCACTCGCGTGACATCGATTCCGACCTGTTTATCAAGGTCCCCGGAGCGAGTTCCCTGGAAATTCATACGGTCAGCGCCGATATCGAGATTGCCGACGTGACCGGTGAACAGAGCATCGAGAGCGTGAGTGGCGACATCACCACCGAAGCACACGACTCCGACATCAACATCAATTCGGTCAGCGGCGACTTGGGGATCTCGGGTGACAAGAAATCGATGCGCTCGAGGCTCAGTTCGGTGAGCGGCGACGTTGACACGGAAAACCTGTCTGGAGAGATAGACGTCGAATCCGTGAGTGGCGATCTCGTGGTGGTCAACGGTGTTTTCGACCGGGCGGCATTGGGTACGGTTAATGGCGACATCGTGTTTCACGCACAATTGCTGGATGATGGCAGGCTGGACGTGGAGACCGTGAATGGCGGTGTCGACATCGAGTTTGCCGGCGACGTTTCGGCGAGATTCGATATCGAAACTTTCAACGGGGATATTCGCAATTGCTTCGGCCCTAAAGCCGTCAGAGTGAGCGAGTATGCGCCGGGCTACGAGCTCAAATTCACCGAGGGCGGCGGCTCGGGCCGCGTGACGATCGAGACGCTTAACGGCGACCTGCGCCTCTGCAAGTAGAAGCGGCTTTAGCCGCGAACGAATCAAGAAAGGCCGTCTGTCGCTCGCAGACGGCTTTTTTCGTTGGCACACTAAAGGCAAGTCCGCGCCGATCTAGGTGCCGCTACCCGCATTTCCTGCGGACTTGGCACTTTTTTGTGTGCAAATGTCACAGAACCGGGCCCGTTGCTTTGATATTCTAGGCGACTGCACACCGCAGACTGGACCCGTTATTCGACAGACGACATGAACAGCGTAGTAAGAACAATCCTCTTCATAGTGGCCGGCCTAATCGGCGTTACCGTGTTGGCGTCGGTGGCGGTCCAGCTGTTTTTTGATCCGAACGAATATCGCGACGACATATCCGCAGCCGTTAAAGATGCAACCGGCCGTGATTTGACCATCGAGGGCGATCTGTCCCTGTCGATCTTTCCATGGCTCGCCATCGAAGTCGGCCGCACCGAACTCGGCAACGCCGAAGGATTCGGCGACGAGCCATTTATGCGCTTCGATGCGGCGAGCCTCAGCATACAGCTGCTGCCTCTGATCCTGAGCCAGGAAACCACGGTCGGCACGGCATCATTAGAAGGCCTGGTTATCAACCTGGAAGTGGCTGCCGATGGCCGCGCCAACTGGGACGACTTGACCACGCCGCGGGACACCAGGCCATCGAGGATTCCGGTGGAGATCCCGGAATCGGAGCGGGAAGATGCCACGAAAGTCGAAGTCGGCAGCATCGTGGTCAGGAACGCGAATGTCTCATACGAGGATGCGCAGGCAGGCAGCGCCTACTCGATTACCAATCTGATGTTCGAAAGCGACGGTATCGGACCCGGGGAAACATTCGATCTCGACGCGGAGTTCGATTTTGCCGCACAGCCGGGTGATCTCAGCGGTCACGTGGCCATTCGCGGAACGACGTTGATGAGCGAAGGCGCGGCCCAGATTTCGATCGAAGGCCTCAATGTTTCCGGCGCGCTTCGTGGCATGACGGCACAGCCGGCCACATTCAACTTCGACTCGCGTGAGATGATGATCGATACCGCTGCCGAGATCATGAGCCCGGGGGAAATGGACCTCTCGGTACTGGGCGTTTCCATGTCGGCAAATGTCGAACCGTTCTCCTACGCGGGCTTTCCGCAGCCAAAGGCAGAGTTGCGCGTCGCCGAGTTTTCGCTGAAGGACCTGATGCGGTCCCTGGATATCGAACCGCCAGCGACGGCAGATGCCAGCGCGCTCACCCGCGTGTCCTTCAATGCAAAGGCGGCCGTTACTGAAGAGGCAGTAGCACTGGAATCCATGACACTTGACCTCGACGATTCGACCATGGTGGGAAGCCTGTCGTTGCCGCTCACAGAGACGGGCGCAATCCGCTTCGACCTCAACATTGGCGCGATTAACCTCGATGGATATATGGCGCCGCCCGATGCAGCCGCGGCGCCGCCGGATGAAGAACCGGTTGACGATTTCGAAATTCCCGTCGATTTGATCCGTGCGTTGAACGCCAATGGCAGCCTGAAAATCGGCCGGGCATTATTGTCCGGGCTGGAATTCAAAAATCTCGAACTCGGCCTCAATAGCTCGGGCGGGAACTTGCGACTGCATCCGGTTGCTGCCGAACTCTACGAAGGAACCTATAGCGGTGACGTAAGAATTGATGCATCGCAAGACGTGCCGACGATTTCGGTCAATGAAGATCTCAGTGGCGTCAACCTGGCGTCGCTCGCCAAATCGATGTTCGATCAGGACAACATAAGCGGCACCATCAACGGCAGCTTTGCCTTGCGAGGGGCGGGCCGGAACCTGGCAGCAATCCGCCAGGATCTCGATGGCAATATGTCGCTGGAGGTCAGGGATGGCGCCTGGGAAGGCACCGACATCTGGCACCAGATGCGCGCGGCAAGGGCAATGTTCCGTCAGGAACCACCGCCCGAGCCGGTGCTTCCTGCGCGAACGCAATTCACATCGATCTCGGCGACCGGCATGGTGACCGACGGCATCTTCGAGAATAACGATCTGAATATCCTGTTGCCGTTCCTGCGATTGACTGGCAAAGGTTTCGTCGATCTACCGGCGGGTCATGTGGACTATTCGATCGAGGCGCGGGTGCTTGACAAGCCCGAACTGATGGCGGGCGTGACCGAGGCCGAGCTGGCGGATTTCACGAAGACCGTGGTGCCGGTGCGGATCAGTGGCCCACTGAGTTCGCCGAGCGTGAGACCGGATATCGAGGCCGTCTTCCGGCAACAGGTCGAAGGAGCGATCGAGGAACAAAAAGAGGAACTGAAGGACCGTATCTTGAACAGATTGCTGGGCGGTGACGAAGAAGCAACGCCCGAAGGCACGGACGAAGGGGAAACCGAAGAAGCTGAAGAAGAAGATCCAGAAGAACAGCTCAAGAAAAAACTTCTGAAAGATCTGATCGGACGCTGATGGTTTGCCTTCTCTAACACACAAAATTCTCACTGTTCTTTTCGGAACTGCAATATTCCTGCAGGCATCGGCGTTGCAGGCTGCAGAATTGCTCGATGTGCAGGTGGAGAAAGAAGACGAACGCTATTCACTCTATTCGGAAACCGCTTTTGCAGTAGGCCCTCAAGCGTTGTACGAATTACTGATTGATTACGAAAAATTTGAAAAATTCACCAGTGCCATCGTTGAGTCGAGAAACCTGGAGCCGGATGAATTAGGCCGACCGCGGTTTTACGCGCGGATGGAGGGCTGTGCCTTATTATTCTGCAAATCGTTCATCCGGCACGGTCACCTGGTGCTGAAGCCTATCTCCGAAATCGTCGCGATCGCGGATCCGGAGAAAAGCGATTTCCGATACAGCCGCGAGCGCTGGCAAATCATTGCTAATGGCAAGGGCACGCTCCTGATTTACGATTTCGAGATGGAGCCGGCCTTCTGGATACCGCCCGTCATCGGCCCGTTTTTAATCCAGCGGGCCCTCCGCAAAGGCGCGATCCGCGCCGTTAACCGTATCGAGTTGCTGGCCCAGGAAATCGAAAACGAAAACAAGACCGCAAATTCCGTAAACTAGCTGTCGTGGCTAAAAAACAGGACAGGGAGCTCGGCATGGACCGGGCCATAACGCGGCGCGATTTCGTCTACGGATCATCCCTTATTCTGGGTGGCGCACTGGCCGGCTGCGGTCCGGGCAAGCGGCAAGTGGCTGTAACATCGCAGGATTACAACTTCGCGATCAGTAATGACTGGTACGGGCCAGGCGGTACGGGTGACTACGCCGCCTCCCATGGCAATACGCCCCGGCTGATAAGTACGGCGCATGAAATACGCGCAGGACGCTTCGCTAGTGTCGGCGTTACCGATCCGGAGGAGGATTTCGACCTGGTCGTCGTCGGTGGCGGATTTGCGGGCTTGTCGGCGGCACACCATTTTCATCGTCTCAACCCGTCCGCTAAGGCACTGATTCTCGACAACCACCCGATTTTCGGCGGCGAGGCGAAGCGAAATGACTTCGAGGTCAACGGGGTCCATTTATCAGGGCCTCAGGGCTCAAATGATTTCGCAGTTCCGGCAGCGAGCGGTGACCCCGACGATTACTTCACCGCGCTGAATCTACCCAGGGAGTACGAATTCGCAGAGCCAGGCGGCTCGGCTAAGGGTATGCGCATCCCGTTTGACAACTACGACTACCTGCACTGGCATCACGACAGTTTCGATGTTGGTCATTTTTTCGGCGGGAGCGGCACTCCGTGGGTCACCGATGTCTGGCAATCAGGCCTCGATAACGCGCCGTGGAGCGAAGAGGTACGTGAGGGGTTCCGACGACTCAGGGAAATAGTCGCCGATGAGCCCGACAACCGGGAGTTGCAAGCGCGACTCGATTCGATGACCCTGAAATCCTGGTACGAAAATGTCCTCGGACTGCCCGGGGAAATCTCATCGTACTACGACCCGATCATGGCAAGCATCATCGGGCTCGGTTGTGATGCAATCTCGGCGTACTGGGGCTTCTACTTCGATTTTCCCGGCTTCCTGCGGCCAGACGAATACGACGCTCCTGCTTTGAAGAGCTTCCCTGGTGGCAATGCAGCTATTGCCAGGCATTTCGTGAAAAAGATGATTCCCGACGCGATCGAGGGCCGGACATTCGAAGAGATATTGTTCGGCAGGATCGCGTTCGATGAACTGGACCGCAATGGCAAGCCCGTTCGTATTCGCCTTGATGCTACGGCGGTCAACGTGCAAAACGATGCTGAAAGTGTCCGTGTTGTTTACACAAAAGCGGGCAAACTTCACCAGCTAAGGGCAAAAATTGTTGTCATGGCATCGGGCGGATGGGTAAATCGTCACGTCATTAGGGACATGCCCGACTCGTATCTCGAGGCGTATGACGCGTTCATGCATTCACCGGTTCTCGTGGCCAACGTTGCCTTGACGAACTGGCGCTTCCTGGAGCGCCTCGGCATCGCGGCGGCGATCTGGTCGGGAGGGTTCGGATTTACCTGCAACATTCGCAGACCGATGGTCGTCGGTGGACATTCGCAGCCGCTGCACCCCGATGAACCCATTGTGCTCACGTTTTATGCGCCTGTGTTCAAGCCGGGTCTGCCGGCGAAACAGCAGGGGATTGCGGCGCGCGCCGAAGTCCTTACGACAACTTTCACCGATTACGAGCGACAGATTCGCGCACAGATGACGGAGATGTTTTCAGCCGGTGGCTTCGATCCTATGACCGATATTGCGGGCATCATCCTCAATCGCTGGGGGCACGCCTATGTTAATCCCGGTCCGGGATTTCGCTTCGGCACGAACGGCGATCCTGCACCCCCGGATGTCATCCGTGAGCCCATTGGCCGCGTCGCGATCGGTCACTCGGAATTGCGCGGGCACCAGTACTGGAGCGGCGCTGCCGGCGAAGGGCGGCGAGCAGTTGAAAAACTGATCGAACTCTATTTATAGACCCGCCATGGACGATTTCGGACATAGAGTACTGACTTGGTTTGCGTCCCACGGCCGCAGGGATCTGCCGTGGCAGCACGAGCCGACTCCCTATCGCGTCTGGGTGTCCGAGATCATGCTGCAACAGACGCAGGTAGCTACAGTCATTCCATACTTCCAGCGCTTCATGGCGTCGTTCCCCGATGCAATCTCGCTCGCAAACGCCGGTATTGATGAAGTGCTGCATCACTGGTCCGGGCTCGGCTATTACGCACGCGCCAGGAATTTGCACAAGGCGGCAATATTGATGCGTGACGAGTATGGCGGCGAGTTTCCGGAATCGTTCGCCGATGTTGTGAATTTGCCGGGAATTGGCCGATCGACCGCGGGAGCAATACTTGCCCTGTCGCGCGGTGAACGGCACCCGATCCTGGACGGCAACGTGAAAAGAGTGCTGGCCAGGTACCACGCAATCGATGGTTGGCCCGGCAGGGCGGAGGTGTCGAGAAAACTGTGGATTTACGCGGAGCAACATACGCCGGATGAACAAGTTGCGGCTTATACACAGGCGATGATGGATCTCGGCGCGACAATCTGCACGAGAGCAAAGCCGCGCTGCGACGAATGCCCGTTGGCAAGCGATTGCCTGGCCCGTGCGTCAGGGCGCGAAATCGATTTTCCGGGGCGGCGCGAGAGCAAAGGCAAACCGCTCAGGACGACCCAGATGATCCTCGTCCATGCTGACCAGTCCGTATTCCTGGAGAGACGCCCGCCATCGGGCATCTGGGGCGGTTTGTGGAGTTTCCCGGAAATCGATCCAGAGGAAGACGTGCGTTCCTGGTGCGAGAATGCTTTGCGTACCTCACCGCTCGACACGCGGCAGTGGTCGACGGTGCGCCACAGTTTCACGCACTACGATCTCGATATCGAGCCGATCGCCGTGCGAGTGGACAAGCTATCGAGTACAGTTGCGGATAGTGATGATCACATCTGGTATGAACTCGATGCGCCACGTCAAATTGGCATTGCGGCGCCGGTTGCCGTTTTAATAGAGAAGTTGAAAGCAGAAGAGTCAGCTTACGATGTCCCGAACAGTTAACTGCGTGATACTGAAAAAAGAGGCAGAGGGCCTGGACTATGCGCCGTATCCCGGGGAACTCGGCCAGCGCATATATGAAAATGTTTCCAAACAAGGCTGGCAGCAATGGCTGGCGCACCAGACGATGCTGATCAACGAGTACCGGCTCACGCCGATCGAACCGGAAGCACGGCAATTCCTGGCAACCGAGATGGAAAAATTTTTCTTCGGCGGCGGCTCCGAGAAACCGAAGGAATACGTGCCGCAATAGTGTTTCTGTCAGTCGCGCAGAAAATACAGAACGGCAAACATCTGCCGCGGGTCGGTCCAGCAATTCTCGAGCCTGAAACCGACGCGCTCTGCCATACCCGTGAAACCCTCTACCGTATACTTGTGCGAATGTTCGGTGAGTATCGACTCACCGGCGCAAAAAGAAAATTCCTGGTCACCAATCGTGACCGCCTGATCGCAGCAACTGACCAGGTACATTTCGATGCGACCGAATTCCTCGCTGTATTCTGCGCGATGGCGGAAATTTTCGAGTCGAAAATCGGCACCGAACTCGCGGTTGATGCGCCGCAATAAATTGAGATTGAAGTCCGCCGTGACGCCCGCGGCATCATTGTATGCCGGCTCGACCACGCGTTTGTCCTTTCGCAGATCAATGCCGATCAGCAAGGCACCTTCTTCGCCGGCTTCATAGTGCATTACACGCAGGAGTCCGTTTGCCGCCGCATATGAAAAATTGCCGATGGTGGATCCGGGGAAGAACACCACATTGCGCACGGGAGTGACACGCGGGTCGGGCAGATCGAACGGATGCATGAAGTCAGCGGCAACCGGCAGCACTTCGATGTCGGGGAACTCGCGGGCGACTTCGTCAGCCGCCTTGACGAGGTATTCTCGGGAAATATCCACCGGTACGTAGGCAGCGAGACGATCCAGGCTTTCGAGCATGATGCGAATCTTGAGATTGGATCCGCTGCCGAATTCAATGAGGCTGGCATGTGGACCGATGCTTTGCGCGATCTCCCGCGCGTTGTCGCGCAAAATGCCGACCTCGGTCCGTGTCAGGTAATACTCCGGCAGTTCACAGATTTGTTCGAAGAGCCGGGACCCCCGCTCGTCATAAAAGAACTTCGGCGAAATCGTTTTTTGCGGCTGGCCGAGCCCGGTCAGTATCTCCTCGAGCTCGTCAGTGACGTCGTCGTCCTGTTCGGTAAGCGTTGCTGACCGCAATGGTGAAAAAGACATTAGTATTCAGACCGTCGCATCTTTTGCCAGGCGGATACCGAGGAACTGCCAGCGTGCGTGGGGATAGAAAAAGCTGCGGTAAGTCGCGCGAATGTGTTCATGAGCCGTGGCGCAGGAGCCGCCGCGCACGGTCATCTGGTTGCACATGAACTTGCCGTTGTATTCACCCAGCGTGCCGGCAAGTGGTTTGAAGCCTGGGTAAGGCGCGTAGGAAGACGCGGTCCATTCCCACACATCCCCGAAAAACTGCCTGTTCGCGTTGCCCGCCGCAACGGGATGCCAGCAGCCGGATTCCATGAAATTACCTGTTACGGCTTCCTTGCTTGCAGCGACCTCCCAT
>JABAOE010002294.1_pt1 | contig 23282 bp, 24 predicted proteins | sample 7062141 | NCBI WGS metagenome assembly JABAOE01 (sample SAMN14538627, study PRJNA623070) | marine sediment metagenome | biome: marine biome [ENVO:00000428]; feature: marine pelagic biome [ENVO:01000023]; material: deep marine sediment [ENVO:00002113] | place: India: Gulf of Khambhat ... | reverse complement strand
CTCGTCCGACAGGTCGAGCGCGTCGACGTAGCGTTTCGTGTCGTCGAAGTTGTGCCCGGTTTCCGCGTCGATACCCTTGACGGCACCGAACATCTCGGATGCAAACAGGATGTTGTCGATCTCGATGACCCGGAACAGCAGATCGATGCCGGGCTGATGATAAACGCAGGTATCGAAAAATACGTTTTTCATGATGTGCTCGTTCGGATGCGGTTTGCCCATCATATCCGCGAGGCCCCGATACCGGCCCCAGTGATAGGGCACGGCGCCGCCGCCGTGCGGGATAACGAGGCGCAGATCGGGGAAGTCGGTGAACAGGTCGCCCTGCAGAAACTGCACGAAGGCGGTCGTATCCGCATTGATGTAATGCGCACCCGTAAAGTGGAAGTTGGGATTGCACGAAGTCGAGACGTGGATCATTGCCGGGACATCGAGGTCGACCAGCGCCTCGAAGAACGGGTACCAGGCCTTGTCCGTCAGTGGCGGTCCGGTCCACATCCCGCCCGTCGGGTCCGGGTTGAGATTACAGCCGACAAAGCCGAGTTCGTTGACGCAGCGCCGCAGCTCTTCGATACTGTTGGCAATCGGCATCCCGACCGACTGCGGCAGCTGGCAAACAGCGGCGAAATTGTCCGGGAACAGCTGCGTGACACGATGGATCATGTCATTGTTGATCCGGGTCCAGGTCTTCGATACTTCCTCGTCGCCAACGTGGTGCGCCATCGCCGATGCTTTGGGTGAAAATATCGTCATGTCCGCACCGCGCTCTTTGAGCGAGCGCAGCTGATTGGTCTCAATCGTCTCGCGGATTTCGTCGTCACTGATCGCTGCAAGTTCGGCCGGTGGCTTAGCCGGGTCGTCGAAGTGCGCAACCTGCGCGTCCCGATACGCCTGCAGTTGCGGCGGAGCTGTGGTGTAGTGGCCGTGGCAATCGATGATCATCGATGTGTCTCCTGCTTGCTCGATACAGCGCTACTGCCGTGCGTCAACATCAGGGTTCGTACTTGAGGCCCTTCTCCGCGAGGCGCTCCCGCATGTTATTGACGTCGAGACTGAGCTCGCCCGCCGCATAACGCTCTCTCGACAGCGCCTCTTTCGCCTCACGCTGGCGCGACATCTCGAGCACAGCACCCGCATCCTCACGGCGCACGACAACGACACCGTCGTCATCGGCAACGATAACGTCCCCCGCATCGATCACCTGGCCGGCACAAACGAGGGGTACATTGACATCACCTAGCGTCTCTTTGACCGTCCCCTGCGCCGATACGCACTTCGACCAGACCGGAAAACCCATTTTCGTCAGGTCGGCAACGTCACGCACGCCCGCATCGATAATCAGCGCGCGGACACCGCGAGTCATCAAGGCGGTTGCAAGCAGGTCACCGAAGTAGCCGTCGCTGCATGGCGAGGTCGGTGCGACGACGAGCACGTCACCTTCCCGGCACAATTCGACCGCGACATGAATCATCCAGTTATCGCCCGGAGGCACCGATACCGTGATCGCCGTGCCGGCGATTCGCGCACCGGGATAGATCGGCCGCATGTAAGGATCGAGATAACCTTTGCGNNCCTCGTGCACGGTCGCGACCCCGCTCTCTGCGAGTCCGTCGACGACGCTTGGATCCGCACGCTCGAATTTCTGCCTGACAATGCCCATGGGCCGCTCCTTGCTGACTGCTGCCGATTGACGGCGGCGTTTACTCCCAGGGCATCAGCGAGACGTGGATGACGTCTTGCGCAGCGCCGACAGCCTTGATCGCCTTGTCCGTGTCCTCAAGACCCATGCGGTGAGTGGTGATCAGGTCGAGAGGAAAGCGGTCCGAGCTGAGCTGCTTCAAGGCAAGCTCGCACGATCTGAAGTTGTGCCCGCGAGCGCACTTGATCGTAATGTACTTGTTGGTCACTTTTGCCAGCGGGAAATCGGGAAATTGCTTCACCTCACCCTGCACCAGGATCGTGCCGCCTTTTCTAACGAGTGCATCGATGCCCAGTAATATCGGCGTCACGCCGCTGCCTGCGGTGCAATCCAGTGCCACGTCAACGCCATTGCCACCGGTAATGGCGAGAATGCGTTCGAGCGGGTCATCCTCATCGACGTTGATCACGTGATCAGCGCCGAGCCGTGCGGCAACGTCGAGGCGGACCCGGTCTTTGTTCGTACCGGTCACAATGATTAGCGATGCTCCTGCCTGACGGCATGCGACGAGCTGTGACAGCCCCTGCTGCCCAGGACCCTGTATGAGCACGCTCGAATCGTAGCCGACGCNNTGCCCACTGGATCCCGTTTGCCATCGGTGTCGCAACGCCGGCCAGTTCTGCGGAGAGTCCGTCGGGTACCTTGTGCAGCACCGTGTTCCACGGCAAAAACATGTATTGTGCAAAACCACCCCACAGGTGCGGCGCACGCTCCGCCGAGGTATAACCGAAGCGGATCGCACCGGGTGTCTTGCGCCAGTCGGTCGCGGCGCAAAGACGGTACTCACCTTTGTGGCACCATTCGCAGGCGAAACACGGTACATAGTGTTCGACGAACACCAGGTCGCCCTCTTTGACTTTCTTGCGCTCCTGGAACTGCTTGCCAGCCTTGGCGATGTAGCCGATGTTTTCATGTCCCATAACGACAGGATCGGGGATCGGCGGATGGGCATAGAATTTGACGTCGGTTCCGCAGATCCCGGCAACCTCGACCTTCAGCAGTGCCCCGTCATCAGGGATTTCGGGCATCGGATAATCACGAAACTCGGTCTGGTGCGGGCCCGTGCGAACAGCTGCAACGACTTGTTGTGCCAATGCTTTCTCCTGAATCGAATTTGCCGGCGAAGCTCTCGACTGTAGCAGCCGGACCGGGGCCGAGCAAACGTCGGCTGGCTTTGAAACTATCTCGTCAAAAAGACCACGGACACGGTTTCATCTGAAGATATTCGGCCCTGCGGTCAGCGGCCATAAGCGGCATAATCGGGCGACGACGATAGGCGTCGCCGGACCCTGGAGCGAGCACTGGGCGCTGTAGCTGAATTTATGCATATGATCGGCCTGCTGCTGCTGCTCGGTGGACTGAGTGCACGGCTGACGGTCGACCCGAGCGCAACCCGGGCGATTACTCGGCGTATCGTCATGACTTCCTTAGCCGGCCTCGGCATGTTTGGCTTGGGTCTTGCAACGCGCGGCATCAGCATCCTGGGCATGACCACCGAGCTCGCCGTCGCGGTGGTCTTCGCCGTGTCCTTTTTGCTCTCAGAAAGGCGCAGGGCCAAGGGGCTTCGCCTCATCGCCATGCTGGCTGCAATCGTGCTGGTCTTGCTGCAAACCGGCGGTTCGCATGCGGCGGCAGAACCCGGGATGCTGCCCGTCATCACTCACCTGATGCACTACCTCGTTGTTGTCGGCTGGGCAGGTTGTGCTTTGCATCTGGCCGCTCTGAGCTTTTCCGGCGAGACAGACGACGGTGCGCTCGTGACCAAAGTCATGCCGGCCTACACGAAGTTGAGTATCGCCAGTCTGGCGGTGGCCGCATTGGCCGGTGGCTTGCTGGCTTTCGTGCACATTCACAATGCGGATGCACTGACGACGACTCGCTATGGATTCGCCTACCAGGCGAAGCTGATATTCGCCGGGCTGCTGCTCGTCTCGGTGGCGCTGCAACGGCGTCACTTCAACCTGGCCGAGGGTCATGTCCAGCAAGCGAACGCGCTGCGGCGAGCTGCGTTGTGGTCGCGGCGAGTGCTGCGTCTGGACGCTCTGCTTCTCGTCTGCCTCATCGTGACATCGGTCGGTCTGACGACGCGCGCGCCGCCGGGCCTTGCGCCGTTTTTGAACCCGCAGTCCTGGTCTGTTATCGCTGAGGACACGCCGATCACTGTCGCCCTGCAGCCGGTCTCCGGCAGCCTTAGCCGGGCACGCCTCGAAATTCAGGCGTCATCAGCCGAGAGACCTCTAGCCGAAGGGACGCGCGCAGCGCTCTCGATGCGGCGAAGCGATGGTGCAGCCGGATTAAGCGACGTCGAAGCACTGCCCATTGGTCCGTCGACATTTCTCGCCGAAATTGTCATTGCCATGCCAGGGACCTGGGCACTCGAGATGCACTTTGTCAGCCCGGACGGCGAAATCCGCCGTGCGAGCCACGTCGTCGCCCTGCCCGGCCCGCCGCTTGCACAGGACATGCGCCCGTATCTCAGCCTGCGGACGATTGCCTATACGCCGGCAAATCTGGTCTCGTTTATCGTCGGCCTGCTACTCGTCGCTGCCGGCATCTGGGCCTACCGGCTGAGCGGGCACGGCAGAGCGCCGGCCTGGTTGGCCGTCTCCGGACTCGGCGGTGTCGCGCTTGCCGGTCTGCTCGTCCTGTCGGTCTCCTTCGTCAAGACCTACCCGAGCAGTTTCTGGCGCAACCCCGTGCCCTACACGGTCTCAAGCATCCGCGACGGGGATAGTCTGTATCGTGAGCACTGCGCTGAATGCCACGGCGTGGCAGGGCGCGGTGATGGACCGTGGGCGATTGACACGCGTGGTTCGATCCCTGACCTGAGTTCACCGCACATGGATACGCACACGGACGGCGAAATTTATTGGTGGCTCAAGCACGGCATCCCGTCGCTCGACATGCCAGGCTACGCCGGCGTACTCGACGACAATCAGAACTGGAGTGTGATTAATTTTCTGCGCAGCCTGCGTCACGGCATGCCGGCAGAGCAGTAAGTTATCCGGGGCGTGCCTTGCGGATGCGGAGCCGGTGGCGCAAGGCATAGCCGAAAGCCGCCAGCCCGTTAACCAGCAGGAAGAAAAAGCCCAGCCAGGTAAAGCCCGGGATCGACAGACCGGCACTGCGCGAATCCCATTGACTCGCATACGGCGATGCGTAGTTGCCGTCGATTGCCAGCGCACTCGATGCCAGCATTGCGAGGCCAAGCACCGAACACGCCAACAGCGTCAGGCGCTGCGCCCGGGACCGGTAGACAGATGCTGCGGAAATCGGTGACAAGGATTTCTTCGTTGATGTATTGTCTCGGGGTAGCCTACCGCAAGGCCGGCTTCCGACTCAATCTGGCAACCAACCCCGACGTGGCAGACAAGCGGATGAACGCGACGTTCACGAGACTGCGAATAATGCTCGTGCTGCTGGCACTGGCAATGACGACCCCGTTGCCCGTGGCAATAGCGACCGACGGCCAACCGATCCTCGAACTCGGCATCGTCGGCTGGATCGACTTCCAGCGGCGCAGCCTGCTGTCCGAGGTCCGGGAAGTTAACATCGAGGACGGCAAAATCAGCCCGTTAGAGACGGTCGTCAGCATTTACGAGGCGGTGATGTTTCACAATATAGGTCAAGAGAATCACCGGCTCGTGTTCCTGCCCGATACCGGCAACAAGATGGAGCAGGCCTACACGTCGGGGGTGATCCGCCCGGATAAGCGCTGGGGTGCCGAGTTCCACGGCTTCGGCCTGTTCCCTTATCGTTGCACGATCCACCCGGAAGAACACGGCGAGATTTCGGTCATTCTCTAGCCGCTACCGTTCTAAGTCCCGACCTGCCGGGAATGCGGCCGGCAAGTAAACGAAACCCAGCATGGCGAGCATCGCCAGACCGATAAAAAGTGCGCCGATATCGCGGCGTGCTCCCTCGCCATTGCGCATCTGCCGGGCCGGCGTCAGCGCGCCACGTAATTCCCCGACCAGGTTTTCGGTCTCCTGCTCCGTAAAATAGCTACCGCCGGTTTCGGTGGCGATGAACTTCAGGACATCCGAACGCAAGGGAATCAGTACGCGCTCGCCATTCACCTCGATGACCTCACCGGCGCACTGCCCCGCATCGCTTGCCACAATCGGCGTGGGCTCCGGATTACCGACGCCCACCGCCGCAACGCGGATACCCGATTCACGCAGCTCGGCGAGCGGTTGACTGAGTCTGCGCCGATAATCGCCAGAGACATGCCCGTCACTGATCAGGATGACCTGAGAGAGCTCGCCAAAAGTTGCCGGTAAGCGCAATACCTTTTGATTGACAACCGCCAACGCGTTGGCGATTTCAGTTTGCGTCGCTTCGAGCATCAAACCCACGAACAGGCCGTTATCGATGACATCTTGCAAATAGACGCGATCGGCGGTCATGTGAGTTATCGGAAAGGCGAACCGCTCGAAAGCCACGATACCGAACTGCGCCTCGGGCAGGGCGGCAACCGTTTCGCGCATCACTCGTTTGGCTCGCTCGAGAAAGGTGGGCTCCGAACAGGAGTATCGCGCCTCCATGCTGCGCGAGACATCGACAACGAAGAGGAACCGCGCGCCCTGCGCGTAGGTGACGAGGGGCTGCGCTGCGGCGAGAATAACGGCAACAAGGAATAGTGCTGCCAGCGCCATACGTGCTTTTTGTATACGCGGCTGCGGCGCGAAACCTCGGAAAGTGGCTGCCGTATCCTCGACGATAAGACGCGAGCGCCGCGACAGATACGGGAACAGGCTTAGTAATAACAGCAACACGAGTGCCCAGGGGTAGTCGAAGTTCACAGGCCGTTACCCCTCGCGATGCTCGAGCGGATACGCCAGCCGGCTGCGCGGCAGCCGAATCTCGAGAATGTAGACACCCGGTAAGGCGAGGATCGCCAGCAACAGGGCGACGAAGCGACGCAGATCGGTCAGGTAAGTGTTTTCCGCCTCGGTGTACCGCGGCGACTCTTCTAGCTCGGCGACCAGTCGGTAGGCTTCCCTCATCTCCTCCTCGGAATCGACGCGGAAGATACGAAACCCCGGGTCGCCGGCAAATTCGTTCGACAGCTTCTCGACAATGGATTCGGCAATGCCCACACCCAAGGTGTATTGGCGTATGCCCGCCTGGCGGAGTTCGCGAATGGCCAAGCCCATATTTTCGAGTTCATCCTCGGCATCCGAGATATGCACGACAGCGCCGCCGCGCTGCGTTTCCAGAGCATTGAAAACGCGACCGGCAAGTCGGAGCGCAGCATCCGTGTTGGTCAGCGACGAGAATCGGCGCAGCTGCGTTAGCTCGTCGAGATTTTCATCCAAGACCTCGGCAAACCGGCCATCCGTCTCAACAGTCGGCCANNTGCTGAACAGGATCAGACCGATACGGGCATCCCCAAACCGTTCAATGAAACGGTAGGCCGTGTCGCGAGCAGCCTCGTATCGGGATTGAAGGTCCGGCGGAGCTGTCGTTCCGTAGTCACGCAGACGTGCCTCTCGGTCGGGCAGCTCGAGCGGTCCTGACATCGAGCGCGAGACATCGATGGCGAGAATGATGTTCTTTTGTGTGGCGAGACGATCGGCCGCAAGCAAGGGTTCGGCGGAGCGCATCACCGGCCCGCTCCAGGCCAGCGCAATCAGTAAGGCAATAATCGCGATCACGGCGACCCGCAGTAGCTTGCGCCGCATTGCAGTCGCCGAATAAGCAGCACGCAGTTCGAAAGTATCTGCCATGGCAATCGACTCGCGCGGGCCACGGCGCCGAATCTCGACTACCAGCGCGGGCAGAAACAGAACGGCCGCAACCAGCGCCCAGGGCGACGAGAGCTGCAAGCTTTCGATCAGCGCCACCCGGGAATCCTCAGAACCGCTCCATGATGTAGTAATCCCGATCGTCCTTGCCCTCGTCCTCGCGCGCGAATTCTTCGGGCAGCTCGGAATCCATGAGCATCTTCAGGTCAATTACCGTTTGACTCAGCATCTGTTCTGAACCGTCCCCCTCCTCACCCTGGCGCACGAGCGAATCAAGGCTCCGGGCAATGGCACCGCGGATTTTTGCGAATATTTCGAGGTTACGTCTTGCATCCGCGTTCAGCGGATCCGCCCGGACGGCCGCCTTGAGAGCCGCCTCCGCCTGCACATAGCGGCGCGTGATGTCGTTCAAAAGGGTTACCAACTCGAATTCAGCATCGAGTTCCATGTCGTGCAGCAAGCGCCCCAGCGTGACTTCCGGCAAGAAAACAGCGTGCAGAAAATTTTCGTACTGCGATCGCGACAGGCGCATTAGCCGGAAGTCGCCAAGGAGCGTACCGCTGTTGTAAAGAGATGCGGCTCGCACACGTGGTTCGTCGGCACGATCTGCAAGCACCAGAAAAGCATCCAGCGCCGCCTGTGGATCGGCGGATTCCTCGAGCAACTTGACGGCAGCGTTATAGGCAGTAATGTCCTCGGCGAGCCAGCTCGAAGGGGCGACGGCGAACGTTAGCGACAGCACAGCCGCGAGAACAAGCCCGATGGCTGCAGCCTGAACACGTGGCAGCTGCCTGAGGCGCTCGATAGGGCGTTCCTCTCTCTCCCGGCGCAGCCGGCCGGCTTCGACGAGCGGTTCGAGCAGCCGATCGATCAGCTCTTCGCCAAGACCGAAGGTCTCGGCTTCGGGTTCATCGGCCTGATAAGCTGCCGCATAAACGGCACACGCCTCTGCAAGCAATTCTCGCCACTCACCGGGTGCGTTTTGTCTGCCTGACCACAAATCAGTAGCCCCCAGCCCCGCGCGCAAATCGAGTGCCGCAACGAAGCGTTGCTCCAATTCGATCAGGTAGGCACGGTTGCGTAAACCCGAGCGCCGCAGGGCCTCGACGTCGTGCCAAAGCCGCTCGGCGGATGAGAGTTCGGCCTCGGGGCGCCGTCGGCAGCGCTCCCAAAGGAGAGCAGCGCAGAGCACCAGCAGCAGCAGCCCGAACATGGCGAGCAAGCCTGCGCGCAATGTGCTTGCGTCGTTCAACCGGGGCTTTGTCGAACGCGTCGGGATGGCGCTGACGTCTGCGGGGTAGAAACTGCCGAGATAAATGGGGGGCGGATTGCTGCGCAGTGCCCTGACTTCGCTGTGCCCGTCGACTGCTTCGGTATAGAAGACCGTGACAGTATCGAGTTGGTAACTGCGTGACGTGACCACATCCACGGGCTGCAGCGCAAAGTCGGCGCTGAACTGTCGAATGCCACCCGCCACCTGGCTCTCGCTGGCGGTATCGGAACGCCGATCGAACGGATAGAAACTGATGGCCTGTTGAAATGCCTCGATATCCGGGCGCACGAGCGCATCGCGCCACAGCAGCTCGAATCGATAAGCGACGATGTCGCCGCGATGATAGCTGGGGCGATCCAGGTAGATGCGAGCAGCGATGTTCTGTTCATCGCCGAGTGCAAACGCGGTGGCATCCTGAAAAGCGAATGGCACCTTGCCGGTCGATACCGGTACAACAACAGACGTGACCGCAGCGAGCAATAAGCCCGCAGGCAGTCCGAATTTCAGCCACGGGCGCCGCTCGATGAGGGTGGCTATCCGGCTCACGCTACCTCGCGCCTGCGGCGCCGAAAGAATGCGTTGATCGCCGCCCGCGTCGACTCGACTCCCGGTCGGACGAGGTGGACATGTTTGATGTCGCGCTTGCGAAACTGTCCGAGTATTACCGCAAAACGTGCCTCGTGGCGACTTGCAATCTCTTGTGCGGTACGGCGGGACACCCAGAACTCCTGGCTTGCCCCAGAATCCGGGTCACCAAAACCGATCAGCGAGCCGTACCTTGGTAGCGGAAAGCTGTACTCGAGTTCGTCCTGCACGATGATCGGCAGAAAATCGTAGCGACCGACAGCGCGCAACAAGCCCTCCAGGTCGTTCGGATTATCCGGGGATGGCAAGAAATCCGAACAATAAACAAGCATCGCGTTCGGCGGCAGGCACCGGCGCAAATGGACATTGGGCCCCGACGACTTGGGGCTCGGATCACGCGAACAAAGCTGCCAGAGACGCAGGAACGTGCGATAGAAGTGCCGGGAACCGATGCCAAGACCGTAGCTGTGTATGCCGTGCTCGTTTTTGACGGCCAGCCCGAATGTCGTCTCTGCCTGCCACGCCGCGTACAGCATGACCGCCGTTGCCTCGTGCGCAACAAGCAGTTTCTGGCGGATCCTCATCGACCGCGTCAGGTCGACGACGATCAGTAATTTGAAGTCGCGAAGCGCGACGCGTTCGACGATCGTCGTGACCCCGCGCCGGGCACTGGTCGGCAGGTGGATCTGGCGCGGATTATCGCCGATCTCGTAATCGCGATAGCCGCGCGGCTCGTAACCTTTACCCTCGAAAGGACTCGTCCATTCGCCCGGGTTGATGCTCACGACCTTTTTGCCTGGGACAATGTCGATCGGCCGGCCGCGTATTTCCTGTAGTAGCTGCCTGCCCTCCAACGCTAGAGCACCCGGCGGACAATTTCGTCGATGATCTCGGTCAGGCGCTGCTCCATTTCCTCCTCCTGCACCTCCCCNNGATGCCGCAAGATGGGCATCACGACGGCGACGAGATCCTCGGGCATCACGTAGTCCCGTCCTGCCATGACCGCGTTGACGCGCGCCGCATAGATCATGCCGATGCCGGCTCGGGGTGAAGCACCCCCGCCCGTCTCGATCAGTTCCCTGACGCTCCCGAGCGCGCTGCGTTCGGGGCGCGTGGCGTCGAGGATCTGTTGCACCTTGTCGATTACCGGCTCTTCCACGTGCACGTGCGTCTTGATGACTTCCCGGTCTGCGAGGATCTTCTGTTCGTCGATGACAGCCTCGACCTTCGGCAAATCCCCTGAGAGCGCGCCATACCGACGCATGATCTCCTGTTCTTCGATCGGCGAGGGATAACCGATCGGCAACTTCATCAAGAAACGATCCCGCTCGGCGCGGCCGAGGCCGAAGGTGCCCTCCTCTTCGACCGGGTTCTGGGTCGCGATCACCATGAAAAGCGGGCTCAACTTATAGGTACCGCCGAGTTCCGTGGTCACCTGGCCCTCTTCCATCGGCTCGAGCACCGAGCCTTTCGAGCTCGTGCGGGCCCGATTCAGTTCATCGGTCAGCAGGAAGTTCGTGTGCAGGGGCCCTTTGACGACAAGTTCGACATGACCCGTTGCCGGGTCGAAATGTTCGATGCCGACAACGTCCTTGGGCAGCAGATCGGCCGCGAACGAGATCCGCCGGAACTCGACGTGAGCGGCTTCCGCCAGCGTCTTGAAGAACAGCGTCTTGGCGAGGCCTGGTACGCCTTCGAGCAGCACGTGTCCGCCGGCGAAAAGGCAGATCAGGGTCAGGCGCATTTCATCGTCCATTCCGACGATACGCTTTCTGACCTCTGCCTCGAGCGCGGCGATTTGCTGCTTGACGTCCTGCAGCGCAGCGTCTCGAGTCCCTGTCATCGGCTCTCCGGGCGTATCCGCGGGCAAGCTCAGCGGGCAGCCGCGCTCGCCGCCCGCCATGGTGCTGCGGGATCCTCGTAAATGATCTCGTCTCCGACCACCGTCATGATGACCTTGTTGACGCCAAGTTCCGAATCGGGCCCTTCGAGCCAGTTGTTGAGCAAGACCGCAAAATCGGCAAATTTGCCGGGCTCGAGCGAGCCGATATAGTCCTCGGCCAGCATCGACTGCGAGTTCGACACGGTAAACATCTTGAGCGCGACGACCCGATCGACGCCTTCCTCGGGTGTGTGCGTGCGCCCGGCGGCCGTGCGCGTCACCAGCGCCGGCATGTGCCTGAACAGCAGGTCGGGCGGGCCTGCGCTGTGCGTCTCGACGGCAACCCGCACACCGGCATCGATCAGGGTTTTAACGGGTGCGAGGAATTCGTAGCCCTCGGGGCCGTAAAACGTGTCGATCACGGGCGGCTCATCGGTCAGGGCGCGAAGAATCTGGAAAGGAATGATGATGTTGTAGCGCTTGAGTCCCGCGATGACGTCGGGCTGCTTGCCAACCATCGTGCCGTGCGCCATCAGTATGCGCATTTGGCGAACTTCCTCTTCCGTCACATTGCCCTGGGCTATCGCCTCTTCGACGTACTGGATGAACTGGCGCATACCGTGACTGCCAACCCCGTGCAAACCGGCTATACGCCAGCCCGCCATAAGCGCGTTATGCATACCGTTAACTTCGGGCGTCCGATTAGTGAGGAAGTCACACCGCTCGCGTTTTTTGGCCTCTTCCGCAACGTCCGGTAGTCCCGGCAGATCCGGGCCGAGACAGGCGATCTCGGGCGTATCCCATGCTCCCTCCGAACCTATGCCGTGATTCCAAAGCCAGGCGTTGCCGCTATTGGGGCCGTTGGACCAATGCGCGCCCATGAACGGGTAAACCTTCTCGACGAAGTACGGCGTGTGCAACTCGTTGCGGTGCATTTCGTAGGTATAGGCATGCCGGATCGGCAGTCGCCCGTCTTTGCGTAATAAGTAGTGATAGGCGGACAGCTGATGCGGGAAATCAACGCGCGAACCGAACGCCGTGATGCCGGAGCGCGCCATGTAGGTGAAGGCTTTCTTGACAGCTTCAGCATAAACGGGCGTCGGATACGGCTTTTTCAGGATCTGCTCGATCCACGATTTCTTCTCGCCTGTGCCGAGAATCGCACGCTCGCCGGCGTTCTCGATATCCGGCCGCAGCCGCGTCACGGTGTCGGCCAGTCCCGGCAGCCACTCGGCGGTTTTTTGCCAGCCGAGGTCGTTGAACACGATGAACGCATGACTGCCGAGCAAGCCTTGCTTATACCGGTTCCAGTGCGCGATTTCGTCGGCCGCGACGGTATCGTACTGGAAGGCGTTCGCCACGGGCTCCGTCGCCTGGCGGAGTATCTCGATGTCGTCTACCGACTTGTGGCGGCGCACGGTGCCGTCGGGCTCGCGAACATTACGGATACCCGCGTTTGCGGGATTGTCGGGGAGCGCCCCAGTCAGGCCTTCCCGCGTGAAGGTCTGATCGGCCGGGCTCGGCGTGCCGATCCAGCCTTCGGCGATATCCCAGATCGTCGGCACACCGGCCGGCGGATTCGGAATGAGTTCGATCAAAACCCACTCGCCGGGTTTGACGCCCGCTTCCTGGGCATAACGGGCGATCTTTTTGTAGGTTTCTTCGGGGGTCGCTTCTACCTGTACGCCCATCGATACGTGCGGCAAGGCGAGCTCTTGTTCGGGGAGATTGGCATCAAAAAGTGCGAACGGATGCGTGTGGCTTTCGATGAAACCCGGGACGACCATCTTGCCGGCAAGATCCATGACTCTGGTTTCGGGACCCCGCATTCGCATGATGTAATCGGCGGAACCGATGGCCTGAATCGTGCCGTCGCGCACGGCCATCGCCTCGCCAATTGTCCCCGGGTCATCGTTGAGTGCATGCACATCGAGCGTCACGACAACCGCGTTCGTGTAAATCGTATCTGGCCAGGCCATGACCTCAGCCGGTAGTTCCTGCGCTTTGACCGGTAATGCCAGCGCCGCCAGCAGCAAAAGCCCGACGCCCGGGAACGACTTGAAGCTTCGATACATAGCGGGTCCTCCCCACAAAAATTCGATCATACACCCGCAGTTTGGCGGATGTTTCCGTTACATGCGTTAGTAATTGCGCTAAGACAAGCGTTCAGCCTCCGAAGAGCAGCCCTGCGTACAGTCGGTATTCGAGCATCCAGGCAAAAACACCATAGACGACGGTTGTTGCAACAACGGCGGCCAGCGCCGAGTAGGCGTACGATCGAGTCGCTGCCATGCGCAGAAACGCGAACAGGAACATCGCCGTTGCCGGAATGAAGCCGACGGCATAAATGCCGAGCAAAAACAGCAGCAGCCAGGCAAAACCCTGCAGTTCGCGAAGGGCACTCGATGCATCGATCGACTCGAGTCCGGTGCCGGCATCATTGGGCATGACCAGGTCGACTTCAAGGAAACGGCGTATCCGCAGTACGGACTCGATCAGGGACAAGCCGAGGAATACCCAGCCGATAAAAATCGGAAACAGGCCGCTCGATCGACTGTAGCCATAAGCCGTCGCCAGCAGGGTTGCCGCCAGCGTCGTCACGATAACGGCGACCAACGGTCCGGACCAGCGCGATGTCCAGCGTCGCGTCATCAGCGCACACCTTTGGGCCGGATGCGCTGCAGCAGCGGGATGCTCAGTGCCGCAAGCGTGAGCAGGAACAGAACCAACGACGTCGTGTCGCTGAAGATCAAAAGCCAGTTGCCATCGAACATGATCATCGACTGGATGAAATTGCGCTCCATGAGTCCGCTGAGCACAAACGCAATCACCAGGGTAATGCGCGGATAGTCGGCCCGAATCATCACGTATCCGAGAATCCCGAAAAACGCCGTAACGATCACGTCCCCGAAGGAATTATGCAGTGCGTAAGCGCCGACGAGTGAGACCGTGATGACGGCGGGTATCAAAAGCATCGACTCGACGTGGGCGATCCGCGCGAGATATCGCGAGGCCGTGAGAATCAAAGTACCGCTGATCAGAGTGGCGATCAGCAAAGCAAGAATCAGTGTGAAAATCGTCGCCTCGCGCTCGATGAGCAGCATGGGGCCTGGATCAATACCGTGCAGAACGAGCACGCCGAGGAAGATCGCCATCTCGGCGCTGCCCGGGATGCCGAAAGCGAGGGTCGGAATCAAGGCACCACCGTCCTTGGCATTGTTGGCCGCCTCCGGCGCAATCACGCCGCGAATGTCGCCGGAGCCGAAATGCTCACTGTGCCGACTGGTCTGGGCGGCAAACGAGTACGATAGGAAAGACGCAACGGTGCCGCCGACGCCGGGAATCATGCCGATTACGGTGCCAATGGCCGAACCGCTGACAAGCGTTCGCGGATGCGCGAAAACCGAGCGAATGCCATCGGCGGTGCCAACCACGCGTACGTCGTCTTGCGCACCGTGTTCCGATATCGGGCCGCCGGCCGCATACAGATTGAGCATCTCGGCAATCGCAAAAAGACCGATCAGGAGCGGCACGATCGAAATGCCGTCCCACCCAGAGGAACTCGACTCCGGCCGTGTAACGTGCGGTTCCGCCGATATCGTCGTAGCCGACAAAGCCGATGAACAAGCCGACACAGGCGGCGATGAGGCCGCGCAGCAAGTTGTGCCCGGCTACCGTCAGCGATGTGAGACCGAGAACCGCGAGCATGAAAAAGGCGGGTGGGCCGAACAGCAAGACGATCTGCTTTGCGATCGGCAAGACGAGAACGAGAATAACCAGACTGATGATCCCGCCAACTGACGAGGCGGTGGCCGCGGCGCCAATTGCAAGCCCTGCTTTGCCCTGGCGCGTTAACGGATACCCGTCGATACAGGTCGCGGCATTCGGTGCCGTACCTGGTGTGTTCAGTAAGATGGCCGAGACCGACCCGCCGATGGACACCGCACCCATGATCCCGCCCATCAGAATGATGGCCTGATCGGGCTCCATGCCGAACGTCAGCGGCAGCAGCAAAGCGATCGCGGTCGCGCCACCGAGCCCGGGTATCGAGCCGAACAGAAGACCGACCGCGACGCCGAGCGCGAGAAAGCCGAAATTGCTGCCTTGCGCAAGATAGCTAATTGCCCCCAGCAGCCCGTCAAGCATCGCCCCGGTCTCTCCCCATGCGCATCACAGCGCGTTCGGGTTTGTCAGGTTCGTCTTGAAAGCCTCGTAGAACCGAAAGCTTTCGACGATCGCTTCGGCCGTACCGGGTCCATCGAGCGGGTTCAATTCGAGGCGTGCAGTTGCCGCTGCATCGATGAAGTCCGGTGCTGTGACCGCGCGCATGAAGGCTGCGCGCAGGAGCTCGAGCAGTTCATCACTCATGCCGGGCGGCCCGGCGAGTGAGCGCTGCACGTCTAGCGGCATCAGCTGCGGATAACCCAGCTCGGCAAATGTCGGCACACCTTCGATATTGCTCTCACCACCCGAGATTGCCAACGGCAGAAGGTCACCGGACTCGATGTATTTGAGCGCAGTCGACACAGGCGCGATAGCGACATTGCCGTCACCACGGACCAGGCCGACGAGGTAATCTGCGGTTCCAGGGTAACCCGTCAGGTAAGTCGGCGACGCGTCGGCCAGCCCGAGTTCTTCGGCCGCTATCTGCATCGCAGCAAGTACGCTCGAGCCATAACCCGTGGACAAGAAGGTGACTTCGGTTGCAGTCTGAACGTCGTCCAGAGTCTTTAGCGGCGAGTCGCCGGCGACGAGCATGACGTATTTTTGCGATTCGATACGACCGATCCAGCTCAGCCTGCGCAAATCATAGTCGATGGCCTCGCCGAGAATCTCCGGTAGTACGAATCCGGGCAGATTGAAAATGCCAAGCGTCAGCCCGTCGGGTTTCGCCCGATAAACTTTCGCCGCGGCGCGCCGCCCGCCGGCGCCCGGTAAATTTTCGGGCAGGACATTGACATCGGTGCCGAGCTCGCGAGCAAAAAACGGCGCGAACGCGCGCACGGTGCGATCGAAACCGCCTCCCGGGCGGTACGGTATGACGATCGAGACCGTCTCGTCATCGAGGTCGACGCTCGCGCTATCGTCGGCGGGACCACAGCCGGTCAGCGCCAGAAACGGCGCAAGCCACAGCGAGCACAGTATGCCCGTCTTGCGGCAAGCCATGTCTAATTCTGGGCAGTTTCAGGCAATGGCGGCAGCGTCTCTTTTTCGAGTTCGTAAGGGCCTTCCATCTGCGACTCGAGACCGTGCTTGGCCAATGCCTCGGCGAACATCGTCCGCACCAACTTGCTCTCGTCGGCGTAGTCGATCTGGTGCCCGCCGATGCGCCGGCTGATCCATGCCTTCGGCACGCCCTGAGAATTGCGGATCGCAACACCCTCGTACTTGAATGCGAGGTATCGCGCCGGGTTATCGCCGGTATTGAAATGCTGGTGGTACCACATGTTGGGCGGCGTGATCAGCGCACCGGGCTTCCAGGGATACTGCCTGGGTTCCTCGCCCTCCGGCCACATCAATGAGTATCCCTCCCCGGCAAGGATGATGACGTGTGCGCCCGGGCCGTGCGCGTGCGCTTTCTTGTAGGTACCGACGGGGAACTGAGAAATGTGCCCGTTCATGGAACTCTTGGCGAAGTTGAAGCGGATATGACCGCCGCCGGCACCACGCTCTTTGGCTTCGATTAAAGGCAGGTTGACCGCATCCGAGACGAAATTGCTCTCCAGCAACAGGCCGCTCACGTCGTCACGCGGCGCAAAATAGTCGGGTTCGCCGGAAAAGCGCGAGCTAAAGTCATAGGGCGTATTGAAGATGAACTCCGGTTCCTCGAAGACGTTCATGATCGGTGGCAGATTCGTGACTGCGACGAACCTGACGGGCTCTTCGCCGGAGCCGTTGAAATGCTGGTGCCAGCAGTTGACCGGAATGGCAAACAGCGCTCCCGCCTGCCATTCAAAAGAGACTTTCTGGCCGGCGTCGTTCCAGACGGTTGTCGAACCCCTGCCGCTGAGGATCATGATCATTTCCTCATACAGCTGCCGTTGCTCGGCCAGTTCTTCGCCGGGTGCTATCTCGCACACGTAGCAGTCATTGGAGGTTCGAGACGCATCATGATTGATGAATACACCTCGTCCGCTACGCCGCGACCAGGGCTTTAATTCGACTTCGTTGAGATCGGACACGTAGATGCCATCGATGATATCGAGACCCTCGGCGGCGACCCAGCGCGTGTAAGGAGTCTCTTTTTCTTTCGCGAATTTCTTCGCAATGTCCTCGGAGACAATCGCGTCTTTCATCATCGGTTTATCACAACTCTCAAGTTTTTAGTGCTTTTACGATAACTTATTTTGGGCTATAAATTTGATTTCGACCGTGATCGTTTCATCGGCATCAAAAACACGTTTCTTCCAGAGCCTGATTCTCAGAACGTGCCGCTGATGGTCAGCAACACGCGGCGCCCGTCGATGCGGTCACGAAATTCGATGACATCGATCGGCGACAGATCCCGCTCACCGGTAAAAATGCTCCGGTACCGGAACTGGCGGAAGTCAGTCAGATTCTGCCCCTCGAGCCTGATCTTGAGACCCCACCAACGGGTCGTCTCGACGAACACGTTCGCCTCGACACCGTCCTCCTCAAATTCGACGAGTTCGTTGACCCGGAACGCGGTCCGGTCACCGCGCTGGCGCACGTTCCATCCCCAGGCAATGCGTGCAGTTTCCAGGTCCTGGCGAAAATCGACACCGTAAGCGAATCGATTTTCATCGCGGAACGGAATCGGCTTGCGCACATTACCTTCACCGGAGAGTTCGCGGTCCAGGCCGGTCACCGGGTCGCTCACTTCCGAATCCTGGAGCCTGGCCTCGATATCGAGCCGGGATGATTTGAGTCCGAGCATCGTGAGCGGGATCGTCGCTTCCATTTCGATGCCCCAGCGGCGGCCATCACCGATGTTACCCGGCGCCTCGAATTCGGATGACAGCGGTAACAGGTCCTCCACGTCGGAGATCCAGTTGTGAAACAGCGTTGCCTTCACGACGCTGAGTTCGCCGAACCGCCGTTCCTCGCTGATTTCCGCAATCCATGTCGACTCGGGCCTGAGATTCGGATTGCCGAGCGCTAGGTCATCGTCCTGAAATACCGTGGAACTGACGAAGTCCTCGAAATCGAGCTGGGATACTTCGCGCGCGAAGCGGATCCTTGTCTGCCGACGCTGCGACGGTGAATAGGCAATTGAAATCCGCGGCTTCAAAAACGAAAAGCTGCGCTTGCTGGTCGCGTCACCGCTCTGTTCGATTGTCGAGTGCTCCCAGCCGAGCCCGTAATCCCATTCATAGCTGCCCCGATACCAGGTGTCATTGAGCAGCACCTCGACCCGGTTCTCCTCGACCCTCGTGTTGGCGCCCGGCACTGGCACGACGATCGGGCCACCGCCGGAGTCGACCGTTTGCAAAAGCTTGCTGTGGATGACGTTGCGGGCACCTTCGACGTCTAACTTCGTGGCATGGCCCTGCCAGCCGGCCCAATCGAATTCCAGACGAGCAATGGCCTCGGACTCGACAACATTGCCATCCGCCAAGCGGTAAAGGATCTGCGTGTCGGCAGGGTCGAGACGGGTCTGAGTGGAGACGAGATCTTTATCCTCCCGCGTGAACAACAGGATGCCTTTGGCGAGCAGGTCCGGCGCCAGAGCGCGTTCCGCATCGGCGCCGAATTCGAGATTGCTTGCATCCGTGTAGTCGACGAAAAAGTCGTCGTCCTGCGCGGTCGGCGCGCCGGGCGTATTCGTCGAATCGATGGTTTCGTCACGCTCGACGAACCCGAACTGCGTATTAATGGTAACCATGGTCCTGCCGAGCCAGGTCAGCAAATTCAGGTTGACGTTGCCCTCGTCACCCCGCAGAAAAGAGTCTTCGAAACGACTCTCGACGAGGTTGCCGTCCGCATCGAACACGCTCTCGGGACCGAGTTCCTGGGAACGAAAACGGCGATAGACGAAACCTGCGTTGTATTCAAGGCTTCTCCACGTATCTGACTGGGCCAGCGTCGTCCTCACCGTTACCGGGCTGTGATTGAAATTCTTGCGAATGGCGACATCCCAGCGCCGCGTCGCGGGGATATCGGCGCGNNGGTATATCGGCGCGAAGTATGACGCTCGCAACCACAGTTTGCCCGCGCAGATCGATTCCTCGAACCTGCCCGCGGAGCAAGTCGATACGCTCGACCTGGCTCGCTGGGATGCGCTCGAGGATGTCCGACGGATTGTCCTGTTTGGCACTTGGATAACGATCGTTTATCAGAATATTCCCGGCGGCCGCCCCGAAGCCACGCTTATCGGCGCCGTCATCGATCTGGAAACCGGGTATCCGGCGCACCATTTCCAGCGCGGAATTCGGTTGATACCTGGCAAAAAAAGCCCACGAATAGGAAACGACCTCTTCCGGAATCTCAGTCGCGGCCGGGCTCGGATCCGCTGCCTCCTGCTCGGCGCGAACCGACGCAGCCCCCACCGTCATCGCAGACAGTGTGAGCAGCAATAAAAAACTTTCGGCGGGTCTCAACACGCCGGTGAGTTTGCGCAAAGCAGGCTGGGCATTCAATCACTTCATGTCAGGTGAATTCGTTTGTCTTGAAACGTTCAAACCAGCCTGCGATGACGAGAGTAGCTGCGCGCCCTGCTTGCCTGGCTCTGGTATCATCCGCCTCCCTCGCAGGTGTCCTTGACTTCCTCAGAGGCGATCGATGGAGTATTTCACGCTACTGATGCTTGGCGGCCTGATTGGCATGCAGCACGCATTCGAGGCCGACCACCTCGCCGCCGTTGCGACGCTCAGCCGACGTCGCGACACGCGTCGAGCGCTCGTCCTCCGGGGCGGCGTCTGGGGCCTCGGGCACACGATCACGTTGCTGACGATATGCGGTGCTCTCTTGTTGTTCGACGNNAGAACAGAGGCTATCCTGGAGTGTTTAGTCGGCGTCATGATTATTTTGCTTGGCCTCAATCTGCTGCATCGCATCTGGCGTCGTCGTCCTCATTTTCATGTGCATCACCATGCCGACGGGCAGGCCCACATGCACATCCACGTGCACACCGCTCGAACGCGGCATGCCGATAGCAAGCACGCGCATACGCATGCCGGACTCGGCCTGAAACGCGCGCTGCTCGTCGGTATGGTGCACGGCGCAGCCGGTTCGGCCGGACTTCTCATCCTCGCTGCAGCGGCGAACTCGGTCCTGCAGGCCATCGGTTTCGTTACAGCTTTCGGCGTTGGTTCGATTCTCGGCATGGCAACACTGACTTTCGTCGTCTCGCTGCCCTTACGTTGGATGGAGCGCTGCGCCAACTGGGTAACGAGGACATCGTTCGTGACGATCGGCTGCGCGGCCGTTTATATCGGCGCATCGCTGGTGCTCTCGAGCTGGCTCACGCTATGACTTCCGCCTCAAGCGCCTGCCCAGGCGATGACCCGCGTGTCGCTCTGGCGCACGGCATTACCATCCTGGTGCGCCTCGGGATCATCGACTTCAACGGCCATTTCAGTGTGCGTCTCGACGACGGCCACATTCTGATCAATAGCGGTAGTTCGGTGCGCAGCGTTATCACGCCGNNGCCGGCGGATTTCGTGCTTACCCGCCCCGATGGGAGTTACGACGTCGACCAGCCGGCACCGCCCAAGGAACTCGCACTGCATGTCGCCATCTACAATGCCCGAGACGACGTCAAAGCCATTGTTCACGGACACCCGAAATACTCGACGCTTCTGACCAGCGCGGGCCGGCCTTATGAAGTCGTTCTCGCTCAGGGCGCTCTGCTCGGCGACATACCGGTTTATGCATCGCCGCGCTCGGTCAACAACCCGGCAACCGCTGCCGAAGTGGCCGCCATGCTCGGCAGCGGCAAAGCAGCTCTCCTCAGGGCACACGGGTCTGTCATCGCCGCGAATGATGTTCTTGAGGCCACGGTGCTCGCCATATATCTCGAGCTCAATGCCGAACGCCAGGTCAATGCCGCGCTGTTAGGCGAAGCTTACGTTTTTTCGCCCGAAGAGATATCTGCCTGTCAAAAAGGGCTCATGAAACGGGGCCTGTTTGAGAAGTGTTGGGACTTCTACTTCGCCAAATTCGGACTCGGCGCAGATCGCTGAACCTCTACCCGGGAGACTTAATTGCCATGTGCGGTGACTTTGATGATCAGGAACGAGCCGATGAGGAACTTTTTGAACGATTTGTCGAGCAAATTCAGCGATTCGGCGTTGCACCCGTGCAGGGAGCCGGGGCGGCTCCGGCCAGTCTCGATACCGAGAACGCGCGCGCCGAATACATGGATGCCCTGTTCCAAGCCGGCCTGACGCGCTGTGTCAATGATGCTGCCAATCTGCCCCCCGGCGAGCGTATGGATGCGCTGGCCGGGCAAGCCATCGTGTTTGCGCGCCTCGCCGGATTCATCACGGCCCACTTCCCGGCCGAGGCCGATCTTTTTCGCATGGTCACTGGGGCGATAGTCGACGGACACGACGACCCCGAACACAGCCACTAGTCGATAAGACGAGCCCGCAAATTGGACGAGCCAGCGAGAGAACGGATTGATTGGCCCGAGCTTCTGCGGCAGAGCTTCGGGCAGTCTTTCTGGTTTTTCGTGGCACTTGCTCTCGGTATGGCCGGTATCTGTTACCTGGTTATGGGCCCGGTTGCGTTTGCCGAAGCCGTGGCGCGCGATCGCGATTTGCTCGCCGACCTCGTACCGCGAGTTACGGCCGCCCAGATTCTGGCAGGCATGTTGTGGGTTCTGCTGCCTCGTGAGCGGATGTCCAGGTTTCTCAAGCGCAATCAGGGCCGCCGTGGACTCCTCATCGCCGCAACGGCGGGTGCCGTGACGCCGGGCGGACCGGCGGCCGCATTTCCGTTTCTCGTCATCCTTGCGAGCAGCGGTGCCGATCGCGGCATTCTGGTCGCGTACATCACGAGCTGGGCGATTCTGGGCATCCAGCGCATTATCGTCTGGGACATCCCGCTGATGGGCATCGACTTTTCCGTGCTGCGTTTCCTCGTCAGCCTGCCCCTGCCGATCGTAGCCGGCATGCTGGCACGTCGGCTGCCGTTGTCGGTGTCCTTCGAGGAGAGCCCGCCGCCGGAGATTTCGAAGCGATGATCAGCATTGGCGCACTCGTCCTGTACGGCCTCGCTGCGCTTGCCACGTTCATGGCCTGGCGCCGCAGCGATGGCAGCCTGAGGCGCGGTCTGCGTCGCAGTGTCGAGCAAATGCTGATCATCATTCCCCGCATGATATTTGCGCTCATAGCCGCGGGCTTTATCGTCAAGCTGATACCGACCGAAATCATCGTCGGCAACCTCGGCGCAGACGCCGGTCTGCGAGCTATCCTGATCGGCTCCGCGGCCGGTCTCATCGTGCCGGCAGGCCCTGTCGTTGCGTTCGCGCTCGCTGCATCCTTCGCGCTGGCCGGTGCCTCGATACCGGCATTGGTCGCCTTTCTCACCGGCTGGAGCGTGTTCGCGGCACACCGCGTCCTGATCTTTGAAGTACCTATGCTCGGCCTGCATTGGCTGCGGCTTCGCATGCTCTCGGTCGTGCCGCTGCCGGTTATCGCCGGCCTGCTCGCTTCGGTCGCGATCCGCCTGGTCTGAACTCAGGCGGGCTATTTCACCGGAAATAAATTCTTCTTCGGGCCATACGCTATACTTATTCGCTGCTTGCCAATTGCGGCTTTTTCTCACGCCAATCGGAGTAGAGACTTTGAATGATTCACAGTCGAAGGGATCGAAGGAAGTCACCTGGGAAAGGTGGCAAAAGAAACGCACTTTCGTTCGTGCGCTCGAGGGAACCTATGGGGAACTCAAAGCAGAGCTTTTTAATCAACCGCGGATCTACCATACCCGCGATCTGAAATGGAAAGGCGGGCCGCAGAACTTCGGCAAAAAGGTCATAAACCCGCAGGCCGTAAAAATAGCGCAGTCCATCGAAGCCCATGTTGACGCGTACGCCCCCGGTGGACACGGACAGAAACACGGCCATATGAACAGCGCCGTATTCTTCGTCCTCAAGGGCAAGGGGCACGACGTGCATGACGGTGAACG
>JABAOE010003739.1_pt1 | contig 23285 bp, 18 predicted proteins | sample 7062141 | NCBI WGS metagenome assembly JABAOE01 (sample SAMN14538627, study PRJNA623070) | marine sediment metagenome | biome: marine biome [ENVO:00000428]; feature: marine pelagic biome [ENVO:01000023]; material: deep marine sediment [ENVO:00002113] | place: India: Gulf of Khambhat ... | reverse complement strand
TGGAAAGAAAATGAAGCTCCGTTTGTAAGATTAATTCCAACAACTAAAACTAGTTGGGGATTAGAATAACATTTTTTAGAAAACGAATTTTTGTTAAATCATGACAAATAAAGTAAAGTGTTCTCACATTCTAGTCCAAAAGCAGAGCGAGGCAATAGCAATACTAGAAAGAATCAAGCAAGGAGAAAAATTTGGAAAATTAGCAAAAGAGCTTTCAATTGATTCAGGTAGTGCTAAGCGTGATGGTAATTTAGGCTATTTTGGAAGAGGGATGATGGTCAAACCGTTTGAAGAGGTTGCTTTCAAATTACAAGTTGGTGAAGTTTCAGAGCCAGTAAAATCTGAATTTGGATATCATATCATCAAACGCTTTGGATAGTCAAAAGTAACTATCAAGACCGGTTTTAGCAGGTTTGATTTGCTGTTTTTCTAAAACTTTAGTCATCTTTTCGCCCATCTTCTTGGCTGCATTGATTTTTCGTTTTCCAATCCAATAGTATGTTTCATCGATTGTATCTTTAGCAATAAGAACAACTAATTTTCCAGCATCTTTTCTCCCTGTTCTCCCTCGTCTTTGAACAAATCTAATCGAACTTGGTACATTATCATAGAAAATTACAAGATTGACTTCAGAAATATCTAGTCCTTCTTCTCCAACTCTTGTTGCAACTAGAACTTTGTAAAATCCATCTCGAAATTTTTGTACGGTTTCTATCTGCTTTTTTTGTTTCAGACCGGTTTCTCCTGCCTTTCCAATTAAAATTCCTGCAGAAATTCCCATCTCAGTTAATTTTGCATGAACAACATCTACAGAATCTCGATAGCTTGTAAAAACAAGAGCCTTTCCACTAAGTGTTTCCAAAATCTCTTTGAGTTTGTGAATTTTTGTGTGCTCAATTCCTTTGCTTTGAGCAGTTTTTGCAAGTTGTATTGCACGTGTAAAGTTGGGGTCTATTTCAAAGAGCTCTTTTACGCCTGCACCTTTCTTTTTTTGGGTTCTTTCACAGAATTTCAAAAAGGGAGTAATTCCGTGCGCCTCTAGAATATTTAGTGCGTAAGTTATACGAATGGCTGTAAAAAGTGGCTTTGCAGAACGTCGATTTTGATTTAGAACAAATTGTCTAATTCTGAGCAATGCAGAAAGAGATTTTTGATCAGTTAGGTTAATTCCATTTTTTCTTAATGTTTCATATCTTTCATCCAAAGCAAGTTTAATCAAAGTTTGAATTGCCTTCATTTCTGAAGGAAGTTCAACATTAATCCATTCCGTATTAGTTTCTTGGATGTATGGCTTTACATCAGGACTATCTTCTGTTCTTTGTGCAACACTTTGAATTCGCAGTGTCGTCATAATTTGTGTGGCTTTGTCTTTTTCGCTGGGGAGAGTAGCAGTCATTCCCACAATTCTTGCATTTGTATTTGTAAATCTCTCAGCGATTCCAGAGTAAGCATAATCGCCAATGGTTCTATGTGCTTCATCAAAAATAACTAGATTGAATTGATTTGGAGAAACTAGTTGTCTATCTAAATCATTTTTTGCAATTTCAGGAGTTGCACAGATAACGCTATTATTCCAAAGTTTTTCTCGTTTTTGAATTGTGTCCTCTCCAGTAATCAATGCAATGTCTTCAATTGTCAGACTATCTTTTAGAAATTCATAATGTTGATTTGCTAAAACTCGAGTGGGAGCCAAAAACAATACTCCTCCGGTTCCTTTTTCTAAATAATGGGCAATAACTTGTAGAGCAATTGCTGTTTTACCTAATCCTGTTGGTAAAACAATTATACAATTTTCTGATTTTGCCTGATTAGCCAGGTTTACTTGGTAATCACGCAATTCAATAGCATTTTTTCGGATGTATTTTTGATCTAGATATTCCAAGGACAAGATCTACGAAATTCTTTAGTAGATTTATTGATTTTATGGTTTCGTGTAGTGCAATAGTAGCTTTTACTCAAATATCCATATATTGCAGGATTAGCCATTTTTTGTGTGACTCAATCCTTTGAGAGGCCAACATGGGATGAATATTTCATGCTGCAGGCAGAGCTTGCAAAACTCCGTTCGAACTGCATGACTAGGCATGTAGGTGCAGTCATAGTCAGAAATAACAGGCAGCTGGCAACGGGGTATAATGGAACTCCTCCCGGAATAAAGAATTGTTTTGAGGGAGGATGTAAAAGATGCGAATTAAGAATGGAGGGAAAATTAGAATCAGGAGCAAGTTTGGATAGATGTCTGTGCAATCATGCTGAAGCTAATGCCATCATGCATTGTGCAATTTTAGGAATAGAGGCAGGAATAGAAGGCGCAATATTATACACTACTTTTGTTCCATGTCTTGAATGCACAAAGATGGCAATAACTATTGGAATTAAAAAAATTATTTGTCTTGATTCGTATCCAGAAACAGATTTTGATTTAATTAAAGAAGCAGGTGTAGAAGTTATTCAATTAGAAAAAGAAAAAATTCAGTATTGGGCAAAAAAACTCTTTGAAGGTTACAATATCGAAGTTATTCCAAAATAAACACGGTGTTTTAATGTCAGAGACTGTTGAAAAAATTACAAACTTACCTCCGTCTCTCTTAGTTTCAGCAACTTATGACAATCAAAAAAAAGCAGCAATTCTAAAATTCTACGAACCAGAATCACAGAAAATAATTTTATGGGCAGATGAAACAGGGCACAAACCGTATTGTTACTCAAAACTCAATCCAGATGAACTAGATTTTCTAAAAGAAAGACAAGACATTTTGAAAATTGAACAAATAAAACGGAATGATTTACTCAAAGATGAAGAGATTCAAGTTTCTAAAATTACTGTTGCAGATCCTCTTGCAATAGGAGGAACTCAAACTGATAAAAGCATTAGAAACATTATAGAAACTTGGGAATCTGATATCAAATATTATGAAAATTATCTGTATGATAGAGGATTAACTGTTGGTAAATATTATGAAATATCTGATGGAAAAATCAATCCACATGATTTGAAAATTTCAGATGAAGTTCGTCTTGCATTAAAGAGTCTTCTTTGGGATAAAGTCTCAAGTGATAATGTTGTTGATTCAAAACAATTTCAAGAATACATTTCAGAATGGGCAGATTTATTGAATCAGCCCATTCCAAAAATCAAAAGGCTGAGTTTTGATATAGAAGTAGAATCAGAGATAGGAAGAATTCCTGATGCAAAGATTGCTGAAAAACGGGTTACTGCAATCGGTTTTGAAGGAACCGATAATTTCAAACAGGTTTTTGTGCTAAAAAGAGCCGGACTAGAAGAAGGAGCAAACGAACTCAAACCCGAAGTCAAGGTCGTGTTTTATGATGAAGATAAAGAAAAAGACATGATTTCTGATGCTTTCAAAATCATTTCAGAATATCCATTTGTTGTAACATACAATGGTGATGATTTTGATATGCCATACCTTTACAATCGTGCAGAACGTTTAGGAATTAAGAATTCAGAAAATCCACTTTACATGATGCGAGATTCAGCTACGCTAAAGCATGGAGTTCATCTGGATCTATACAGGACTCTATCAAATCGTTCTTTTCAGATCTATGCCTTTAGTAACAAGTACTCAGATTTTTCACTAAACAGTGTTTCAAAGGCACTACTAGATGAAGAAAAAATTGATTATGGCATTGAACTAGATGATTTGAATTTGTACCAAACAGCGAATTATTGTTACAATGATGCCCTGCTAACATACAAACTGACAAGTTTCAACAATGACATACTCATGAACTTACTTGTAGTCATTACAAGAATTGCAAAGATGCCAATAGATGATATTGCCAGAATGGGAGTATCCCAATGGATTCGCAGTCTTTTGTATTTTGAGCATAGACAAAGAAACTCATTAATTCCAAAAAGAGATGAATTGGAAAGAAAATCAGCTGGAGTTGTTGCCGATGCAGTTATCAAAGACAAGAAATATCGAGGAGGGTTAGTTGTAGAACCAGAAGAAGGAATTCACTTTAATGTAACAGTCATGGACTTTGCTAGTCTGTATCCAAGTATTATCAAAGTAAGAAATCTTTCTTATGAAACTGTGAGATGTCCACATGACGAATGCAAAAAAAATACAATACCAGACACTAACCACTGGGTTTGTGGAAAAAAGAACGGATTAACATCACTACTCATTGGTTCATTACGAGATTTACGTGTAAATTACTACAAAAGTCTCTCAAAAAGTCCAACTTTAACTGAGGAGCAAAGACAGCAATATACTGTAGTTAGTCAAGCACTTAAGGTAATTCTAAATGCAAGCTATGGAGTAATGGGTGCAGAGATATTTCCACTTTATTTCTTGCCTGCAGCTGAAGCAACAACTGCGATTGGAAGGTACATTATCTTACAGACAATTAAAAAATGTGAAGAATCTGGGATTAAAGTTCTTTATGGAGATACAGACTCTTTGTTTATTAAAAACCCAACAAGTGAACAGATACAACACGTAATTGAACAGGCAAAAAAAGATCATGGTGTAGAATTAGAGGTTGATAAAGAATATCGTTATGTTGTACTTAGTAGAAGAAAGAAAAATTATCTCGGAGTAACAAAATCAGGAAAAGTTGATGTCAAAGGACTAACAGGAAAAAAATCCCACACTCCACCATTTATCAGAACTTTATTTTATGAATTGTTAGATATTTTATCTAAAGTTGAAACAATAGAAGATTTCGAGCAATCAAAAAAACAAATTAGTTCAAAGATTTCAGAGTGGGCAAAAAAAGTAGAAGCAAAGGAAATTCCACTTGAGGAATTGGCATTTAATGTTATGATAAGCAAAGCACCATCAGAATATGTAAAAACAGTCCCTCAACATATCAGGGCTGCTAAGCTCTTAGAATCTATCAGAGAAATCAAAAAAGGAGACATTATTTCTTATGTGAAAATTTTGAATAAACCAGGTGTAAAACCAGTAGAAATGGCAAGAAGAGATGAAGTTGATTCAAAAAAATACATGGAATTTATGGAATCAACACTTGATCAGATTACATCTTCAATGGGCCTTGATTTTGATACAATTTTGGGAAAGCCAAAACAAACTGGTCTTGATCAATTTTTCTGGAATTAGTGAGGCAGATTGTTCATAGATGGAATATCACTTTCGGTTTTAGCGATAATAGCCGGAATTTTAATTCTATCTGGTTGGGTTCATCAAATTATCAAAGGCTACAAAACAAAAAGCCTCAAAGATGTTTCAAAATACCTTCTTGTTTTGATTGGCGTAGGCGCATTATTGTGGCTCATTTATGGAATTGAAGTTTCAGACCCCTACATTATTGGAACAAATCTGGCTGCGATTGCTTTGATGGGCATAGTTTTTGCTATGAAACGAAGATATGATAGATTGAATAGATTAAATCAGAAAACCTGAGTTTGCCAAATATTTAATAAAAGAAATAATTTGATTCGAGTAGGTCATGTTCATAATTAATTGTAAAAACTATGAAGAGATTGCAGGTTCTAAAATTGATAAGTTCATCAGCACTGCAGAAAAAATTGCAAAAAAATACAAGGTAAAGATTGCAGTTGCTCCCCCGCAGCATCTATTATCACAAGTTTCAAAAAGTCCACTTGTTATTTTAGCACAACATTTGGATAATTCTAAAGTTGGAAACACAACTGGCTTTATGATTCCAGAATTGGTTAAAAAATCAAATATCAATGGTGCAATAATTAATCACAGTGAGCATAGAATTCCAAGTAATGATATCAAAGAGTTAGTAAGCAAATTAAAAAAATTAAAAATGATTTCAGTTCTTTGTGTAAGAGATGTTGCAGAAGTAAAAAAATATGTTAGATTAAATCCCGATTATATTGCAATAGAGCCTCCAGGGCTAATAGGCTCTGGCAAAGCAGTGTCTAAAGAAAGACCAGAATTAATTACAAATGCCTCACTAGCTGTAAAATCTGCAAAAAATAAAACCAAGCTCTTATGTGGTGCAGGAATAGTTTCAGGAGAAGATGTTGAAAAGGCAATTCAGCTAGGATCAAAAGGAATTTTGGTAGCTAGTGGAATTGTAAAATCAAAGAACTGGAATAAGGCCATAGAAGATTTTGCCAAGGCAATGCTTTAAAACACCCCATTATTGATTGGATAATCTAGGAAAATGAAAGCAGTATACTTTTTTGATGAAGGAGATGGGAAAAACCGAAAACTCCTAGGAGGTAAAGGTGCTGGTCTTTGTGAAATGACAAGATTGAAGCTTCCAGTTCCTCCAGGATTTGTCATCACTACCGAAGTCTGCAAAAAATACTATGAAAACAACAAAAAACTTCCAAAAGAGGTAATTACTCAAGTCAAGAAGAATATTGCTAAAATTGAGAAAAAAACAGGTAAAAAATGGAACTCTAAAGACAACCCATTACTAGTCTCAGTAAGATCTGGCGCTGCCATCTCGATGCCAGGTATGATGGATACTATTTTGAATTTAGGATTAAATGATAAAACAGTAGAAGGATTAGCAAAAAAAAGTAACAATCCTAGATTTGCATGGGATTCGTATAGAAGATTCATTCAGTTATTTGGCAAAGTCGTATTTGGTGTTGATGATAAGAAGTTTGATGATGTTTTAGACCAAGCCAAAAAAAATCAGGCAGTACAGTCAGATAGTGCATTAAATGAAAAATCTCTTCGTTGTGTTGTATCTGATTACAAGAAAATTTGTGAAAAACATACAGGACAGCCATTTCCAGTTAATCCATTTGATCAGTTGGAGCTTGCAATAAAAGCTGTATTTAGCAGTTGGATGGGAGAACGAGCAGTTGTTTACAGAGATAAAAATAGCATTACTAAAGATATTGCAGATGGAACTGCAGTAAACGTTGTCTCTATGGCATTTGGCAATATGGGAAATGATAGTGCAACTGGAGTAGTATTTACAAGAAATCCAGGAGATGGTACAAATCATATTTTTGGAGATTATCTGATTAATGCACAAGGTGAGGATGTTGTTGCAGGAATTAGAACTCCAAAGCATGTTGATACTATGAAAGATGAACTTCCTGAATCTTACAAACAACTTGTAAAGACTTGTGAGAGATTAGAAAAGCATTACAAAGAACCCCAAGACATTGAATTTACAATTGAACAAGGCGATTTCTATTTACTTCAAACCCGTTCAGCTAAAATGAATGCTGCTGGAATGATCAAAACATCAGTAGACATGGTAAAAGAAAAACTAATCAATAAAGATAGGGCACTACAAAGACTACAACCTGAACAATTAGAACAATTACTTCACAAAACAATTGATCAATCAAAGCTTAAGGATTTCACTCAAGTGACTAAAGGAATTGCAGCATCACCAGGTGCTGCAAGCGGCATAGCAGTATTTGATGTAAAAAAAGCAGTGGAAATTGGAGAAAAAGGAACTAAAGTAATCCTTGTTAGAGAAGAAACAAAACCTGAAGATGTACCTGCATTTTTTGCATCTGTGGGAATTTTAACGAGTAGAGGTGGTAAAACATCTCATGCAGCTGTCGTCGCTAGAGGTATGGGAAAACCGTGTATAGTTGGAGCTTCTGAATTAAAAATTGATTATGAAGCTGGCAAATGTACTGCTGATGGAAAAACAATTTCTGATGGCGATTCAATCACTATTGATGGCAGTAGCGGAGCAGTGTATCTTGGAGAAGTACCTACAATTGAGCCAAAAATGACTGATAATTTCAAAACTATTCTTGACTGGGCACAAAAAACCAAAAAAATAGGCATCAGGGCAAATGCAGATACTCCTGCCGGTGCACAACTAGCAAGAAATTATGGAGCACAGGGAATTGGGCTCTGTAGAACAGAAAGAATGTTCAATGCCCAAGATAGAATTGGATTGTTTGTAGATATGATAATGGCAAAAACCATTCAAGAGAGAAAAAAAGTCTTAGAAAAACTTGGTCAGCTTCAAAAAAGTGATTTTATTCAAATTCTAAAAGCTATGGAAGGATACCCAGTTACAATTAGATTGTTAGATCCCCCCTTACATGAATTCTTACCAAATCCTGAAGAGTTGGCAAACAAACTAAGAAAACTAGAAGAACAAAATGCTACAAGTGAGATTAATAAAACAAAAACAGTTCTTGAGCGTGCAAGAGATTTAGCTGAGATTAACCCAATGATGGGACATAGAGGAGTTCGTGTTGGAATCACATATCCTGAAATTTATGAAATTCAAATTAGAGCTGTTTTTGAGGCCGCTGCAGAATTAGCAAAACAAAAAGTAGATGCACGTCCACAAATCATGATTCCACAAGTAAGTAGTATTGCAGAATTAAATCATATAAAACGAATTTACGATGAAATAAAATCCGAAATGCAGAAAAAATACGGTAGGAAATTTAAAATTAATTTTGGAACAATGATTGAAGTTGTAAGGGCGGCATTAACAGCAAATGAGTTAGCTCACACTGCAGAATTTTTCAGTTTTGGTACAAATGACTTGACTCAAGCTACCTTTAGTTTTAGTAGAGAAGATGCTGAAGGAAAATTCTTGCCAGAATACCTTGAAAAAGAATTACTTGAAACTAGTCCTTTCCAATCCTTAGATGTTAACGGCGTTGGAAGTTTAATGAAGATAGGAATTTCTAGTGGGCGTTCAATAAAGCCGAATTTAGAGGTAGGTATTTGTGGTGAGCATGGTGGAGATCCAAAATCCATAAAATTCTGTCATCATTCAGGCCTCAACTATGTCAGTGCTTCGCCACATAGAATTCCTATTGCAATTGTAGCAGCAGCACAGGCAGCACTAGAAAAATCAAGCAAAAAACCATCCAAGAAGCCAAAATCAAAGAAAAAAGCCAAAAAGAAGGCTAAAAGACGATAAAATCCCAAAATACTTTAAAATCCATTAACTGGATTCGTATCTCAAATGCTACCAAGAATTGATTCTATTAAACAGTTAAGAACCAAACTGGGAATCACTCAAAAAAAACTTGCCTCAATGACTGGAGTGAGCACATCAATGATCAACCAAATAGAGTCAGGTCGTAGTCAGCCTAGTTATGAGACTGCAAAGAAAATCTTTGATAATTTAGCAACACTGGAAGGAAAATCGTCTTCTCATAAAGCTGGTGACTTTTGTAGTAAAGATATTGTAAAAATGAAACCAGTCAACACATTGCATGATGCCATAAAAAAGATGCAAAAGTATTCTATTAGTCAAATTCCAGTTTTTGATGGAAAAGATGTAGTCGGAGTAGTTTCAGATGAGGGAATAATGAAACATCTTGCCAATGTAGGGGAATCAGAATTAAAGCATGCAAAGCTTGTTGATACAATGGATCCCGTACCACCAATTGTCGATTTTGATACTCCTGCAAATGTTCTAGTTCCATTAATTAGATTTTCAAAATGTATTCTTGTTTCTAAAAAATCAAAAATTGTTGGAATAATTACTGCATCGGACACGTTAAAGATGATGGAATAATTATTTTGGATGAGAGCAAAGCTCAGCCAATACCCCATGCAAAGATTTTGGATGGATGAAAGTAACTTTTGTTCCTTCAGAGCCAGGTCTTATTTTTCCTAAAAATTGTATTCCGCAGGTTTCCATTCTAGAAACTTCTCCTTCAATATCATCTGTTTGTAAAGCCATGTGGTGTAATCCTTCTCCTTTTTTTTCTAGAAATTTCTTAATTGGGCTGTTATCATTTGTTGGCTGCATAAGCTCAATTCGACCATTTTCTAGATGAATTATTGCAACTTTTACTCCTTCAGTTTCTACTGTTTCAAATTCTACACTGTCAGCTCCTAAGGCTTCTTGGTATTCTTTTGTTGCAGTCTCTACATCATTTACTGCAATTGCAATATGATCAATCTTCATTTAGAATACCTCCTTTGGCCTATACTCACCAAAGACTTCTCTGAAAGCATTACTAATTTCTCCAGTAGTAGCATACGCCTTAGCAGAATTTAAGATAAATGGCATAAGATTTTCTTCGGTTTCTGCAGCTTTTTGCATCTTAGAAAGAGCTGCTTCGACTTTCTTGTTGTCTCTGGATGACCGTAATTTTTTGAGTGCTTTGTGTTGTTGAATTTCAACTCTATCATCAATTCTCAAAAGTTCTGGCTGTTTCTCCTCTTTTTCAGCATATTTGTTAACACCAACTAAGATTCTCTCATTTTCATCAGCCTCTTTCTTTAAGCGATATGCATTTTGTCTAATCTCAGACTGGAAGAATCCTTTTTCAATTGCTTTTATAGAGCCGCCCATCTTTTCAATTTTTTTAAGATATTTCCATACACCATCTTCTATCTCATCACAAAGATACTCTAGATAGTAAGATCCTGCAACTGGATCCACAGTTTTTGTAATTCCGCTTTCATGGGCCACTATCTGTTGAGTTCTTAGAGCAATTTTTGCAGATTCTTGTGTTGGTAAAGCAAGGGCCTCATCTCGAGAATTTGTGTGCAAAGATTGAGTGCCACCTAAGACGGCTGCCATTGATTGTATAGCAACCCTAACAATATTGTTATCTGGTTGTTGGGCAGTTAATGATTCTCCACTAGTCTGTGTATGAAATTTCAATTGTAATGATTTTGGATTTTTTGCATGAAATTTGTCTTTGAGAATTTTTGCATAAACTTTACGTGCAACTCTAAACTTTGCAATCTCTTCAAAGAACTCAATTGTACAACAGAAGAAAAATGATAATCTTGGTGCAAAATCATCAATCTTCAAGCCCTGATCAAGACAAGTTTGAATGTATGCTATTGCATTAGCCAAAGTAAATGCAACTTCTTGTGTTGCAGTAGAGCCTGCCTCTCTCATGTGATAGCCAGAAATAGATACAGGATACCATTGTGGAACTTTTTTGGCACAATATCCAATCATGTCACCAATAATTCTCATCGAAGGTTGTGGAGGATAGATGTAGGTATTTCTTGCAATGTATTCTTTTAGAATATCATTTTGAGTAGTACCACGTAGTTGTTCACTTGAGAATCCTTGAGATTCACCTACTGCAATATAGTACGCTAGTAAGGTTGAAGCAGTAGAATTTATTGTCATTGAACTGCTAACTTTGCCCAGTGGAATTCCATCAAATGCAGTATGCATGTCTTTTAGTGAAGCAATAGAGACGCCAACTTTTCCAACCTCACCTTCTGCTTGTGGAGAGTCAGGATCATACCCAATCTGTGTAGGCAAATCAAATGCCATACTAAGACCTGTCTGTCCTTTTTCCAACATGAATTTGAATCGTTGATTAGTTAATTTGGCATCGCCAAACCCAGAATACTGTCGCATAGTCCAGAATCTATCTCTATACATTCCTGCATGTATTCCTCGAGTGAAAGGATACTTTCCGGGTTCATCTTTAGAAGTTTTTTTGGATGATTTTACATAGAATTGTTTTACTGGAAAATTTGAATCAGTTACAAAAGTTTTTTCTTCTTTTTTTGGAACTTTTTTTGCCATATTATTTTACCAAGCCTTTTGAAATTTTTTCTGCAGCCTCATATGGGTCGATTTGTCGTGATTGTAATTTTTTGAGATATTTTGAATATGTTTTATCTGATTCGAGCACAGCGTCGATCTTTTCTTTTATGTTATTTAAAACAATTTCTTTGAGCTCACATTCAAGACGTGTTTTATCTTGAGTCTTTTTGTCCTTGCTTTTGCTTTTCATTAATTCTTTAAGTTTTTTTGCAAACTCTACTATTCCTTTATTTTTTTTAGTAGATGTTTTTAGAATTNNATCTAAATCACTTTTATTTACTAGATAGATATCGCCAATTTCAGTTAATCCTGCTTTGATTGTTTGAATACTATCACCAGTATGTGGATTAAAAACAACTACAGTTATGTCAGCAATATTGGAGATTTCTATTTCCGTTTGGCCCGCACCAACACTCTCAATTATTATGGGATTAAAACCAGCATATTCTAAAACGCGAATACTGTTTCTCAATGATCTTGATACTGCACCTGTAGCTCCACGAGATGCAATACTGCGAATGTATGTTCCTGAATCAGTTGATTCAGTCATTCTTACTCTATCGCCCAAGATAGCACCACCAGTTACATGACTAGTTGGATCCACTGCTAAAACAGCGGGTTTTGTTTTGAGTTTTCGTAACTCTACTACAGTTTTGTTAATGAGAGAACTTTTTCCAGCACCCGCAGGACCGGTTATTCCAATAACAGTGGCCTTTCCAGAGTCTTTGAAGATTTTTTTTAGGATTTTTTTTGTTTCTACAGGATCATTTTCTATAATAGAGATAGTTTTAGCAATTGCACCACGCTTTCCTTTTTTTAAATCAGCAAGTAGAGTCAATAATATCATGAATTTCCATCCACAATAAAATCTTGTAGTTAAGAACGAGTATAAATTACAGGAGGGGAAGGTTCATTTTCGTAATGAATTTCTGTTTTTAGGCCTATGTCGCCAAAGTCTACATGTTTAATTTTTACAGTAATTGGATGTATTTGCCAGCCATATTTTGGCTCAGTGGCAAATTCTACACGTTCAACAAAAGTATAACCATCAAAGGTTTTTTGAAATGATTCTTCCATTCCTAGAATTTCTAAAACTGCAGTGTTTGTTTTTTTAGATTTATCTTCAAATGTAATTTCCACGTATTGCTCATTTTCATAAAATGTTGCATCTATGGAAAATGTATTTTCTAAGTTAGGATCAGTATTATTGCTAACATCATAAAAGAAGATAGCTGCTAAACCTGAAATAACTAATACAGAGATTATTGGGAAGAATTTCTTTGCCATAACATCACTAGTTACAATGTTAATAATTGAATTCCCGTCTCATTGTCCTTAAGAATTTAGAATTTACTCTTATTCTCTCAAGAGTTTGTTCCAAAGTTCTTTCGGTTCCAGGCGTAGGGTTTTTCTTAAAAAATTCTCTAATCTCTTTTTCCATAGAGTCATCTGCAACTAGAGATATACTTGCTACAATTCGATTAAACAATGGATTTCCATGTCCAACTTTTTTACTTAATTTTTTCCAGTTTTTCTTTAACCATGGCCATAGAATTTTTTTTCCATATGGGTTTGCAGAAACCCGCATGATAGGTAGTTGCATATTTTGTGAACGAACAGCAGAGGTTTGTGAAAAATCAAGTGATTTTTTGAGTAATTGTTGGTCTTTAAATGAACAGAGTGCTCCAAGGAATCGAAGTTTTTCTTCCTGAGATTTTGCTTTAGTAAAAAGCTGAGTTAGTTTTTTGTGAGTAGTTTTGTTCCCATTCCAGGCTATAATAGAATATACTGGTTCTCTTAAATCAGCAGAAAGAGAATCAGGTTTTGCCAAAAATTTCTTGAATCTTTTTTGTGCCTCTTCAATAATTTCTTCATCATCTAATCGTCCAAGTGTACTGATTGCAAAACTTCTCAGTAATGCATCAGTATGTTTTTCATCTTTTTTTGCATCCCAACCATATTTTTTAAAAATTTGCTGGAAATAGTTTACAGTATAATCCTTAATTTGTTCAGAAAAAGTTTCGTTAAAAGTCCTGTGATATAATGAATTGAGATTGTTTGCAACATTTACTGATGCAAGGTAGCTATCTTCATTATAGTACGCATCAGAAAAATCAAGAAAGTTTTGAACAGACTCATCTCCTGAAAGGCATAATGCATACAAATCATTTTGAATAGCCCACCTATCGATATGAGGGATTTTATTTTCTGAAACTAGATACTTTAGATCAAGCAGAATTCCTTCATCATATTTTACTCGATAGAATCCATTTCTGCCATAGTTAACTACAAAGTTGTTTTTTCCCTTTGGGAGTTTGATTTTCTCAGTTTGTTTTTTGATTAGTTTCTTTGAAAACTCTTTTTCTAAGCCTATAGAGACTGGGATGAGCCATTTTCCTTTTTGTGATTTTTTTGATTCTAATAAAAATCGTTTTTGACTTAATGTGAGAGTAGAATTTGATAAAGTAACATCAACTAGTGGAAAGCCTATTTGCTTAATCCAGGAATTGACCATTGCAGTAACGGGCATTTTTGAGACTTTGCCTATTGCATCCCAAAGATTTTTTCCTTCTGCATTTTTGTACTTGAATTGTTTTAGATAATGCTTTAGTCCTTTTCTAAAATTAGATTCTCCAACATAATTTTCCAACATTCGTAAAACACAGCCACCTTTGTCATATGAGATTGCATCAAAAATTTCTCTAATTTCGGCAGGAGATTTTACATTAACATCAATGGGATGAGATGATTTGAGTGAATCTAGCCCCATTGCTTGGTTCATAGCATCTTCCACAAATTGGTCCCACAAATCCCACTCTGGATAGAATTTATCAACAAATTTTGTAGCCATGAATGTAGCAAAGCTCTCGTTTAGCCACAAATCGTTCCACCACTTCATAGTTACAAGATTTCCAAACCACTGATGAGCAATCTCATGGGATATCACTTCTGCAATGAACTGTTTTGTTTTTGTGGAAGATGTTTTAGGGTCATACAGTAGAATTGTTTCTCTAAATGTAATTGCTCCCCAGTTTTCCATAGCTCCAGCTGCAAAATCTGGAACAGCAATTAGATCTAATTTAGGTAAAGGATATTTTATTCCAAAATAATTTTCGTAAGATTTTAAGAGTTTTTTGCCTAAATCTAGTGCAAACTTTCCTTTTGATTTATTTCCTTTTGTTGTAATTACACGAATGCTAATTTTTCCTTGTTTGCTTTGAAGAAATTCAAAGTCGCCAACACCTAGATAAATCAAATATGTTGACATGACAGGAGTTTTTGCAAATTTGTAAAGTATTTTTTTTCCTAGTTTCTTTTTTAATATTTCATTCATGTTAGAAATTGCAGTAAGATTACTATCTGTAATTATGGAAATCTCAAATGTTGCTTTTGCTTCAGGCTCATCCCAACATGGAAATGCTCTTCTTGCATCAGCTGCTTCAAATTGAGTTGTTGCGAGATACTTTGTTTTTCCTTTTTCTTTGTATTGACTACGATAAAATCCTAAAAGCCTATCGTTAAGAATCCCTGAAAAATCTATGTAGATTTTTGCGGATCCAGAAATTTTTTTAGCAAGTCGGATTGAGAGTTCTTCTTTTTTCTCATCGGATTTAATTTTAGCAAAGATTTGTTGCTTGCCTATTTTTAAAAAGCATTTTTTGATTTTAAGTTCAGCAGAATTTAGTTTAATAAAATTTGTAGGCTTAGTGATTTTTACATCGATAATCTCTTTACCAGTGAATGTAAAATTCTTCAAATTTGGTTCAAATTCTAGCGTATAGTTTACTGGCTTAACCGAGTCCACGTCAGATTTTCTTTTTTCAGGCTTTATGTAGATTACCTGTTGTGCAATCACTAGAGAAAATCAAATAAAGCCTTAAAACAAAATATTAGATCGATTAGTATGAGACAAAAATTGGCCAAAAGACAGATCAAAATTCTAGTTGCAAAATTGGGTCTAGATGGTCATGATAGAGGCGCTCTTGTTCTTTGTAGAGCATTTAGAGATGCGGGAATGGAGGTAATCTATTCAGGATTATTTGCCACGCCTGATAGAGTTGCCCAGATAGCTGAAGATGAAGATGTTGATGCCATTGCCCTTAGCCTTCTAAATGGAGCTCATAATACTCTATTTCCTAGAGTTGTTAAGGCATTGAAGAAAAAAGGAATTAAAGATGTCTTAGTTGTTGGAGGAGGTGTAATTCCAAATGAAGACATTAAAGGTTTAGAAAAATCTGGAATTGACGGAGTCTTTGGGCCAGGTACACCACTGCCAGCAGTAATTGATCATATTACAAGTGGTGTTTCAAGGCTTAGAAAGATCTAATTTTCATAGAAAGTTTTTCCAATATTTACATTAAAAGTCAAAGTGCTAGATGTAATATCAAAATCATATTCTTTAATTCCAAATTTTGCAAAAACAAATTTGAATAACCAGCCAAGATATACAGAACAATTTTTACCCATATCATGTTGAATGATAAATTCATGAATATCATCATTGTTTTCATGCCTATATGCAAAGTCAGATGCCTTCATCCAACATTTAATCAAATCAATAAATCTTATTGGCTCTTGTTTTTTTCGTAGCATTAACAAAATATCTTTCATTTCATTTTCTGCCATGTTTTCTGCAATTACAATGATTTCTTTTTCAGATAATTTACTCATCAAACTTACTAGGAAAGATTTTGGAAAGCAAACCATTCCTGCTTTTGATGCATTTGAATGCCAATCAACATAATCCGTAAAAATTTGGTTTACAAATGAATTTAATGAAATTGCTTTTGCTTTGACTTCATTTCTAAGCTCATTTAGATTTCTTTGTTCTAACCTAAATGATGCAACTTCGCTCTTCAGAGCCATGATATCTCTACGAGATTAACATGACATGACATCAAAGCTGTTTTATACGCTTGTTCCCGTGCCCCCATAAACATATTCATATCAAAATTTGGTATTATTCTTCTGTTTGTAGATAATCTACAAACATTTGACTTGGTATCATGGCATGATGTTCTTAGAGCGCAATAGTCCTTCTAGGCCATCAAGAAAAATAAAGTCACTAACCTTGCCATTTACCCATAGAGAGGCTCGTTCTTTAAACCAATCAGGAAACTTGCCATTTTGGACAACTTTAGGCGTATCTTTAGTATCATAGGGAATGAACTCTTCAATAAGATACAATTTGTTTTGAATTTCTTGCCTAAGTGAAGAGTCAAATGTGTTTGCAACTTCTTTTTCAAATGAGAAGATAGGCAGTGCAAAGCCATTATCAATTTTTAGTGGATTTAATTGAAAAACTTCAATAGAGTATGAAGGAATTCTGGCTACAAGTTTTATAGCATCAATATAATCATCATCACTTAATTTTCCATCTAGCCACCATTTTGTAATCTGTTTGTGTAGATTTTTTGAAACATTGGATTCTGAGATTTCATCACCAATATACTGAATTAGATTATTGCCTACTGCACCTTCAAAAGGAGGTAAAATTACAAAATCTCTTCCTACATTTTCTGCTCGAATTACCTGTTTTACATCAACACAACTTTCTGCAACAAAACCCTTGCCAAAACAGTTCTTATAGTGTGGATAATCAGGTTGAATGAGTCGCTCTATTACAGACTCGTCATATCCTTTATAGTACAAAATTAGATGTGAAAGACTATTTGTTAATACCCAATATGGATTTTTAGAATCCAAGTCAGATTCAAAGTCAGGCCGGTCATTTAATAAAATAAAGTGGTTTGTGTCTCTTTCAATTCCTGAATGTGCGTATAATCCTTTCAAGCCCTTATTCGCTAAAGTATGATGTTTGAAGTCTTGGTCAATTATTAGGATCAAGAGATCAAAGTAATACGGTTTCTGGTATGAAGAGAACTGATTCATAGTCATGCAACTAGGCTCATAATTGAAAATACCTAATTCATAGAGTTCAAAATATTTCTGAACAAGTTCATCATATTCTTTTACATAATTAAGGTCTGAAGCACGACATTGTATTCCATCAGTAATGTAAACAGTTTGAAAATGTAAGACATCAGTTCCAAATGTTGCAAATGAGTTAGAGGATAAACTCGGGACTAGCAATAATAGAGAAAAAACAAAGAATCCTGTAAGTTTAGCATTAACACTATAAGGCATTATTTGGCTCTAAACCAGGTTATCGATGATTTTTTCTACGTCATAAGGCTTGTAAATTACGCCTGCAGGTTTGAGTTCCTTTAGTTTCTTCCTAGTTTCAGACGTCATATCTGCAGTTAACATTATGATTTTTGCATCAGGGTTGATTTCACGAATTTTTTTTAGAGCATAAAGCCCATTGTATTCAGGCATAATAACGTCTAAGAATACCACATCGGGTTTTAGTTTCTTGTATAGTTCTGCACCTTCTTTTCCATCATGTGCTTTACCTGACACCCGAATTCCTTTGATCTCTAAATAATCTGAAAACATCTCTACTGCATCATTATCATCATCAACAACTAAAGCAGTAGCAATTTTAGTTTTGGATGCGGGTTTTGGTGATGAGGATTTTTTTGTATTTTCGTTAACTCTAATTTCTTTTCCAGTACTCCACATATATTTACACAAACTACGCATACTTCCACCAATTTCATCAGAGTTAGTAACTAATGCAGAATCATCTGTTGTTTGTTGACTGGATGATGTTGAAGTGTAACCTGAAACAAGAACCTGATCAGAATTACAAAGAATTCTTCCTTGAGATGGAAGTTTAGCTATTTTGAAATAATTAAATCCTAATCGTTCAACACAATCTAGTTTTGTCATGATTTCTAATTCAGTCATTAATTTTATTACGACATTTCTTTTTTTTGCTTTTTCTAATGCCTCTGGAATATTAGTATAAAACATTCTAATTAAATCAGAAACTGAAGCTGCTAAATACAATTCATCTTGTGCTTCATCTATGATTTTTATCATTTGATAATAAATGTTGGTACGGCCAGAGATTACAGTTAGACGTGGTAATCCAGTTTCAGCTTCTTTTACTTTAAAATTTTCTAATAGTTGTAATAGATGAGATTTATGTGATTGAAGTTTTTCTGTTTCAGAAAGTTTTCTTTGAATTACATCATCTAAGGTGTTCTCAATGTCATTTGCAGAAAAGATTGCAGGAGATGAAAGAGTTGATGTTATAAATCCAAGATTTTTTAAGTTCTCTAACATTTTGTAAGCTTTGACTCTATCAATTTTTGTAAAATGACTTACTTCACTAGCTTTACCACCTCCCATTCTTAGTAGACCAAGATAAATCTGAGCCTCATCATCAGATAATCCAAAATCTTTTAGCAAAATGAATATCTCTTGTTCTTGTTTTAACATATGCCTCTCCTGTATGGTAAATTTGATAATAAGAAGATTGGATCGTTTTTTAAATTATCTATTCCAAAGTGGAATAATTGAGCCTGTAACTTAGTCATGAATATCAGTCTCCAATCTTTTGATACTAGGGGTATTTACCTTTCGGATATTGGAAGAAGGCTCTTTTGGCAATGAAATTCTAAATGTGGTGGGATTGTTACTTACAGTGATTGTTCCTCCATGTTTTTCTATGATACTCTTGCAACCAGGCAAACCCAATCCAGTTCCTACTTGCTTTGTAGTAAATAATGGCTCGAAGATTTTATTCATTAAATTTTCTGGTATTCCAGGGCCTGAATCTGTAAAGTCAATCATTACATGATTGCTTGAATCAGCGATTTTAATTTCAATCTCACCATCTCCCTTAATTGCTTGAACCGAATTTATGATCAAATTACAAAAAGCGCTTTCTAATTTGTAAGGATCACAGTTTATTGTTACGTTGTTTTTTGGAAGAAAAACTTTGATTTGATTTGGAATCTCAACTCCGAGATGGGCAGATTCAATAACAGATGCAAGAGAAGTTGTCTCTATTTTTAAATCAGATACGTTAACATAATCTAACACATCCTCAATTTGATGGGTCATACGATCTACTGCTTTACCCACCCTAGCCATCTGCAAGCTTGTCTTTTCGTCCATGATTCGATCAAATTTTACATTCAAAATAGCCATTGAATTTTTGATTATAGATAATGGGTTTCGAAGATCGTGAGCTAGACGACTGGCTAGTTGACCAATAGAAGATAATCTTTCACTTTTAACAATATTTTCATTTAATTGAGCAAGATCATCTGACATCCTATCAATGTCTTTTCCTAAGGAAGAAATTTCATCATTACCGTCCAAATTAGTTTTTATGAAATTACCAAGTGCTATTTGCTTTGTGGTATTACTGAGTTTTTGTAATGGATTAGAAATAGATTTGACCATAAGAAATCTAACCGCAATAGTTGTTCCAATGAAGGCATTGAGAACAATTAGAACTGTAATTGTGGTGTTATTTGAAATTGAATCTACTAGGCTTTGTTTAGAGCTTATCTCTAATGTTGCTTGAAGAATATTAGATTCGAGAATATTTTCTAATGAGGTTTGATGTGTATCAAACTGTTCATTGTAGAAAACAATTTGATTACTATCAAAATTTCGATTTTTAGCTAAAATCAACTCATTTGATGAAACAAGCATTTCATTCCATCCTTGGGCTATATTATCAACAGTAGAAATTCGTTCAGGAAAGTTATTTTCTACAAGCGAGAAATATTTGGTAAATGCGATACTGAATGTCTCTTTAGCATTTTCAATTTCATAGAATTTGGATTCTAATTTTTCTTCCTGGCTGATTAGTGATGAAGATTCGGTTTGAATTAGTAAGATTTCCATAGTAGTTGAGGAGATTTTCTCAGAAGCAAATCTCATCTCTTTTAGGGAATCAAGCATAGGAATCGATTCAGCGCTTAGTTCAGAAAATTGTCCCTGAGTACTTTTTGTGTTAATTACCGCAGTAAGTGATACTAGAGCAACCAGGCTTACCAGTAGAATTGCTTCCAAACTAAGCTTTGTTTTAATTTTCAACTACATACCCTCCATTTCGTAGCATGAGATTATCATTGACGCCTAGCGTCTAGTGCCCATACCCTCCACATGTAGCAAAATTAGTAGTAATTGATTAAAGACTCAGTTTGTAATTTTATTACAAACAGAATATGATATTAATCCAAAAGGCCAACATATTTGGGCTAAATATGAATGGGCAGAGGGCAATCTTAAGTGCACTTGTAGTAATTATCTCAGTTTTATTGATTAGCTCCTCTGTAACAGGAGTTGCTTATGCTCACCATAAAGAAGGCCATTCTGGTGGTCCACCAAGCAATCCAGGAAATAAAGATGAAAAAGGTTTTGATTCAAAAGCCTACAACAAACAACAAAGAGAAGATAGAATTGAAAAAAATAAGGAGATTCTAAAAAATATTAAAAATGAACAGAGAAATAAACTAAAAAGTTTAGGAAATCCAGATAAAGCAAACATCTTAGAAGAAGATTATAAAAAAGAAATCAAAGAGCACTATGAAAATTATGAAAAAGAAAAAGCGCTAATTTTAAGAGAACAATTAAAAGAAATTCGATTTACAAAAGATCCAGAATTAGTTAAGAAGTTAGAATTAAAACACAAGATAGAACTTCAAGAATTTGAGAAGAATTATCAAAGTGAAGTCAAAGGACTTGAAAAAAAATTACTAAATGAAAAAATCCAATTATTATCAAAAGAATTTAGAGAGAAGTTAAAAGATATTAGAAAACAGTTTAGAACAGATAAAGAGTTTCAAGAAATTCTACGCCAGTTAGATCAAGATTTTAAAGAATATCTCAGATTCCTTTTGCAAAATAACTACGACACACAAGAACTCATACAAAAATTGGAAGAGCACACTGCAGAAATGAAGACGGAGTTAGAGACTCAAAAGGAAATGGAACTTCAAAGGTTATATGAATCAGGTTTTTCAAAAATCGATCCTGATTTGTTAGAATTTCTTAATAGTGACAATCCAATTAGGGATGCACAAAAACTAGGAATTGATCTTGAAGATGATGAGATAAAACTAGTAATAAAACTGATTAAATTTGATTCAGAAACTTTAGCTGAATTAGAAAAACTTGGTACCATTGATGCGCAATCTGATGAACTTGTACAGTTGTCACTAACATATGGAGAAATTTCAGATTTGAAATACATTGCAGAGGTAGATGAAATTAGACTGCCTTCATATCTCTCAGAATATAATCCTGAACTCTCAGAAACCACTGAGCCTGAATTTCAGAGTACTGATGAAAAAACACGTAATCTAACTTCAGAAAATGAAAATCTTGAAAAAAGCATCTATGAACAGTCAGAAAGTGATGAATTAGGTGAGTTTCTCAAATACAAGCCTACTCGACACTCAAAATCTGAGGGAGTTTACTTTATCAATGCAGATAGAGTTCAAACCAAAGGCATAACAGGAGCTGACGTTAAGGTTGCAGTTTTAGATATTGCCTTTGATGAAACCAACCCAAAAATTGCTGATAATGTTGTAGAGAAAAAATCATTTGGCTCAAAGTTTGCAGGTTCAATATTACAACAAAACATTCATTCAAACAATAAAATTGCTCATGGAACAGCTGTAGCAGAAATTATTGCAGATGTTGCGCCAAGCTCTGAATTGTTTTTGTATGAAATGGATTCAGATGTAGAGTTTGCAGCAGCAGTAGATCAAGCTATTTCCCAAAATGTGGATGTCATTGCAATGTCGGCAAGTTGGCCTAACTTTTCTACTGATGGAACAAGCCACATTACTAAAAAAGTTGAAGAGGCAATTTCAAGTGGAATTACATTTGTTGTTCCTTCAGGAAACTTCGCAAATAAACATTGGGAAGGAATATTTTCAGATGCCAATGGAAATGGATGGAATGAGTTTGCAATTTATGATGAAGGGTTAACATTTAGTGTAACTAAAGAAAGATTGGAAAAACAAAATCCAATCATAGTAAATCTCTTGTGGAATGTAGATAATGATGATATAATTGATTTAGATTTTGCATTAATTGATCCCTTAGGAAAAATTGTAGAATATTCAGCAATTCGACAAAATTCAAATCAAGATGAGCAGCGAGAACAAATCTATCATGTTCCAAATACTGAAGGATTGTATTCATTAGGAATTTTAAATTCAGGTGCTTTGTCAAATAATGAAATTCATATAGAAATTTTTTCAGTTAACGATGAGATTGAGCATGCAATAAGTAAAGGAAGTGTTACTGTTCCTGGAGATGCTGAAGGAGTAATTGTTGTGGGAGCAGTAAATTCGCAAAATGGAGATTTGGAAAGATATAGCTCACAAGGTCCAACTAATCATGGAAAATTAGCTCCACATGTGGTAGGTCCTGCTGGAGTAACTACACTGGCATATGAAGGTGAATTATTCTATGGTACATCTGCAACTACACCATACATTGCAGGAATTGCTGCTTTGCTAGTAGACGCTGAACCAAATATTTCGAATAATGAAATTTTGAATAAGATTACTCAAAATACAAAACCATCAAAATTTGATTTTATTTCAGAGTATGATAATTATGTTGGATATGGTCTAGCTGATGCTTCATTTATCATAGGTGGTTTATCAAATGAGTAATGATTTATCAAATAATGAAATATTAAGTAAAAAGTTTCTAGTATTACTAGTAGTATCAGGAATCATTATCTCTTCAGCAACATTTATGATAATGTCAGATAACTTTGGAAATTCATCTACAAAGTTTTCAACAATAGCTGCTGAAACATTATGTGATGGTGGTTTGTGTGTAACAACAGAATTAATGTCATCAAATTCATTTGTACAAAGTGCAGAAGGGGACATTATAGAATCTGTACAAAACAACGAAGATTTCTCTTCATTTAG
>JABAOE010000896.1_pt1 | contig 23294 bp, 32 predicted proteins | sample 7062141 | NCBI WGS metagenome assembly JABAOE01 (sample SAMN14538627, study PRJNA623070) | marine sediment metagenome | biome: marine biome [ENVO:00000428]; feature: marine pelagic biome [ENVO:01000023]; material: deep marine sediment [ENVO:00002113] | place: India: Gulf of Khambhat ... | reverse complement strand
AAAAACAAAAAGTGATGATAAACAATGTCTTTTCCAATAAAATGGTAAATGTCAGCTGAATTCCAAAACTCTTTTCCATCAATTCCTTTATCATTTAGAAATTTTATTGCAGTTGAAATGTATGCAAGATGATTATCAAACCACCCATAGAATACTTTGCCTTTTGCATCATCTAATGGAATTGGAACCCCCCATGAAATATCACGAGTAATATCCCAATCTACAAGACCTGTTTTAATCCAATTTTGAACGTATTTTTTGACATCTTTTTGGAGATTTTCATTATTTTCAAGCCACTTGTCTAACTGCTCTGAGAAATTTTTTAGCTTGAAAAAGTAATGTTTTGTTTTTTCTTTTACAGGGGGTTGACCACAAATCGAGCATTTTGGACTTTCAATTTCTTCTGGTACTCGACCACACTTTTCACACAAATCAGAATACTGGTCTTCAGCTTTGCAGTATGGGCAGATTCCTTTGACGTATCTGTCTGGTAGAAATTTTTTATCGTTATTGCAATAGAATTGTACAATTTCAGATTCGTAAATGTGTCCAGCATCATTTAATTTTTTGAAAACAGACTGGACAAATTCTGTATTTTCTTTTGAGCTAGTTTTGTAGAATATATCAAAATCAATATCAAATGAGGCAAAATCTTCATGATCACGCTTGTTCCAATATTCAACATATTCTTCTGGAGATTTTCCTTCTTTTTCTGATTGAATCAATATTGGAGTTCCATAGTCATCTGATGCACAGACATAGTATGCTTCTATGCCTTTTTGTTTTAGAAATCGTGTTGTGACATCTGCTGGCAAATAGGTAGATGCAACATGACCTAGATGAATTTCTCCATTTGCATATGGTAATGCGCTTGTGATTATTGCTTTGTCTCTCATGATACCTCGATTGAAAACTAACTAAAGAATTTAGTAAGCTAAACTATCTGGGCGTTCACATCGATTTTATGTGACATGCTATACATTGCAGGACAGCGCTCTTCGGCCATTTTCAATATTTCTTGAAGTTTTTGATTATCAGAGTTTTCACTTTTGGCATCAATTTTGAAATTAATGCCCTCAGTAATTGGTTCTTCAGATAAATCAAATGTTTTTGCGAAATTGATATTACATTCTGTATTCACTTTGAGATTAGAAAGTTTCACTCCTTGCTGAGATGCAATTCCCACAAAGGTTCCAATAAAACACGATGTTATTCCTGCGATGCAGTAAGCCATAGGTCCTAATCGGTTTCCTTTACCTCCCAAAAATGAGGGTGAATCTATTTCAATTATCTGACTTCCGTTTTCAAATGATAATTCTGTTTTGAATTGATACTCACTGTTTGGGTCAAGAATCCATTCCCCTTCTAATTTGACTGGTTTTTTGAGAGTGTTTTTGTCTTCTTTTCCTTTAGCTACAGAAGTTGAGAGTTTATCTGTATCTACATTGTTTATTATTGGCATAATCAAAATTTCTGATATCAAATCGGTTATACATATCTTCATTATGGTTTTTTGAAATAAAAACTAGTTCCAACTATTCATGTATTTGACTTGCTCTTTTGTGAGCTTGTCAATTTTCACATTCATTGCTTTTAGAGCATCTTTTGCAATTTGTTGATCTATTTCAATAGGAACTGGAATAACCTTCTTTTTCATTTTTTTGTGGTTTTTGAGAATGTAAAGAATTGATTGTAATTGATTTGAAAATGATTGTGCCATTACTTCAGCAGGATGGCCTTCAGCTGCTACCAGATTTGCGATTCGTCCTTTACCAATCAAGTAGATTTTTTTGCCGTTCTTTAAGACACATTCATCTAGATTAGGTCTGATTTCTTTAACTGATTTTGATTTGTTTAGCAGGAAGTCAGAATCAACTTCAACATCAAAGTGACCCACATTGCCAACAATTGCGCCAGATTTCATTTTTGTAAGATGCTCTTTTCTGATAACACTAGTCATTCCAGTACAGGTAATGAAAATGTCGCCAATTTTGGCAGCTAGTGCCATTGGCATTACATCATATCCATCCATGTGTGCCTCTAGAGCTTTTACAGGATCTACTTCGGTTACAATAACTTTAGAGCCCATTCCATGACATCTAGTAGCAACTCCTTTTCCAACCCAACCATAACCTAACACAACGACTTGTTTTGATGCAAACAGTAGATTCATTGCTCTAAGATAACCATCAATAGTACTTTGGCCCGTTCCATATCGATTATCAAACATGTGTTTTGTGTATGCATCGTTTACTGAAATAACAGGATAGCGAAGCTTTCCTTGTTTTTCAACTGCTTTGATTCTATTTACACCAGCAGTTGTTTCTTCGGTTGCTCCTAAAATCTTCAAGTTTTTGCTTTTCTTTCCAAAGTGTGCTTTGATGTTAAGGTCTGAACCATCATCTGTGAGAATTGTTGGTTTGTGATCAAGGACTTTTTGAATACACCAATCATACTCTTTTGCTGATTGTCCTGCCCAAGCATACATGTGAATTCCTTTTGATGCCAAAAATGCGGCAATGTCATCTTGTGTAGTTAGTGGGTTTCCACCACATGCTGCAACTGTAGCTCCTAATTCTTTTGCGCCCATTAACAAGACTGAAGTCTCTTTTGTTATGTGAAGGCAGAATCCTAGAGTTATTCCTTTGAATGGTTTTGATTTTTTTAATCGATTAATTGTATTATCTAAAATTTGCATGTGGTCTCTTGCCCACTGATAAGAAAGTTCTCCTTTCTTTGCTAATTTCATATTCTTTACTTTACTCAATATTGCTCGACAATTTAGAACAGTATAAAATTCTTCAGGATTGTGAAGTTAATTTCTCGTCTCCGATCCACATGTCTCGATGGACAAAGTTTTGAGAAGATGGAACATACTCGCTAATCATTCCATAACCGCTTTTTGAGGAACCGCTTTTGTATTCAAAATAGAGTAACGTGTAGAGTTTTTCTTGTCCTTCTTGAGCTTTTTTCCACAAATCTGGCTCTATGAAAAACCAATAATGCTTCTCCATGTTAGGTAGCATTGGTCCTAAATCAAATGATTCTAAATCAGAACCATCAACATCTTCACGGGAATGCATTTTTGTTCCCATCTTAAATTTTGCAGTCACTCCACCAGCCGGAAGCTCTCCATAATTTTTTATTCCAATATCAAACTGGCATTTTTCATTTATCGAATGTTCCATTTTTTTAATTCCATTTACTGGGCCAATCCATGGACGGAATCTGTACTCTGTTTGAATTCTGCTAACTTCAACAGTTGCTTCAAATTGTTTTATTGTTCTCCAAAGCAAAAACACAAGAGCCATTGTTGCTACCGCTGTAGCTATTGCTGCCCAAGCTTCTATTGAAACATGTTCCACGAAGGGAATAAAATCACCTCATATTCAAATTTAGCTGTAAATATGAGCATATGAAAAAAACTTTCAGAACAATTAGGATTTAATACAACTAGAAACAATTTCAAACAAATTGGCTTGGAAAAAAGTTGCTGAAAAAGGAGACATAAAATCTGGAGCAGGCGGCGAATTCGAAGTCGATGGAAAAAAAATTGCAATTTTTAATCAAAACGGATACTATGCACTTGATGCATTATGTGTTCACCAAGATGGCTCGATAGCTCCTGGAAAACTTGAAGGCGATGTTGTTGAATGTCCACTTCATTTTTGGCATTATAACATCAAAACTGGAAAATTACTAGACTATCTAAAAGATGTAAAACTTCAAACCTATAAAGTTGAAGAAAGAAAAGATGGAATCTATCTAGATATTTAGGCTATCTGAATTTTTCCAGAAATAAGATCATTGCAAAACTGATTAATGTTTGAGAGATTTTTTTCCACAATTTCTTGAATTTTCTGTTTTGCTTCTGCTTCGTTAAAATTATTTTCAACAATTGGTTGTACAATAACTGATTTTGGATCATTAACTGGTCTACCAATCACATTATACATCCAAACAAAGACTTCTGAAACTCCATCAACATTTTCATGAATTTGATTTGCAATTGAAAATGAAAGCGCGTTGTATATTTTTCCAATATGGCTAACAGGATTCTTTCCTGCAGTAGCTTCTGCCCCTGCAGGTCTACTTGGCGAAATAACTCTGTTTGCCATGTTTCCTCGTCCAACCTCTCCAGAATCAGCACTATCTGCAGAAGTTCCTAAAACTGTAAGATACAATCCCTCAATTCCTTTTGTTTTATCATCCAAGCAGTTGAGATTTAGGTCTACATCGAATTGGTCTTTAGAATTTAGAAATTCTTGGATTCTTAGTTGCATCTCTTGTTTTTGTTTAAAGTAATGATCAGATGAATCAACAAATCTATCTACAAAAGCCATTGCAACAGTAATGTCCATTTTTTTGTCATCTCTATACCCCATAACTTTGACATCTTCACCAGAAACTGGAAATTCATCTTTGAATTTTTTTGAATTTATGAATTGTTCTGTTTCTAAAACAATATTTTCTGTATCAGTGAATGGCGCATAACCAACAAGAACCGAAGTATCATTTGCTGCAAATCCGTTTTGCTTATCAAAAATTCCTTTTAGCTCACTTGATGCAGCGCCAATTTCAACTTGATACTCAACGTTTTCATCTTTTACAAATCTCATGTTTTTTTCAAACCAAGATTTTGCAGTATTTGTTGCCAATTCCCCAACAGGGAATTTTTTGCCATCTATCTCAGATGTTGCTCTATCTCCTAAAACCATCTTCATTGGTTTTGTTACATTTCCTCCACCAAACTTGTTCTCAGTTTGGCCAGCAACCAACAATCCCTTATCCATATTATGATGCTGCACAGAACCAGTTTCTTTGATGTATAATTTTGATAATTCAATTGAAATTTCATTCATTATTAGGTCACAAATTGTGTCTGGATGTCCAATTCCTTTTCTTTCTACAATTTCAAATCTTTTTTTGAAGGTAGGAATGCCAGTTACAGTTTCAATGAAAATTTCTTTTGTCATATCAAATCAGAGATAATGATTCTAAATTTATCCATTTTATAAATACCAGAACTGAGAATGTCGAATCCGCTTAAATCATCTGAGAAAGATTATGAATTATTGGAAAAAGAAGCAGTACTCTATGAAAGATTACCAAATCACAAAGTTAGATGCCTAGCTTGTGCTAGATATTGTGAGATTGGCGAAGGTCAAATTGGTCTTTGTGGAATTCGCGGAAATAAAGATGGAAAACTAATGTTGTATGTTTATGGCAAAGTTGCAGCAGCTCACATTGATCCAATTGAGAAAAAACCAGTTACTCACTATATGCCTGGAACCAAGATATTTTCTGTAGGAACAACAGGATGTAACTGGCTTTGCAAATATTGTATAAACTTTGATCTTAGTCAAAGAAGAAAGATTGAAGGAAAAGATATTTCTCCTGAAGAAATTGTTCAAAATGCAAAAGAAAGAGGATGTCATGGTATAGCATACACTTACAATGAGCCATCAATCTTTCTTGAATTTGCAAGAGATTGTGGAGTATTAGCGCGAAAAGAAAATCTCTTTAACATTTTTGTTTCAAATGGGTTTTGTACCCCAGAATCAATTGCAATGATGAAAGATTTCCTTGATTGCATTACTGTTGATTTTAAAGGAAATGGAGAAAGGGAGTTTGTAAGAAAATTTGTTGGAATACCAAGCTCTCAACCAGTGTTTGATTCAGTGTCAGAGCTTGCAAGTTTAACAAATATCCACATGGAAATTACAGATTTGGTTGTTCCAAAGGTTGGAGATGATTTAGAAGAGGCAAAAAAACTCTGCAAATTCATTTATGATCAACTAGGTCCTGATGTTCCAATTCATTTTATCCAGTTTCATCCATCCTACAAGATGATGGATTTTGAGCCAACTCCCGTGGAAACACTAGAAAAACATCACAAAATTGCAACTGAAGCTGGTCTTCGTTATGCATACATCGGAAATGTTCCAGGACATCCACTTGAGCACACATATTGTCATGAATGCAAAAAAGTTGTTGTTAGAAGATACAATTTTGAAATTATGGAATGGTATCTTGATGAGAAAAACTGTTGCAAGTTTTGTGGAAATAAAATTCCAATAAAAGGAAAACTAAATCCAGGTTACAAAGAGCCTAGGTTTGAGTTTGCATTTTAAAAAATCCATTCAAAATGAAGGGTAGGAGTTACACCAATTGTCCCAAGATAGATGAGAACAGGGCCGAAACTAAGCTGGCCATTATTGGTGTAACACTTTCTAAAAAGTGAATTCAGAGTATAACTAACAGCTAGTTACATTGTGTGACAACTAAATTTTGAAATTAATCTTCAGATTCTTCGTATTCTTCGTCTTGTTCGTAGCCTTCTTTAAGTTCTAATTGATGAGTCTCTTCTTTCATCTCTTCTTGTTCAAGTTTTTTCCATTTCTTTTCTTTATCTTCTTTATTGTTAACATACTTCATAATTTGAATAATACAATGTTGAAATATTAGGGAGTCTCTGATTATCAAAGCTGGTTTTAATGAACCAAGAAATTCTAAATGAAATCACAAACCAGGACTATGCTTCAATTGATAAAACAATTGAAGAATTTCTGAAAAATCAGGTTTCAAAAAACAATTCAAGTGGATTGATTTTTGGCCTCAGCGGAGGAGTTGATTCAGCAGTTACAGGATATCTCTGCAATAGAGCACTTCATGATAAAACAATGGCACTTTTGATGCCAGATTCAAAAATTTCACCAAAAGAAGAAACCGAAGATGCCATAAAGATGGTTGAAGAGCTAAAACTGGATTACAAACTAATCGACATCAATCCAATTGTAAATCAATATTCAAAATATCTTGAACCAAGCGAGAGAGCATTGGGAAATCTTCGTGCAAGAATTCGTGCTAATCTATTATACTATTATGCAAATTTGAAAAAATATCTGGTAGTTGGATCGAGTGACAAAAGCGAATTTCTGATTGGTTACTTTACAAAATTTGGGGACGGTAGTGCAGATATTTTGCCAATTGTTTCATTGTATAAAACACAAGTAAGAAAGATGGGCAAATTTCTTGGAGTATCGCAATCTATTCTATCAAAAAAGAGCAGTCCTAATCTTTGGTTAGGTCATTTTGCAGAAGAAGAGCTTGGAATGTCGTATGAGGAAATTGATTCAATTTTGTATTGTCGTTTTGATAAGAAATTATCAATTGATGAAACTGCAGAACTCACACAGATTGACAAGTCAACTGTCAACAAAGTGGAGCATCTTTATCAATCCAGCCAGCACAAAAGAATAACTGCCCCTAGACCATTTGAAGAGTGAGAAAATGAAGATTCAAGATACTCTTAGTGGAGATGAAAAAGAATTAGAATCTGGCAAGGTTAGAATCTATCTTTGTGGAGTCACAGTTTATGATGAATCTCACATCGGTCATGCTAGAACTCTGATTGTCTTTGATGTTTTACGACGCTATTTGGAATCAAAAGGAATGGAGGTAGAATTTATTCAGAATTTTACAGATGTTGATGATAAAATTATCAACAGAGCAAAAAGAGAAAATGTTCGTGCATCTGCAATCAGTTCACGATACATTCAGGAATATTATGATGAGTTTGATGCCCTCAATGTGAAAAGAGCATCAAAGTATCCAAAGGCAACTGAACACATTGATGACATGCAGAATTTAATCAAAGATTTAGTTGATAAAAAAGTAGCATATGTTTCAAAAAATGGAGTTTACTTTTCAGTTGCAAAGTTTCCTGAATATGGAAAACTATCAAAAAAGAAAACTGAAGATTTGCAGTCAGGTGCTAGAGTTGAAGTTGATGAGGCAAAAAATGACCCACTAGACTTTGCCTTGTGGAAGTTTTCAGACACTGATCCTTCATGGGACAGTCCATGGGGACGAGGACGACCAGGCTGGCACATTGAATGCTCTACAATGAGTCTAAAGTATCTTGGAGAAGACTTTGAGATTCATGGCGGAGGTCGTGACTTGATTTTTCCACACCATGAAAATGAAATTGCACAATCAGAATCTCATACATCAAAACCTTTTGCAAAAATCTGGATGCATGTTGGAATGATCACAATTAATGGGGAAAAAATGTCAAAATCACTTGGCAATATCAAGTCTGTTAAAAATTTGATCAAAGCATGGAGCCCAAATGTTCTTAGAATTTTTTGTATTGCAGCTCATTATTCAAAACCAATTGATTATTCAGAAGAATTACTAAAAGAGCATGAAACAAACTGGGATAAAGCTAGACTAGCATATCACAAACTAATTCAAGCTGAAAAAGATGGAGAAATTGAAGATCTTGATAATACACTAACTCAGCTAAAATCAGAATTTTCAGATGCGTTGGATGATAATTTGAATACTCATTTGGCACTAAGCGCATTTTACAGATTAGTTACATTTTGTTTGAGTCAGGAGGATCATTTAACAAAATCTGCTGCATCTAAAATAATTCCCGTTTTTGATGAAATGATGGACATCCTTGGATTAAAAATTGCCAAAGTTTCTGATGAAGAAAAATCGCAGATTCAGAGTCTTCTAAAACAGCGTCAAGAATTCAGACAGCAGAAAAAATACGAAGAAGCAGATGGAATTAGAGACAAGTTAGCTGCTAAAGGAATTGAAATCAAAGATGAAGTTCATCAAACTATTTGGATGAAAAAAGAAAAGAATTGAGCCTAAGGCTCAACGATTGCCAGTTTAGAATCTATTTTGTCATAGAATCCGTTAATTTCCATTGCAGGAATGTAAAACGTTGCAGAAATTGTATCACCTACTTGTGCGTCACAGTTTGCTACAACTACGCTTACTCCTAAAACCGATTCTCCTACACATCCATGTTCAGTAATTGCCAGAACAGTAACATTTTCAGTCACCTGAACTGGAAGAAGGTTCCATGGAGTCAATGTGAAAACCAGTATCACAGCTAATCCGGCTGCCATCAAAGCTATGACAGGAATCACTGGCGCTTTTTTTTCTTTTTGTATTGATTCTTGCATTTCCTTTCATTATAATTACGCGTTCAGCAGATATAACCTAGGGCCAACTTTTTTCCTAGTGCCAAGAATTGTATCACTCTCCTCGAAAAAAATGCTCAGTTGAAAAAAAAGGAATTTACTCTTACAAGAAATTTGTAAAGAGTACCAATCCAGCAACTACGGCTGCGCCCATAACTGCTGCTACAATTCCAAAGAGTTTTTTTCCGCTCATGGGTTCTTTTTGTTCTTGCATACCAATTGCATGCCGGCATCGTATATAATCTAGGGCTAACTTTGAATTCTAGTGCTAACTTTAAAATTTGTTGGCGATGAATCAGGTCCACTATAGTGGAGTGCCATTCTTTTGGTATAGTCTTACTTTATGGAATACATTATGTGATGCAAATACTGCAATAGCTGCAACAATAATTCCAACAAAGTTTCTAATTGTCATTAATTCATTTGGTTGTTCAGAGATAAGTGACATTTGAAATGCAATATGAAAGTTATCAAATAACCAAAAAGCTAGAGTTACCCATGACAATAGTCCTGCAATAAGATATCCCAATCTTGTTTTGCTATGAACAAATAATATTGCTGCCCCAATTGTCACAAACCACACAGCAGAGCCTAATAACCATCCAATTTGATAAACATCCATTCGTTGATCAAGCCAATAATAGCTAGAACCAATTACTGCTAAAGCAAATAATGAACACATCAGGATTTTTTGATTTATTATGAAACTAGTTCTTTCTTCTTTTGGCTTTTTTATGGGAGGGTTTTTTGCAATTTCTTTTGTGGCAATGTCAATAGATTCTCTTACTGATTTGAGATTCAATGGAATTATTTTGGTTATAGAGTCGTCCATAACTACAGTATCATGAACCAAACTATCAATCAACGGCCTCGCTAATGATGCTTTTACTGGTGTGATCAAATCCACCCAATAAGAGGATAATCTGGTTGTCAAAAAGGGTATTTCTATTACAAAGAGATTTTTGTTTAGATAAGCTGAATATGCTCGCATTAATTCTTCATATGTCATTTTTTCAGGTCCTCCAATTTCAAAAATTTTACCAGAAGTCTCTGGATGCTCCAGGCAACCAATAAGATATTCTATAACATCGTCTAATGCAATTGGTTGTGCCAAAGATTTAACCCAACTAGGACAAACCATAACTCTTAATCTCTCTACCAAATATCGAAGCATGGCGTAGGAACCTCCTTGTGCTCCGATGATTATTGACGCACGAAGTTCTGTAACAGGAATGTTACCAGAAGACAAAATTTCGCCAACATCTTTTCTACTTCTCATATGTTGCGACAGTTCTAGGCTTTCATTTACGAGACCGCCAAGATAGATTATTCGTTTTACTCCAGCAGCCGATGCTGCTTTGAGAAAGTTTTGTGCTTGTATTTTTTCTCTATTTGCAAAATCTTTCCAATGTTCTTTGCTTCCTTCCATTGAATGAAGTAGATAGTAAGCTACCTCTATTCCTTTAAGAGCATTCGATAATTGATCATACTCTAAGGCATCAGCTTTTACATATCTTACATTATCAGTGTCTGACATACTTTTTCTGGTCATTGCCTTCACCTGGTGACCCCTTTCGGTAAGAGACTTTACCAGTCTAGATCCAATGAAACCAGTTGCACCTGTTACAAGGATACCATATGGTTTTGTGACTAAGTTGTCTGCTTGCAATTCTTGAGACATTTTATCTTAATGCTGAAAGCTCTTTCTGTTTTTCCCTATGAACTCTATATCCTATTACAGAGGTTATTCCACCAATAATAGTCCACAAGTATCCGCCAGTAATGTAAGCGCTATGTAATGTTGGCATTGTTTCGCCAGCAATTAAGAAACCTACGCCCAAAGCAATCATAGCAATTCCTGCTCCCATAATCGTCTTATCCAAGTGATTCACCTCCTCTTATTGTAAAGCTCATCAAAAGTAGGGTCAATCCGTGACCAAGCTTGAGTTTTTTGCTTTTCATGCCTGAAATTTTGGTTTTTTAATATAAAAGATGGTGCCAATAAGGTTTCCTAGTGCCCAATAATTAGGCACTAGAAGTAAATTTTATCACTATTAATATACAAAATCAGTTTACAGTGATTCATGGAATTAGTTTCAATAAAAAAGTGCAAGGAATGCAACAATGAGTATGTTGATTGGTCATGTGATTTCTGCTACTTTAGAAGAATAACAGTTGATCAATCATGAAGCAAATAGCCGTTTCCAAAAATTTAAAAATTCTTGAAGAGTTTAAAGAAAGAATTCCTATCAGGATAGCTTGCATAACAAAATATGACTGGCCAGTAGTACTTTCAATGTGGTACACAGTCAGAGATGGAAAAATTTATTGTGCAACACAAAAAAATGCCAAAGTTGTAAGTTTTTTGCGTGAGAATCCAAAATGTGCTTTTGAAATAGCAGGTGATAAACCACCATACAAAGGATTTCGTGGAAAAGGAACCGCATCAATTAAAACAGAAAACGCAAAAGAAATTCTCGATATGCTTATTAGAAAATATATTCCAAAAGAAGATTCTGAATTAGAAAAGTTGTTACTGAAAAATATTGAAAATGAAGTTATAATTGAAATTAATCCAATGAAATTGTCTAAATGGGATTATTCCAATCGAATGAAAAATTCTCTTTGAAGATATTATTAAGTAGGAAGATCAAGGTGTTTTTGTTTTTTTCTTATTAGAAAGTATACATTTCTAATTGTTACAGCAGATATTCCTGAAATATCTGATAGAGTTGTTTGAGTTACCTGCTCATGATTAATCAAACATGAGATGTAAATTGATGCAGCTGCAAATGCAACTGGATTTTTTCCAGTAACAATTCCATATTTTTTTGAATTCTGAAATATCTCAATGGCTTCACGTTTAGTTTTTTCTTTAAGATTTAGAGAGTTTGAAATTTTTGTGATAAATGCGGTGTGATCATATTGTTCTAGCTTTAAATCTAGACTTTTAATTAGTAGCCTTACAGCACGAGATAGGGTTCGTCTTCTAATGTTACCTTCTTTGGCAATCTCGTCTAAACTTCTTGGGGTATTAGTTTCCCTACATGCTACATATAATGAGGCCAAGATAAAGGGAGGAATACTTCTACCTCGAATCAAATGAGCGGCCATTGCTTTTCTGTAAAAATAGGCAGCCTTTTCAAGAACGCTTTCTGGAATGGCCAATTTTGTCTTTAATGCGTGAAGTTGAGTAAATGCTGCCCCAAGATTTCTTGTAAATGATTCAGATTTTGTCCTTTTATCCCACACACGTAATCTTGAAAATGTGGATCCCTGAAAACCAGTAATTCTTTTTCCGGTAGAGTCTTTGTTACCACCCATCTCTGTAAACAATCCTTTGTCATACATTGCTAATGAGATTGCAGGGCCAACTCTGGTTTCTTTTCCAAATTCCCATTCATTAACTGCATGCACATCGTGCTCCCTATCAGGAATTTTTTCTACTAGAACGGTACCACAATTTTTACAGTAAATTTCTCCTCTATCGATATCTGTAATAGATCTGTGCTCATGTTCTTCCACCTCTGTTTTCACTACTAAGGATTTTTTCCTTACCATGATTAAGCTGGACCATTCGAAAATAAAAGATAAAGTCTAAGAATGAAAATAGTGCTAACTTATGCCCACAAAGCAGATTCAGAGAAATTTTTAGAAAAACCAAAAAATGTTCCAAACGAAATTCTTTTTGATTTTTGAACTGGTAAAATTTCGTGATAGTAAAGAGGATTAATTATTATTAAATCGCCTGATTCTGGTTTAATAATATTAAACTCATTTGATTCAAGAACTTTTTTTGAATAACCAAAGCCTGGATTTCTAAATTTTTCGTCTTGCTTTTTCCAAAATTGTTTGTAAATCTTTAGTTCACCACCAATTTCAGAATTTTGTAGATGCAATACACATGAAATTTGCGAATTAAATTTTGAAACAGAATAGGCACTAGCCTCAAATTTTGCATTATCTCTATGAAGAGGGGCATAATCACCCTTTTCATGTATCCGTATAACACCAGAAGAATATTCCATTCCGTTTTCATTTGCGATAGAAACATTGAGTTGAAAACTCTCCGATAAAAGTAATCTAATTTTTTCAAGAGGGTTTTCTAAATTAAAAAATATCTTATTCACTTTATTTTTTGATTTTTGAACATCTTTAAAATAATCATTTGGTCTTTGAAGATAAGCTGACAAAAATACTCCAATTTTTTTGATGACACCTTCTTCATAATTATGAATGGAGTATTGCTTGATATTTGTACAAGCTTTTTTGCATGAATTTTTATCGTAAAAATTTTTAATAATTATTGCCGAGTTTTTTCCATTAACTATATTTTGGATCCGAGGTTTTTCTTCCATATTAGAATCATAAACCAGTGATTCCCATGACAATTTCTTCAGTAACCACCCTGACCGGAATGGGATACCTTGGCTCTTAATTGACCATCGCTGGTTTTTTCATTTATTTCACATTTTACAAATTTTCCTGCCAAGTGTTCTTCAATCATTTCTTTTGTCCGTTGATTTTCATCCTGAGGAATGGTCACGACATCTAATTCATCTATAACTATATTTTCATTATCTAAATAATCGCTTTTGTTTCCATCTTTTCTATGAGTGACATTAAGCTCAAATAATGAACCAGATTCTACTTTTCCAACATTTCCCCAAATAATATCAGTCATTTTTCACCATCATTTATTTTCATTTTCAACAGCAATAGGTGTTTCTTCAAGATTTTCAAGTTCTTTATTTGATTTAAGATATGACAAAATTTTTGGGTGACATAGAATTGAACTGTGAGCTGCTGAATCTGTTCCTATTCCATATCCCACTGTAGAATCACCAACAAAATAGAGTCCATTGACCTCTGGAATTTCATGTGGCATTTTTTGCTTCCATACAAGACCAGGCTCTTTTACAACAGCTTCAACTAATTTCCATGCCATTGGTCTTTCCCACATTAGAGATTCAGAAAAATCCGGATAAATTCTAGCCACATCTGCCTTCATTTTATTCACGATTTCTCTAATTTTAGATGGATTTTCGGTTACTTCAGACTCGACAGGAGTTCCTGTCATAATGAGATGCTCACCATTAGGAGAAACTGATGGCGCAATATTTGAAATAAAGAAAATACCTTTCGCTGAAAAATTTTCACCTACAGGAAAAACAACTTGCCTAGAATCAATTTTTTTTGAAAGACAAAAATGAACTTCAACAACAGAGGTTGTTTTATTTAATCGATTAACCTTTGAGAGAAACTTCTTATCAAAAACACCTTCATCAAAGAATTGATTAACAGCCAAATATGCTGGATGGGAAACCACAACACAGTTTGATGGAAAGAATTCACCGCTTTTTGTAACAACGCCCTTTACTTTTCCGTCTCTCACCGAAATCTTTGAAATTGGAGTTTTTAGCATAAGTTTACCACCGTGATTTTTTACATATGAGGCAATTATTTTAGAAACTTCATCATATCCACCGCCGCTAGGATATGCAAATTCGCTTGTGCCTCCTTTGAACGGATTTGCCCTAATTATTGTTCGTACAAACTCCCCAAGGGATACATGTTCAGGAACATCAGCAAATGCTAGCATACATACTGCCTCAAAAAATGATTTTGTTTTTTGATCCAGTCTGTTAGTAATTTCTGTAAGAGATTTTGAGTCCAGCTCTTCTGATTTTTCAATTGATGAAAATGCCATAGGAAGCAAAGTCTGTAGTAATTTGATTCTAGATTTCAAAGGAATCATTGAAAGACCAAAAATATCTAGAATTCCTTTTGGATATTTGTGAAATTTTTGTTCTTTGAAAAATGAAATCTTTTTGACTTTGGATAATTGTAATTGATCTACAACATCTATTTCTTTTAGAATTTCATATACTGCCGATGTTTTGTAAAAAGGCATTATATGAAAACCGTTATCTAAAATGTGGTTTTTAAAAACCATCGAAGTGGTTCTCCCCCCAACGGAGTTTGCTTTTTCAAAGATCCTCACTGGAATTCCTTGCTTTGTAAGCAATGCTGCTGTTGATAATCCACTTACACCTGCTCCAACAATTAGAACTTCGTTCATTATTGCATGGGATTTTAATTTATGATATATAGTCTAGGGGTAACTTTTCAACTAGTGCTAACTATTTACTAAAATGGGCAGATGATTATTTTTCTTACCTAAAAGTCCCATGTTTTCTAAAATATTAGCACTAGGAAAATGTATTAGCACTAGTTTAAATATTATCAACGCAAAATTCCCTCAATGAAATACACAATTGCAGCAATCGCAACGATCTTTCTATTAATGCCCGTTGCGCATTCAGCATATGCAGAAAGCATTCCTGACTGGATTAAAAACAATGCAGCTTGGTGGGCAGATGGAGTAATTTCGGAGAATGAATTTGTTCAAGGAATTCAGTATTTAATTAAAGAAAATGTTCTAAGTGTTCCACCAACGGCAGTGTCAGCTGAGCAATCAGGCTCAGTTCCTGACTGGGTAAAAAACAATGCAGCATGGTGGGCAGCTGGAACAATTACTGATGAGGAATTTCTAAACGGAATTCAGCATCTAATAAAAATTGGAATTATTACAGTTGCTTCAGAGAGTGCACCACAAGCTGAAAATACCACTCAGCCAGTCGAAGCAACAAAGACAGCAAGTGATTCAGAGCTAGCCGCATTAGAAGCAGAACTTGAAGCATGTCAAGAAATCAAAAAGGCATATGACAGATTAAAGTGTGAAGATAAAGTCGAGGCAGAAATAATTGCTTTAGATTATAAAAATAATGCACAAGTTTATTCTGTCGGTCCAATCAATTTCTACTTTATGGGAGCAGATCTTGAAGTAATATCCGCCGAGCGTGCAAACCTATCAATTAGTATGCTAGTAGAAAACACATCAAGTGATAATGTTTCAATGTTTTGTAGTGGACCATCAGTTTGCAACTATGATGTCGTTGCAGGAAACAAGGTCTACAAGTATTCATCACAAGACTTTACCAATGGACAAATAGTGGTCAAACCTGGTGAATCAAAAGAATTCAATATGCTGTTTGGACCCAACATCGGTTACGGTGGAACGGAGTTTCAATATGACCCAGCTCAGGATTATTCCTTTAGAATATCTGAGCCATGGGGAAGTGCTCAAATTCCACTAGGGTTGGGTTAACCCCTTTCTTTTTTATGGTGATACAAAATGAGATATGTAATTTACAAAATTTATCAAAAAAAAATCAAATTTGAGGCTGAAAATGGAGGTTTTTCACTTGGGCAGAACATGTAAAGGAATTTGTTTAATGCTAAAAGCTGAGCCAGTTCCAAATAGAGTTAGATATGAAATGGGACAAAAGCGTTGCACCTTTTGTGGATTATTTTTTGATACTCCAGAAATAAGATGTCCATGCTGCAAAGCTGTTCTTAGAACAAAGCCTAGAGGAAAAAGAGTGAGTGAGTAAAATGGCATACATCAGAGCCAAAAAAGTCAAAAGAGATCAGTATCTATATTTAGTAAAAAGTGTCTGGGATCCTAAGAAAGCAACATCACGTCAAGAGATTGTAAAATATTTGGGTAAAGCAAAAGATGTTTCTTTAGAAGACATCCCAGCAGATTATAGGAACAATGCAAAAATCACTGCTTATCTTTCAACTCATGCTGGTGAAAATATTAAGAAAAACCAACAATTAATAAAAAAACTCCAAGGAGAAATTTTTAATTCATTAACAAAAGGAAACTTGGATAAAACAATAGAAATTTTTGAAATCTATAACAAGAATTTCTCAATTGAGAACTTTTATGACAATGTGCTAAAACCTGCAATGTACAAAGTTGGAGATATGTGGGCATCAAATGAATTGAGTGTGGCTACAGAACATGTTGCAAGCAATATTGCACACGAATTAGTTAGCAATATTATTCAAAAAACATCTAAAATGGATCATAAGGGTAAGATTCTGGTCTGTACACCAAGTGGTGAGGAACACAGTTTAGGTTGCAGACTAATTGAATCATTTCTTAAAAGCAAAGGATTTCGTGTTTATAATTTGGCACCATCAGCACCTGCAGAATCACTCATCACATTCATTCAGGATCATAATCCTGACGCAGTTTTAATTTCAATCACAATGGAAGATAATGTAAAAACTGGACAGAGACTGGTGGGAAAAATTAGCAAGGAATTTGATGTTCCAATTTTAGTTGGTGGACAGGCAGTTGCATCTCAGAATTACAAGTTTAACGCCACAATAGTTTCTGAGGATTCTCTTGATAAGCTTCCAAAAATGATTAGACAGTTTGTGAGAAAATAGTTTGCGTCTTAATTTTCCTAAGAATGTTTTTACTGCATTTGGTGTACTTTTCATAATTTCTGCAGTCATAATTCCTATTCAAAATCTCATAGTATGGGGCCCAGATTGGGTTGCTGGATTTTATATTGGTCCGGAGTTTACTGCAGAGAAATTTTCAATTGCGGTAATTGGGCTTGGAATCTTTATGATATTTTATGGATACAGAAAAAGAAATTATTTTGGGATAAAGTCCTGAATGTTTGTTTTTGTTATACTAACATCAAAGATACTTTGAATCTGATTTGCCACCAACCCCATGGCAGTCTTTACACCAGGTGTTTTTTCAGGATCGGTTCGTGGATGTAATCTTATTGTTGATTTTGAATCAGTTGTAGAAATTTCAATAAAGAAATTTTGGTTATCATTTTCAATAACTACAGTTGGTAAAAGTGCGGTCCTGTTATCTTTGTCAACAAAGATATTTTCAATTTTAATTATGTTTGGTTCCTTTTGAAACACTTTGGTAAACTCTTCTGATAATTTTTTCAAATCAATTTTTTTATCAAAAACAACATGTGGCATTTTCTTCACCAAAGAATTTCCAGTGTGTCAAACTCATCTTGGTTATCTGCAATGGAATGTAAAATATCATCAGAATCGACCTCAACCCATTCGGATTTTCCTGAATACTTTAGATAATCTTCAACAACTATGTTTCTGGCACCTGAGAATCTAACAAGAACTTTGCCATCGTGATCAATCTTAAGTGGTAATTTAATTAGTTTTTCCTTCCAGTGTCCTTGAATGTTAATTTTATACTCTTTTTCACCATGTTTGACTTTTCCAAGAAAAAAACTTTCAGCAATGTCTAGATGGTTTATTTCTAAATCCAATTTTGACTCCAAATCTATTGTACTTTGTTTCATCATATTTTCTAAACACATTTAGAATAAAAGATTAGAAGAAAAAACATCCTAGTGCTAATTTTTGAAAAAAATAGGTTGTGGAGACTCATAATAAAGCAGAAAATATGTTTGTCGTGTCAGGTATGCCTTATCATATTTCGAGGTCCAGGATTTTAAGAGACATAGAATCTCACTAAGAGAAATTTTTTCTTCGCCATAGTGTTTTAATGAAATTAAAAACGATGATTTTTCATCAGGACTAAGATCATCGGAAAAATGCCCTAAAATATGACTAAGAACGTTCGTGTTTGAGGTTATGGTTGGGGGATTTTTGATTGCATCTCGTAGACTAATTTCGTATTTTTCAAGTAAATTTTTGATGTTTTCGTTCCTGTGATTGGCTACAAGGTTACCTAATACATTAAGATGTTTAGAACTGTGTGCCATTATCAAAAATTTGTTAATTGTATGAAAATGAATCAAATTTTTCATGGTTGGGTTATTTTTTAATTCGTCAAATCTTTCAAGCACAAAGCCCACTACATCTTGATGAGTTAATTTCGAGGCGGATTTATTTTTTTTAGCTTCATTTGATGACATAAAGAGAATTTCTCACAAATTAGTATATGAAGTAGTCATTCAATATTAGCTAGTGGCAACAACTAAAAGCAATTTTCCTAGTGCTAACAAAGTAAATTTCGTAGTGTATTTTTAAGCAAATAGTGGTGAGTGAATTTAATTTAGTATGAGTTTGAAAATAAAGAATCGTTGCACCACGTGCAAAAAAGAGTTTGATGGAAGAAAAAGTCAGTACTGCTCAATTGATTGTCAAATGCTAGAAATTTCTTGTCAGTCGTATCAATATAGAAATTAATATGAACAAAATAATTTTTGTTTTAATTTTTCTAATCTTATTTACAGGCACAGCATATGCTCACAAACCTATTGAATCTGATGGAACTAATGCAAATTACCAAAGTGCATTAAAAATTCCTGATCACAAAATATCTTGGGTAATTTATGAAAATCTTGAATCCAATGAAGCAAAATTTTATGAATTTTATGCAAAAAAAGGTGATTCGTTTTATGCATCAATTGTCATACCAAAACTGGACCGATTAGAAAATTATAAACCAAGTTTAGCCTTAATTGGTGAATCAATTCTTACAAATGATTTACCCGTCATTGATTCTGCATTACCTACTGGGGGCATCACGATTTACAACTATGATGGAGATATTCCCTCAAAAGAATTCTATGAACCATTTGGTCAAGCAAGTTATTGGGAACGACAAGAAATCAGTCTCAAAATTCCTGAAACCGGTACATACTATTTGATGGTGTATGACACCCAAGGATTAGATGGCAAATATAGTCTAGCAGTAGGAAAAATTGAAGATTTTTCATTCATAGATTTTTTCACAATTCTTCCAAAAGCATGGTTTGACACAAAAATATTTTTTGAAGACTACTTTAGTGTAGGCACAGTATTTGCAATCATAGTTATTCCATCAACAATTCTAGTTCAAAGGAAAAGATTAAAGAAAAAATCACACTAGATAGATTTTTCTAATTTCATAAGTGTCTTCAAATCTGAGATTTCAATATCCCCTGATAGAGTGACAACTTTAGATAACTTTGGTTTGGCATTTTTACCCAGACGTAAAACCAGTTTTCCTTTAAATTTAACATCCAATGTTACACCATTTTTTTTTAATTCCCTTGCAAGGGTTTTACCTTCTTTGAGTTTTTTCAAAAAACCTGTTTTCTTTGATAATTTAATTGGCAAATCAATAATATCGATGATTCGTGTTTCAGGATCTGCTGAAAATTGAATACTAGGATTAGCGTCATAGTTTATTTTTACATTACCGTTACTTAGAGAGAGTAAAAAATTGGAAGGAAGGTGTGTTTCAGTCATACCAAACTACTTAGTTGTAATTGTTAGCCTTCCCGTTAAACTGACTGTTCCAGTTGGAACCTTTTTTCCGTTTCTCTCAACTTGACCTTTCATCTCTAAGTTTGAAAAATCATATGAGATTGAAGCATGTTTTGCTGTTAGTTTGTCAAAAACTTCTGCAAGCAAATTTGCCCATTCTTGTTCTTCTGCCATGAAGGCATTTCTTAAATCACAGGATAAAAGGGAATACTGGAGGTAGCTCTAGTGCTAAGGAATCACCAAAATTTAATTTAGATTATCACTAGTTTCTTTTGCATTAAATCGCTTAATTAGTCTAATAAAAAATATCTTTTATGAAAGATGAAGGTTGTCCCACCTGCGGCTCCAAGAATTTTGGAGTAATCGAGATGGTAAAAGCTGATAATGAATCAGTGTGGAAAATGCAATGCTATAATTGCAAAAAGTTTTGGAATGCATTAAAAAATTCTAAGAAATAGCTATAATGACAATGCCACTAGTGACCTAATGTGATTTTTTTACCACTAGGCAATGTAAGAGTTCTTACATAAATATGATCAAAGAAAATCCTGTTTATGAAACAAACATACGTAAAATTTTTGGATAGTGTCTATGAAAAATTTGAAAAATTAAAAAAAGTTCCTCCTACTGATTCAGAAAAATATGAAAAAATGTCATTAGATGAATTAATGAAAATGGGATTTATGAATTTCAAGGCAACAAAAAAACAGCTTCTAAAATTAAGCCTACTAATCGAAAAATATGCTGTAAAGAATAATTCCCCCCTATTAGCCACATTTGAAGACGAGGCTAAATTCAAGTATGCAGAAGACAGGTATGTAGATTTGATTAAAAAATTACCATACACTTGGATTATTGCCAATTTTCATAATCCATTTTTAGCACAGGAATTTCCAAAAAATGCAAAAACAATTAGCTGTAATGGAACAAATTTGGAAACTGTATGGGCGGTAATTACTAAAGGACCAGCAGGACCAATGGGGTTAGTAACTGAAGAATTGGCTGACGGCAGTTATGAGGGATTCTTTTCAATATCCCCATACATTGTTCAGCGTGCAGTTGATGAGGTTAATCGTTCTCTAAAAGTTGACATTGATTTGAACGCAGATTTTGAAAATGTCTAAAATTTCAAGATTTATTTTTCTTTTCGGATTTTTGTTAATGATATCATTTTCAGTAAATTCTGTTTACGAGGTTGATGCAGAAAAGGCTACGGGAAAATCTGGTTGGAAATATGGTTCAGCGACGGCGCATATTGTATGTGGAGATAGACTATGCTCTGAAATTAAAAATAATGAATTGAATATTTTATCAGAAAAATCAAGCGAAGAATCACCATTGATACAATACAAAAATGGAATATCTATTGAAGACATCAAATGTAATGGAGATCATGTATTAATTATGAAAAAAGTAGATAACACTCCGGCCTGTGTAAAGCCATCCTCTGTTGAAGATTTGTTTAAGCGAGGTTGGGGAACTGCAGTAATGATTCAATAAATTCTGAATTATAATGGAAAAATTTTCAAAATCAATTTTTATTTTCCGTCGAGATTTGAGAACCTATGATAATACTGGATTAATTCGTGCGTGTAAAAATTCAAAACAAGTTATACCATGCTTTATTTTTGACAAAAATATTCTGGATAAAAAATTTTTAAAAAACAGTTTTAGATTTAATTTTTTTTTAGAATCAATAAAAGAACTACAAGATGATTTTAAAAAAAAGAAATCAAAGTTGCACCTATTTTTGGGCAACCCAAATCAAATTATTTCAAGGTTAATCAAAAATCTCAAGGCTAAAGCAGTATTAGTAAATCTGGATTATACCCCATATAGTCGAAAAAGAGATGAATTGATTGAAAAAGTAGCCAAAAAAGAAGACGCTTCTTTCATTTCGGTTCCTGATCAAATGCTTCACAATGTTGGCCTAGTAAAAACCAACGAAGGAAACCCATACACTATTTTTACACAGTATTTCAAAAAAGCAAGGAATTATCCTATACAAAAACCGCAAAAATTCTCTTTAAAAAATTGTGATTCTGGCAAAATAAATGGTGAAATTACATTAGATAGTATTCAAAATTCATTTTTGCAAAAAAACATCAAATCTGTTTTCAGAGGAGGACGAAAAGAAGGGCTTAAAATTTTAAAAAAAATTCAAGAGTATGCAGATTACGATGATAAAAGAAACTATCCATTTTTAGACGCAACAACACATCTTTCTCCCCATAATAGGTTTGGAACTGTTTCAATTCGTGAAGTGCACAAAAATATTTTAGAAAAACTAGGACATGATCATGGATTAATTGCTCAGCTTTTTTGGAGGGATTTTTTCACACAAATAATGTATTATTTTCCTCATTCGTTTAGTAATTCCTTTCAAAAAAAATATTCAAAATACCCATGGAGTAAAGATTCTTCACTTTTTAGAAAGTGGTGTGAGGGAAATACCGGATTTCCAATTGTTGATGCTGGAATGAGGGAGCTAAATTCTACTGGATATATGCACAACAGAGTAAGAATGATTGTTGCATCGTTTTTAACAAAAGATTTGCATATTGATTGGAAATTAGGGGAAAGATACTTTGCAGAAAAACTAGTTGATTATGATCCAAGTGTCAATATTGGCAACTGGCAATGGGCAGCCTCAACAGGTTGTGATAGTCAACCATGGTTTAGGATTTTTAATCCATGGTTGCAGCAAAAAAGATTTGATCCGGATTGTAATTATATTAAAAAATGGATTCCTGAGTTATCAGAACTTAACACTGGTGACATTCATAATTGGAATGAAAGAACACATCAAGAGAATATCTACCCAATTCCCATCGTAGAGCACAGCGAAGAAGCTTCTCATACAAAGGAGCTTTTTCAAAAGATTTCACTAAAAGCAAGAAAGTAATTATTCCTAAAGTTGGCACTATGAAAAAAATTGGCACCAGTTCAAATATGATAAAAACAAAGATTACTTGTGAAATCCAAAATAGTGTTCAAAGAAAAAGAAAAGGACCATGTAGATAGTAGAATACGAATCTGCGTAACATGTGGTAGTACAGTAGTTGATGTTTATGAATACGGGATTTCGTGTGAAAAATGTGGAACCAGCGTATATTTTGGCAGATTCAAAGACTAGCTATTTTTTGATGCACTAACTAG
>JABAOE010010486.1_pt4 | contig 23308 bp, 22 predicted proteins | sample 7062141 | NCBI WGS metagenome assembly JABAOE01 (sample SAMN14538627, study PRJNA623070) | marine sediment metagenome | biome: marine biome [ENVO:00000428]; feature: marine pelagic biome [ENVO:01000023]; material: deep marine sediment [ENVO:00002113] | place: India: Gulf of Khambhat ... | reverse complement strand
CAAATTGGACACCGTGGTGGGCGTAGCTCAGTTGGTAGAGCCCCGGGTTGTGATCCCGGTCGTCGTGGGTTCGAGTCCCATCGTCCACCCCATTTTTTCCGGACCTTGCTGAGGGTTCGCTCGCGGTTGCGCCGGACGCAACGCGCCCGTATCCGTGGTGATTGGCGAGTCTCCCGCCAGTTGGCACTAAGGTCCGCTACTCGACGGACCGCGGCATCTATGGCGAGCTTACGGCGGAGATGTTATGCGAGGTCTGCGAGCACATTCCGAGGTTGACCACTATTCTCTTGCGTGGCTGTCGGTAATATGCGCGACAGTTCTCCGTTAGTGTCGGCCGTATTGCTCACGTATAACTGCGAGACGTACGTCGGCGAGGCTTTGAGCGGTGTCGTTGAGCAGGATTACGATAATCTACAGGTCGTCGTTTCAGACGATGCATCTGAGGATAGTACCTTTACTTCTCTGCAGCAGGCAGTCGAGCGTCTTACCGATCGGTGTCATATCGATCTGCGTCGCCGTCACATTAATTCGGGTAGCAAGAGCGCGCATCTTAACGACGTGCTAAGAAATGTCGACGGTGAGATCATCGTCTTGTTCGACGGTGACGACGTGTCTCGGTCGTCAAGGGTTCGAAAAATCGTCGATGTATTCGCGCGACGACCGGACGTGCAGGCGGTTTATTCCGCGTACTCGCTAATCGACGAAAACGGGCGTGCTCTGGGCCGGGGTCACCAGCCTAAACAACCTTCTCGTCTAAGGGCCAGCGCTTGGTTCGCTAGGGTAGGCACTTATGCTTCTGGTGGAACGCTAGCGGTCCGTCGCAGCGTCGTTGAGACCTTTGGCCCGCTTCTCCCGGACGTTCACGAAGACATCACATTGCCTTTTCGGGCAAGCCTGCTGGGGGATGTCGCCTACCTCGACGAGGGCCTGGTCGACGCTCGGCGCCACCCGGGTAGCTTGACGCAGGATTTCGCAGTCTACGCTTCCGTAGAGAGCTATCGCGCGAGGTTTATCCGGGGAGTCGAGCGGGCGCGCGCTGTGCGCGACAGTAGGCTAGCGGATCTCCGAGCGGTCGAAGCGCTGATGCCTGAGCGCGCGGGGGAGTTTGAAGCTTTGCGGGCAGTCGTATCGGAATCGGCGAACGACGCCGAAAAGAGTGCGGGTCTCGTGAGTACATCGTTCCGGACGCGGCTCAGTACGCTTTTGCAAATCACGTTTTCGGAGTACTACGTCGATAGTTTTTTCAGAGATTTGAGTCTGGTCCTCGTGCCGAGACTATATGTACGTTATAAGCGACACCAGTTGAACTCGCGACCGGGCCGCGCGGAGAATGGTCCCATTTAGAAACCGTGGGGTTGCCGTTAAAAAGTAAGTTGGCCCCTTGAAATGGATTCGGCACAGATAAACAAGAGCATGGACCGTGATGATCTTCTGACCGAGGAAGGTCAGCGGTTCGTAACACGCCTGAGTGGCCTGGCGGAGGAGCTAGACCATAGGAGACTACCCGTTACGTCTTGGTATGGCGCGCTAACGAGGCCACCATTCGAGTTCTCCGTGCCTGGCCTGAAGGCTTTTGCACGGCGGCTTATGGGCGGCCACCGACGGGTCGGGCCAACGGCCGAGATCAATCGAGGCGGTCAGTCTTATGAATCTGTGCCCGGGATTGCCCGAGACAATCATCATCCTTGGTTTCTCTATTGGGAAGCATTCTGGGTCAGCCGTCACGGACCGCAAATCGATGCGTCGATGCGAGTGCTAGACGCAGGCGGTACTGCATCACTCTTCAGCTGCCATCTTGCGAGCACCGGCGCAGAGACGCATACCATCGACACGAACCCGAGGCTTGTCGCGGCTGGTATCGAAACGGCCCGCGCCATGCGATGGAATCTGCAGTCGTATTGTATGGATATGACTGATCTCCAGTTCGACGACGATTATTTCGACCACGCCTACTCGATCTGCGTATTCGAGCATCTCGACGCCGGTACGCGCCGACAGGCGCTCGATGAGATCGCTCGCGTGCTCAAGCCGGGCGGTATTCTGTCGCTAACATTCGACTATGGGGCGCCGGGTGTCATTCTCATGGGTTCGGGCCCTGATTACGATACAGTCAATGCGATTCGATCTTCTGAGGACGTTTACCGGCACTTACTTTCCTCGGACCGTTTCGAGCCGGTCGGCAACGTCCCGTTCTTCGACAATGGTAAGACCTATTTGGCGTGGCCTCCCGACCCGAGTCAGCGCTACACGTTCGGTGCGGCTTTCATTCGCAAAGTGAGGTAACCAACGGGCAATGGATGGAGTCCGATAATAGCTGGAGCTCTCCGGCCCCATAGACGAAAAATAGCTCGTTCGGCCGGACGGCGCGCCGAAAGTAACTGTACGTTCCGAGCGGATCGGCCATGACTTGCTGCGCGGCCCATCTAAAGCGATCGAGAAATCTCTTGGTTGGCCCGCCGACGAACCTATTCGGTGCCTGTCGTAGATCGTGCATTGCATCGAGGGCGAAGAGTTTGTGGACCTGCTCTTCGGCAGACAGCGCGTAAGAATACAGGGATCCGAAGCCGACTTCTTCCTCTAGCCAAGGCGGCGCCGTCATCAAAGAGTCGGATGGGCCGAACGGGTAGTATTCGGTTAGAACGTGGTGATTTGTATAGAGGTACAAAGCGCTTGTTTCGCTCGCGCGTCGCTCCAGTGCTTCGACGAGCGCGAGCCCCGTGAGCTGATGATCCGGCGCTGCGTCGAGAACCGGATGTGGCGCGATAACGATATCCGGAGAGATAGTGTCGAGCAGGGCTGAAATGTCGTTGACGAGGCTTGCCCAGCTGGGAGTAACGGTAGACTGAGTTCCGAGTAAAGAGCCCGCGTCTCGACGAAATCTCGTGAGTGGCTCATCCACGTTCCGGTTTAGGGTCGTCCCTTCGTTTCGTTGCTCATACAAGCGCCGCAGCGAACTATTTGTATAGCCTAGATTCACCGAGCGCCCGGGCGGCACACGGCCGAGCATCGGTACCGCAAGGCTGTCCCAAGTACGAACCTCACCTAGTAGATCGCGTCGTTCTTCGGCGGACCGATAAACATGCGCATACGACTCGTTGAGGTAATTGCCGGCCGTTATTGTGGCTATGTACGACTCGCGTCCGCTATAAAGCCCGAAGGCTGCGATCTCGGCATCATCCGGATGTGGAGCCAGGACCAGGATCTTTTTCTCCGTGAGAGACGAGTTACGAAACAGCAATAACTCGGCCGTCTGTTCCCGCAAGGCTACGTGGCCACCGGCGAGCACAACGCGCGCGCCGGGCTCCAGCCTGTCAGCCGATAACAGGAAATACCGCTTGCCACGGGCTCCGCGCTCGAGAAATTGGCGGGTCATCGTCTCGCCCATGCCAATGGTTACGTAAGGTTCAAACCACAGTCCTGTAAACGTGCTCGATACTTCTAGCGCCAGTAGCGCCGTATCCGCCGCGAAGCCCAAATCGGGGAACGCAAAGCCGTGCTCAGATACGTCTATCGGCACGCGAGATACTCGCGGACTAGAAAACTGGATCGCGTGATCGGCTCGGACGTCGTACCAATAGAGTGCCTGCCGTCGCGAGAACTCTATGCCAATGGCCGAGACACTCAGGACAACGAGGATACCTACGCTCAGTAACCGTCTGTTCACCTCGGTCTTCGTTACGTCAAACCGGGCGTAGCCGATGCCTGAGGTCTGGCGCGCAGGGCCTTGGCTCACCGCGGGACATCGTGATCCGCCCCGCTCCCCTGAATTGGATTCCGGTAGCTCTCAGTTCCATGATTTTGTGAAATGCTCGATTCTTGTGACTCTACAATGTCGTATCCTATGGCCTTAATTGCGGCATCGGAAGCCTAAAGCAATGCAACCATCGACTGAGGCCGTCCGCGCATACTGGAACGCGCATCCACTCGGTCTGCNNTCAGACCCCAGCATTGAGCCTGGTACACCGCTGTTCTTCGAGCATATCCGGCCGTGGATGAACCCATATAAGTTCCCATGGATCATGGAGCGCATAGAGGCGGAATCTGCGCGACTGCGGGGCAAGAAGCTGCTCGAGATCGGATGCGGCATGGGCTACGATAGTTTGGAGTTCATTCGGCGCGGCGTTAGGGTCTCAATGATCGATCTCACACCCGCGGCGATCGACTTCGCGCGCCGACATTTCGAGATCGTGGGCGTCGAGGCTGAGTATCTCGAGGTGGGAAGCGCTCTGGATCTCCCTTTTGATAACGAGGCCTTTGATGCGGTTTGGTCGAATGGAGTTTTTCACGCGACGGGGGACACGCCTCGAGCCATTGCCGAAGCCCGGCGCGTGCTGAAACCTGGGGGGCGGGCCATCATCTCGCATTTTTACCGCAAACCTTCGTGGATGTATTACCTACATCGACTCGGCCGCGAAAATATCGAGCATAAGGACGAGGATCCGCCCGTGAATGAGTTTTATACGGAAAAAGACATCGAATCCATGTTCGAGGGTTTCGAGATTGTGGAGACGCACCGCGATCATTACCGGGCGTTACCAGTCGCCCGGTGGGGGCTGAAGGCCGCGCTTTACAAATTTGGCTTCATGCCCGTCTACAATCTCCTGCCGCGACCCATCGCTGAACGATACGCCTACAAATATTCAGTGACAGCCGTTAAGCTCTGAGTATTCGACTGAGGAGAGCCGGTTGTCCGAGACTGATCTCCGGCCGCTGTGCGACGAAACTTGTCAAGAATACTGCAGCGACACTTCGTGCCGGGCATCGCGGTTAGCATTTTCCATTATCTCCGCTCGCGTGCGATCGTAAGCCCTGCCTCGAAAGTGCAGTCGACGGCCCGCATCCAATTTGGGCGCGGAACTGTGGTTAAGGCTTATGTGATCGTGCAAACGGCTGGAGGAGAAATCCGGTTCGGTCGCGAATGTGCGCTGAGCAATTTTGACCACTTCTCGACGGGCGAAGGTGACGTGATTGTCGGCGACTTCGTTCGCTTTGCACCTAATTGCACTATTGTGGGTGGCTCAAAGGCAGTGGCAGATCGCAACCGCAGAATCATCGATCAACCGGAAACGCGGCCTAACGGCATCACCATAGGTGATGACGTCTTGATCGGCGCCGGATCCGTGATATTGCCTAACTCGCAGATAGGCAGTGGCGCAGTCGTTGGGGCAGGTAGCGTCGTTCAGGGCAAGATTCCAGAATACGCCATTGTTGCCGGTAGCCCCGCAAGAATCATAGGCGAGCGCAAATGATCCTCCAGCAAGAGTGAGGTGTATATGCGCATAGGGATCATGCTCAGAGCCTTCGACGAAAGAGGCGGCGTTGGGGTCTATGCGCGTAACGTCACGAAGCACCTCCTGGACATCGGGTCGCAGCATCATTTTTTCCTGTATTTTCCGAGCGCTCGGCACCCCGATGAGTTTGCAAGCTATGAGAACGCAACCGTGCGCGCCGTTCGAGCGCCAGGAAAGGCGCTCTGGGATCAGATCTCGGTGCCTTATTGGTTCCGCCGCGATCGCCTCGACGTCATTTTTCATCCCAAGTTCACAGTCCCGCTGGCGTGTGCGGCGCGTAGCGTCATGGTTCTGCATGGTGCCGGTTGGTTTATTCCGGAAACCAAGAGATATTGGTCGGCAGGCGCCCGACTATACGCGCGGCTCATGATGCCGATCTACTGCCGCGCTGCTGGAGCTGTGTTGTCTGTTTCGAACATCACGCGAGATGTTTTCATCGAGCGACTGGGAGTATCGCCAGCCAAGATCGAGACGGTCTACTTTGCGCCAGGTCCGCAGTTCGGTCGGCGTGCGAGCATGGCCGAGCGCGAATCGGTTCGGGAACGATACGGCCTACCCGACCGATTCATTTTGACGCTGTCGGGAGCCGACCGGGACGATCGCAAGAACTTCCAAGCGATATTGGCAGCTTTCCGCGCCCTGCATGCTCGCGACCCAGTCAAGCTCGTCGTTGCGGGGCGAGGTTGTGAGGTTTTTCGAAAACGTTATGGGATTCCCGATGACGGTTATGGGCAAGACATACATTTCTGCGGATGGGTCGATCAAGCTGATCTGCCGGCTTTCTACCAGATGGCAGCGCTGTTTCTGTATCCGTCGAACATGGAGGCCTTCCCCATACCCATTACAGAGGCACTGGCGAGCGGCACACCCATTGTTACGTCCAACGTCTTCGGGCTTCAAGAGCTCGCGGGCGACGCTGCAATTCTAGTAGACCCACGTGACCCTGGCGAAATTGCCGCGGCGACCTTGAGGCTATTGGACGATGAGAACCTTCGGGCCGAGTTACGAGCCAAGGCAGCCGAGCGCTCTAAGCGTTTCGACTGGGATGTCTGCGCCAGAGAGACGCTGGCGGTTCTGGAGCGAGTCGGAAGGGAATAGAGCTTCGAGGGCACAAGCGAGTGGGCGCAAACGTCGAGACTTGAAAACTGATAGGCTCATCTGCTCCTTAGCGTGCCGCCGATTAGACCCCGTAGAGCCGCGAAATTACGTTTAGGACCTTCGCGCAGCGCCACTCTCAAGGCGATCATCGGAGCACCGATCAGCATAAAGAAGAGCCAGTCCTGGAAGCTTGCATGCCTGCGCATGAGGCGGAGCCAATGGCGGGCACGATGACGTGCATAGTCTTCCGAATACTCCTCGGCGCCGAAGGTGTGGTTCACGTCGTGATAAGCCAGAGCGTCAGGCGTATACCATGACTCGTAACCCGCTTCCTGCAGCCGCAGTGAGAAATCGAGATCTTCTGGGCCGAACGGGTTGAATGCCTCGTCGAACCCGCCAAGCTCGTGGAACAATGACGCGCGTACCATCATCGCTCCGCCGCAGCAGATGCAACGCGTCGGGCGATCGAACTGACCGCGGTCGATCTCCCCGTAGCCGACTGGTCGGCTACGACCCAGCCAGAGCTGAAGCCTGCAGCCGCCTCCATCGTTCAGTCGATCGGGAGACTCGGCCAGGCGCAGCTTGGCCTGCGTCTGGCCGACCCGCTCCCCGTGCAGGCCGAAAAACGGTGCAGCGAGCGCAGCGACGAATCCTGGCGCTACCGCCATGTCATTGTCGAGAAACAATAGCAAATCGGGGTCCAGCGCTTCGCGGGCAGCGGCCGCAGCAGCGTTTCTGCCGCCAGCCACACCGAGGTTGGTCTCGCTGACGCGCACGACGACTTTTGGATGTGCGCACTTTACCGATGACGCCGTGTCATCGCTGGAGCCGTTATCCCAGAGGAGGACGTCGAAGCGAGTGCCGTTATCCTGCTCCCGCATAAGATGCTCGAGACAGCGCAAGGTCTGTTTCTCTTGGTTGACGGTAAGAATGATGACGGCGATCCGGCTTTCATCTGGGACAGACTCTGGAAGCGGCGAGTTTTTTCGGGTGACCGTTGTATTCATTCGGTCTCGATCTCGACTGTAACTTCCTGCGAGGATGGAAGCCGCGGGGGTTCGAGCTTACTGCGAAAGCCTTGGATGGCTCCTGGTAGAAAGTATAGGACGTAGGATCGGCCATGAGTTGCGAGGTCGCGGTCACCGCGCAGAGTCCCGAGTAGCCAACGGCGGGTCGCCCGGCCGAGATTTAGCAGGGCGCGCAGCGCGAGGAACATGTCTCCGCGCCGGAGGTATTTGCCGACGAAAGCGGCCCGGGTGCGCCCATAACGCGCATATTGTTGTGTTCGCTCTTCCAGTGTACGCCAGCCCCTATGGCTGATGATGCTGTCCGGTACGTAACCGATCTCGAGGCCGTTCCTGAGAGCCCGATATGCCCATTCGCCGTCCTCCGAATATGCAACGCACGAGTCTTCGTCGAACAGGCCGACTCGCCGAAAGGCCGTCATCGGCGCTGCGAGGTTTCCGCCGGAGAGTCTATCGAAGTACAGACCGGGCTTTCGCGCAACGACGGGCGCTTGGCTCAGTACCGTGGTGAGGACCCTCTCCTCGCCACTGGCAAGTATGCGGCCCGTGAAGACACGATCGGGGTGCTCTCGTAGGTGGCGCGCCAGTGTATCGATCCAAGCTTCATCCACGAGACAATCGTCATCGGTGATGAGCACGAACGCGCTTTCGACCAATCTCAGTCCCTGATTGAGTGCCTGCGACCTGCCGGTCTCATTCGAACGCACGTACTGCGTAGCGATACCCTGCTCGGCGATCTGGTCAAGCCATCCGGCAATGTCGAGGTTGCCGCCCTGGTCGACAACAATGATTTGGCCAGGCCATTTCTTTCCGCAGACTACAGAGTTCAAGCAGTCATGGATCAAGCTTCGTCCTAGCGTGGGAATGAGAAGTGTAATCTCTGGGTCGATTCGGCGTGCGTCTGTCCGTCGTTCGACGGACGAGATCCCGGGCTTGTTAGAACCAGTGTTTCGCAATCCCGGAGTCATGAGCCGTTCGCGCTGCCGCCGAAATTGTTTGCGACGTCGTCGAGTAGTCTCGAGTATTGATCGAGNNGGTCGATCCGGTGCACGCCAGTCCGTCGTTCGACGGAAGCCATCCTGGGATTGTTGGAATCCTTGTTTCGAAATTCTGGAGTCATGAACCGTTACCGCTGCTGCCGAAATTTCTTGCGACGTCGTCAAGCAGTCTCGAGTATTGATCGAGAACCAAGGATTGGGAATAGCGACGCTCGACGAGAGCCCGCCCCGCCTCCCCGAGGTGCGAGAGCCGCTCTTGTTGGGCTCGCCGAATGGCGTTTGCCATTGCGTGAACGTCGCCTACTGGAACAACGAGAGCCGTTTCTTCGTCTGTGACGATATCTGCAAGTCCGCCGGCGGTTGTCGTAACCACGGGGAGCCCGCAGGACAGCGCTTCTATGACCGAGATCCCGAACGCCTCGCGCTCGCTAGGAAACACGAAGACATCCGATGCGCGGAGGTAATCTCGAACATTTTCTACACTACCGGTGAAAGTTACGGACTCTGTCAAATCGTGTTTCTCGACGTACTCTTTGAGTTGGGCTTCGCAGTTATGAATGCCGAGTCCGCCCGCCCCGACCAGTAACAGATGCGCGGCGGAATCGTCGTTGCTTGCCTTGCGCCATGCCTCCAAGAGAACCGGTAGCCCCTTGGTCGTCTCGAGCCGCCCGGAATAGACTGCCACATGGTCCTCTAGCGGGACACCTAGGCGCGCACGCAGCTGGCGTTTCTCTAGCTCGCCAGCTGGCGAGAACAGCTCGGTGTCGACCGAGTTCGGAATACGGTATATGCGTTCGGGCGGCACACTAGAGCGTCGGAATTCGTCTTCGATAACGGAAGATATCGCTATGAAGCCCTCCGCGCGGCGGAGCAATCTCTGCCGTGCGCCGAGCGCGCCCCGCAATAGCCGGCCAGAGCGCGATAAGCCGACGCGTTTGAGGCCGCTTTGAAGAAACGCTCCGCTGAGCTCGCCGCGGACATCGGCTTTCAATAAGCACGGTTTCTTGAGCAAGCGCGCTGCCACGACAGCTGGCACGCCAAGGACGCGAAAACCGCAGACGATGATGACGTCGTAAGAAGTCCTCTGGCGGAGCAGCGCTGAGAAAATAGTTATAATGAGACCCCACTTCTTGAGCTGACCAGAGCCGCTTGGACGCAGACGATGCACGTGCACGCCTCCNNATGGCTCGCAAGAGTCGGGTCCGTACGTCGCGTCAAGACCTGCACTTCTCGGCCATCTCGTGTGAGTCCGTGTGCCAATGCTTTGGCCTGCATCTCACCGCCGCCGGTGACGGGATGAAACGTCTCCGTCAGCAAGCAGACTCGCTGCGCTCGCGTGCTCGGGGATCCGGTCACCTTGTCAATCTCACTTGGATCGATCGGGATCGGCCCTCTACTGCGTGCAGGTCCTTGCAAGGCCATGAGCTTCTGTTCTCGGGCCGAGCATGAGAGTCACCGTCCGGCCAGGCGCATGCAATAACGGCACCAAAAGCGAAGAATATCCAATACTCCCGGGTCTTTGTATAGATGACCGACCGAGCTAGGCTGAGTCGAATAGCACACCGTCCCGTCGTGGACCGCGAGGACCGCGCGCACGTACAGATCGATACCGATCTTCTCTAGCTCCTTGACGACCAGTGGCAGCGGCCGTCTTCTTACGGGTACGACGGCCTGCATGAGCACGTCTCCACCGTCGAGAGTCGAACCAATTCGCTGGATTGCCACCCCGACTTCGGCTTCTCCGTTATAAATGGCCCAAAAGGTCGTCTTCTTCCCGCGGTATTCGGGCAGCTTACCGTGGTGTATTCCTAGGCAGCCGAGTCTCGGTATCTCGAATAATTTCGGTTTGATGATCGGACCGCCGTAGACGAGTCCTAGATCTGGTTCTAGGGCCCGCATGGCCGACAGCATCGTGTCCGCGTGGAGGTTGTTGACGTAATGTATGCGTGTGCGTAGTTGCGCTCGAAAACTGGCTCGGCGTCTGGCCACGCCCGGAGACATCGTGTGTAGCCACGCAGCACGCCAGAAGATCTGTAGGAACAGAGGCAAAGCTAACGGCCCGCGCCGCTTCCAGAGGTCGCCGAGCACACCTGACAGGCCGCGCACGGGAGACTCCGAAAAGACGGCCGCAAGATCTATCCTCGGATCCCGTTCTAGCCGCTCCATGAGGTCGATGACATCCCCAGCGAGGGTTGGACCGCCGGTTAGAACGGCGACACGAATGACTCCGCGTTCACTCACCGTCAATTGGTGTGGCTGTTTCTCTGTCTGCTGAACGGCGTTTCCCCCCGCAGAGGGCGAGGAGTTGATCCTTCCTACGTTTCCCGAGTCTCTGTGCATAATGCGCGAGCAGAATCGTATGACGGTCAGCCGAGAAGCAGGCCGCCAGGGGTTCGGTAGCACAAGATAGGAGAAAGCGCTCTGGTTGCTCGCAGCGCTGTCGAACGCTCTCGGCGGTCAGGACGGGGGAGTCCTGCCAGCGGAAGATCGTTTCAGTCTGGCTCCGGTACATGGTCAAGGCTTTGTGCTTCCTGGTCGCGACTGACGAAATGTCGATAGTGGTGAGGCGATCCTGCCGTATACGTTGCCGGATGTCTCCTCCCGGTACGAGGGCCCAGCGCACATAGACGAAATATTCCAGCACCGTGCCTTTAATGCGTCCGCGACCCGCCAAATTGCGCACGGCACGCTGCGTGGCTACGTGATCCGAGTGAAGATCGTACCGAAACGGGACGAGTATGAACTCGGGCTCGAGTCGGTCTATCTCGTTAGCGAGGGTCTCGCGTAACTGTGCCGAAACCCGTCGGAGGCCACCGTCCGGAAGATCTAAGAAGATCATGTTCTGCCTTGAAAGGCCGATCTCGGTGAGTGCTTGCTCGGCCTCTCGTTTTCTAAGCTCGGTCAGGTTCTTCGGCCGATTACCTTGCCACGGCAGCAGCGGCCAGGGTGATCTGGCGCCATTGCTAGCGTAGAGGCAGTGGATTTTGCGTTTATCCTTGTGCAGCAGCATGAGGCCGCCGCAGCCGATCACCTCGTCATCCATATGCGGCGCAATGACGAGTAGCTTTGCGGATGTCAGAGCTTCGAGTGAAGTTCTCTGTGGCCGGTCCGTCAAAACAGCAGTCCGTCACATTTGTTCGCGCGGATAGTTCGAAGCGAAGCATCAGAGGGCATAGCAGAGTCGTCGTAAACTCGATCCATGCGAAACTTGTGAACGACCGTCAGCACGGCCTCGATGTCTTCCTGCGTCATAGTTGTACGCCAGCGCTCCACGTTGTCCGCTCCCGTGATAATTGCGCTCGTACTACGCGTCGTTCCCGAGGGTCGTAGCGCGGTACGTAGAACGTGAGGCGCCCAGTTTGCTCCGACGCCATCCAAGATCCTGCGCAGCTCAGTTTTCGGCTCTCGGCAGAGCAACTCGTAACTCGTGATGACGACTTTAGCATTCGCGAGCTGGCGCAGCGCCGTTCGATAGTGCGCACTCCAGATCACAGCATGCTTGGCGGCGGCGGTTCGTGCATCTTCGATCACGTTTGTGAGATCACGGAGCTCGTCTTCGACGAATCTTGGCTGGTTCATAAACGCGTTTATATCTGGTTCGGGCGCCCAGCTGCACTCGATACGCGAGAGGGCTACGGCGCAAGGATGGCGAAGAACCAGGACCAACGGAACCGCGGGGAAGTTACGATGCAACCAGCCGAGCAGGAGATTGGCGCGGATGACCTTGACTATGCGTCCTTGCGGAAAAAGCCTATCGACGGAACGGTCGACCCAAGGGCCTCTGAGTTGCCCGGATAGAATCTTATGACAAAAGGCCTTTAGTCGTTCGTCGTCATCTTCCTCGCGGCGATAAGGAAACTCGCCAAAGATCTGGGACTCCGATACAGTTCCAGCATTGAAGGGCTCGAAGACGACACGCGCGCCAGATGCGGAGGCGAGTGTATCAGCGAGCCAGGAGCTGCCGCTTCGTGCAGTGCCTGCGACGACAATGCTATCGGCTGGATTGCGAGATCGGTCGACNNGACGACAATGCTGTCGGCTGGATTGCTCGATCGGTCGATGTATACGCGGCGCAGGAGCTCGTTCTTGGCTCGCCTGGCTCGTCCGCGGGCCCAATGCCACGGCCACGCTAGGCCTCGATTCATTCGTTCCTAATCCGCTGCGATCGAGTTAATAGCTTAACACGCCGAGTATTGGTCGATGTATTTGAGACGAGGTCCGGACATGGATTCGGCTAAGGCATCACTCGCAGAGCAGGCAGGTAACGCACTACTATGGCGTGGTTTCGGCGTCGTGGCAGAAAAACTCATCTTCCTCGTCCGCCTTTTCGTTGTCGCGCGGCTCGTCGCACCCGAGGACTTCGGTCTCTTCGCAATCGGCATGACTGCCATTGCCGTTCTAACAAAGCTCACTGATTTCGGCTTGGTTCCTGCGCTCATCCAACGCGGTGCGCGCGAGAAGCTGATGCTCGATACGGCCTGGACGGTCAGGCTGGTGCGCGCCGGTAGTATCAATATGATCCTTTTTATCGCCGCGCCTCTAGTGGCCGATGCCTTCGGTGATGACAGCGCGACGAATATCATCCGTGCATTGGCTTTGGCGACCCTCGTTGACGCTGCAGCGAGCATAGAGATCGCTACATTGACGAGGCGGCTTCATTACCGTGCGCTTACGACAATCCAGATTGGCAATGCTTTGGCCAATACTGTCGTTTCAGTCTATCTCGCAAGCGCACTAGGCGCCTGGGCACTCGTCGTCGGTACTATCGCGGGCTCGCTCGCCTACGTGATCGGTAGCTACGTCGTTGCGCCATACTGGCCGACGCTGCGTTTCTCTCGAGTCTCTGCCGAACACCTATTGCGCTTTGGACGCTGGATATTCATTGCTGGCGTCGTCGGTGTGATATCCGAGACAGTGCTCCGTTGGGTGATCTCGACACAATTGGGTCTCGCTGAGCTAGGCTTGTTTTTCGTCGCAGCGCGGCTCGCGTTTCTGCCCACTCAGCTCACCGGCGCGGTATTCCACGAGGTGGCGTTTCCGGTCTATACGCGCGTTCAGCATGATCAACGTAAGCTGACCCTGGCGTTTCGAACCACGCTATTGGGTATGGCGGTCTTGCTGCTACCGCTTTCCGCCGTCCTACTGGTTCTAGTGCCCGGGATTGTCGAACACGTTTTGGGCGAGTCGTGGCAAGGCGCGACGCAGATTACTCAGTTGCTCCTAATCGCGTCGGTCGTAGGCATGTTCGGCGATGCATTTCGACCATTGATGGAGGGGATAGGGCATCCGGGGCGTGTGCTTTACATGGATGTTGCACGTGTCGCCGTACTGCTCAGTACCATATGGCTCGCGACTCAGTATTGGGGGTTGATCGGTGCAGGGTGGGCCTTTCTTGCTGCCGTGGGTATCGCGCAGGTTGTTGCGTTGGTCATTGTCAGGCAAACACTTGGTAGCCCGTTCAGCGGGCTTCTGCCGGCATTCCTTGGCGTCATAAGTGTTGCCTCCGCGGCAGCTGTCATCGCGGCCGTGCTTGCGGGGGGCATGCCGAACGCCTTAGGTCTTGCAGTCGCAGTCGTCGCCAGTGCACTAGTGGCCGTGGCCCTTGGGGTTGCCGTGGACCGTGTCTTACAGCTCGGACTCCTTAAGACTTCCGTGGAGGCGTTTCCAGGCTTTGCCACTGCGCTCGGCTATCAGATCGAGGGAGGACGCGATGAGACGCATTGACGATCTCCGGGCGAAGTTCTGGAAGCTCGTTCGGCCAGCCCGGCGCACGTTCGTGAAAATGACCCGGCGACCGCGAGTGGGTCGTATCGATTGGGGCGATCTGCGGACCACGGCTCCGATAAGCCGAGATTTTGGCTTCGACCGTGGTACACCGATAGACCGCTACTATATTGAGCGTTTCCTGGCTGCGCATAGCACCGACGTCTGCGGTCATGTCATGGAGACGGGTACCGATATGTACACGCGTCGTTTCGGCGGTGAGCGCGTAAAACGTAGCGATGTGCTGCATCATGCGGCGGGTAATCCTCGTGCGACGATCATCGGAGATCTGACTCGGCGTGATGAGCTTCCTGATATTCAGTTCGACTGCATTATTTGCACGCATACGGTGCAGTTCATCTTTGACTCCCGCTCGGCAATCGCCAGCCTCTACCATTTGCTCAAGCCCGGCGGCGTGTTGTTGACGACATTCTCGGGTATTTCCCAAATTAGTCCCGCGGATATGCGGGCGACCGGCGACTATTGGCGAGTGACGCACGCTTCAGCCAAGAAGCTTCTGAGTGAACGGTTCCCGGCAGTCAACTGCTACATTGAGACTTATGGGAACGTACTGAGCAGCATTGCTTTTCTACATGGTATTGCGGCTGAGGAGTTGGTCGATACCGAGCTGGACTGCATGGATCCGAACTTCCAGGTTGTTGTCGCTGGCCGGGCTGTTAGACCGGAGTAGCTTTTCGCATGCGAATACCTGGGAGGAAAGCGCTCGCGCGAATTGTCCGCCCGCTGCGTAGCACGCTGCGGCCTGGCGGATTAGTGCTTGGATACCACAGAATTGCCGACGGGCCGTGGGACCCATTAGGCTTATGCGTGTCTCCGTCGTGTTTTCGGCAGCAGCTCGAGGTCTTGCGGGAGTGGTACACGCCGGTGTCTTTGCAGACTCTGACCGAGGCTCTGCATCGTGGCGCTGATGTCCGGAACTACGTTGCGCTGACCTTTGACGATGGCTATCGAGATTTCATTGACAACGCACTGCCAGAGCTTCAACGGCTCGACATACCCGCCACTGTCTTCGTGGCCACAGGGTTTACGGGAAAGGCTTTCTGGTGGGACGAGGTCGTTGCGGCGCTCGACCCGATTTATCGCGATTCTTCCAGCCTGACGCTTCGTTGGCACGGTGCCTCTGGCGAACGAATCTATANNCGTTGGCACGATGCCTCGGGCGATCGAGTCTATACGGGGTTAGGCACCCGAAACGATGCTTTGCCTATCATTCGCAGTCTATGTCGGGAGTTGTCTCTATGTAACGCGGATACTCGTGCGGAGGTACTCGAGCAGCTTCGTAACGAGGAGCACTCAACGTCTAATCTCCTGGACGTCGCTAGGCCGATGTCAAAGAAGGACATCAGTGGCCTCGCGGGCCTTTCGGACATCGAAATCGGTAGCCATACAGTGTCGCACTGCCAGCTCGCACGTCTTCCCGAGAGTGAGCAGGCGCGCGAGATTGAATCCAGCAAGCGCCAGCTCGAAACGCTCGTCGTAGGCGAGGTAAGCGCGTTTTCCTATCCTCATGGATCTATCTCCGCGCACAGCGAGCGCTATCTAAAGAATTCGGGGTTTCTGTATGCTTGTGCGAGCCGGGAGGCTGTTGTGCGGCAAGAAACCGATGTGTATGCGCTACCGAGGGTTTGGCCGCGTGACGTCGCCAGGAAAAAGTTTAGAAAATGGGTATCGTCTTGGCGTGGTATCCGCCTCGGCGGATGACGGTCCGGGGCAATCCGGTCTGGTAGTGGTCGGTTCGACGATTCGAGCTCATAAGGTGACGGTGTCCGGACTCCTGCCTTCCAGATAGAGCTCATGCCAGATCTCGAGGCCGAGTAACAACCAGAGACGGTAGCTATGATCTTGCGTGCCGGAAAGGTGCTCGTCGAGAAGTCTCTGCACGTACGTTCCATTAAACAAGCTTTCCCTGACGAACCGCGAGGATTCAAGCCGCTTTTTCAGCGGTTGTCTAAGGTCCTCGCGCATCCATTTGCCTATCGGAAATCCGAAGCCCTGTTTCGGTAGACGGCTGATTTCCCTGGGCACGTATCGAGCGGCGACTCGACGGAGCAAGTATTTTAGAGTCCGGCGTCTAATCTTGAGGTCTACGGGCAAGCTCGCCGCGAATTCGATAAGCCTTGGATCGACGAACGGTGATCGGACCTCGAGTGATGATGCCATGGACATTCGGTCGCTCATGACGAGGTTGTGGTCCGGTACGCGGGTCATGAGATCCGTGTGCAGCATCCGATCAATTACGTCGTCAACGTTCGACGCATCGAAAAACCGCAGCACTCTCTCGGTGGAGTCTGAGTCCGAAAGTCGTTGCGCCGCATCGGCCGTAAAAAGCTCAACTTTACTCTCAGGCGTAAATCGCAAGAAACCAAGCGCCCGCGAATAGCGCTCACCGCCTGAGAAGTCAGACATCTCGTGCAGCCAGCGCAATCGCTGCGCCAGGCTCTTATAGCGAAACGTTTCCGGTACGAGTTCGAACAGACGAGAGAGCAGTGCCGTTCGCAAGGTTCTCGGCAGCCAGCTGTAGATCTCCACGAGACGCTGGCCTAGGTATCTGTCGTAGCCCCCGAAACTCTCGTCGCCACCGTCACCGCACAAGACTACCTTCACGTGCTCGGCAGCCAATTTGGACACGAGAAAGACACCGACACCGTATGGATCGGCTGGCTCGGCCAAGTGGTGCACCATGACGGGTAAAAGGGCGGCGAGATCGGGCCTGACTCGTTGAGAGATGAAGGGCAGGTTATTGGCGTCTGCTACTTTTCGGGCGAACGGCACCTCATCGAAACTGGATTCCTCGACGCCGATGCTGAAGACTGGAAACGGGCCAGCGGTTTCTCTGGACGCCATGCAGGCTATGGTTGTGGAGTCGATGCCTCCGCTAATAAAGCCTCCGACGGGGACGTCACTGAGCAAATGTGAACGCGTCGTCTGCCGCAGACGCTCGTCGAGCGCATCGGTAGCGTCTGCAGCGCTCGCGCTCATCTTGTTGCGAAAATCGAGTTCCCAGTACCGATGCGTTTCGATTTGTCCGTCACGGAAGGTTAAATAGGTAGCCGCCGGCAGTTTCTTGATACCGCGGATCAGAGAGTGGTGGTCCGGCATGAAACGCAGCGATACGTAGTGCCATAGCGCGTCTATGTCCAGCTCACGCTTCACTACCCCGCTTGCCAGTAAGGCCTGGACTTCAGAGGCAAAGAAAAGCTTGGTCCCATCATGATAGTAATATAGTGGCTTTTGGCCCATATGGTCTCGAGCAAGCATCAGGTGGCGACGCCGTTTGTCCCACACGGCGAATGCAAACATGCCTTCCAGTTGCCGAACGCAATCGACACCGTATTTCTCGTAGAGCGGTAGAATGATCTCGACGTCACTGTTGGTGTTGAAGCGATAGCCATCGCGTTGCATCTGCGTACGCAAATCGGGGCTGTTGTAGATCTCACCGTTGCATATGAGTATCAGTTCGCCCGATTCACTCGCGATCGGCTGATGGCCTCCCTGCACATCGACGATACTCAGGCGTCGAAAGCCGAGCGAGATGTGGTCATCCGAATACTCGCCTTCATCGTCCGGCCCGCGGTGCATGAGCGCCGCGGTCATTCGGCTCACCAGACCGTCTTGGTTGCTGCCCGTTGCTCCGGCGATGCCACACATCAGATTTTGACGAGCCCTTGCGCTCTCGCGTACGCAAGTGTTCTCGCGAGCCCCTCGTCGATATCGATTGCGGGCTCGAAGCCGAGCAAGCTGCGCGCTTTCTCTATCGAGAATGCGGAGGACTCCGTGAAAAATTTGATGCTGCGCGTTGAAAACGGCGGCTCGCGTCCTACGCTACGGAAGGCGAGCTCGAGGATCCGGCAGGCGAGAGCTACGGGTCCGAGGGGAAGGCTAGGCGGTCGGTAGGTCAATCCTGCGGAGGCGATGATTTTTTCGGCCAACTCTCTCGTGGTGATGGCGCGCGGGCCGGCGATGATAAGCGTATCGCCGGGATCAATCGACGTTGCTGCAGCGAGCTCGAAAGCATCCAACAGATCGCTGATGTAGATCGGATGTCGAAAGTTGTCACCTTTGCCAACGAAGAAAAAGCGCTGTCCGAGAATGGCGCGCAACAGCTTGAGTGTGCGTGGGCACTCCGGTCCATAAACCCACGATGGTCGAAAGATGATCGCATTTAGGCCGAGTGAGGAGACGGCTTCCTGGACCGCTTCTTCACCCTCTAGCTTCGTGCGCTCGTACGCAATGTCGGGATTGCACGGCGTTGTCTCGTCCGCGGGCAATGCCGAGAGCGGGCCATATACGCCCACAGTGCTGCAGTGCACGAAGCGTCGCACGCGACCGTCAGCGGCAGCTCTCAGCATAGGCTGCAGCGCATCGACGTTGATCGTTCGATAGTGGGCTTCATCGAGGCCGACCTCCAGATGCGCCGCTGCAAGGTGGTATACGACATCTGCCTCACGGATCAACTCTGCCACGCCGCCGTGGTCGCGAATATCGAGTTCGGTGAGCGTCACGTGCTTGTGATCAAACCGCCCACGAACACCGCGCAAGTCGATATCTACGGCGATGACTCGATGTCCACTGTCCAGCAGGTGCCCTACGAGATGTCTGCCTATGAAGCCACCAGCCCCCGTGACGAGAATGGTCTCGCTCACGATTCTGATCTGCGACCGCTGATGAGCACACAATAGCCCTCTTGTCCGACCAAGAGGTAGTCGAGCTTCGATATCAGCCAATAGATGGGGAAAACGACAGAATACAGCCGGTAGCTATTGCTCACGGCCTCGAGTTTCTCCTTCGTTGCTGGAGCGATCTCGCCATGGGCCTTGTCATCATCATTGTGCTTGTTCAGTATCTTGACATACACAAAATTGATGCTGAGCTCGAGCATTTCAGTGAAGAAGCGAGAATATGTGGAGTCTGCGACCGGCTCGATTTGGCAAGCAGTCATGAGCTCCTTAAGTTGTGAGACGGTGAAGCCAACGCGCTTATGGCCGTAGGTCTCCTTAGTCATATTCAGAGCATGTTTGACACGGACTGCGATCTTCGATTCGTCACCGTTAGGCACTGTTATATGGATTTGCGCGCTTTTCTTGGCTACTCGGCATAGCTCTCGCGTAATCTTTTCGGGGTCGTTTAGATGCTCGTGTACGTCAATGGATACGACACGATCGAACGACTCGTCATCGAAGGGTAGGTTCTCCTCCGACACGTAATGCACGTGTTCGCCGAGTAGGAGCGACATCTCTGCGATGCCATCGCGCTCGAGGTCTGCCCACGACCAGCAACCACCCAATTCTCGAAGAAAATAATTCATTGCACCGTTGTTGTCGCCGCACGTCAGCAGAAGGCATCGTTCTTCCGGAACGAGGTCATCGAGTAGTCGTCGCAGCGATCTGAAGCGCAAGTTCTTTTTGAGTCCTTTGCGGAACATATCGAGTTGCCACGGGTGTTCTCGAGCCATCGAGCCGTCCTTACATGTTGCTACGTATAGACGACAGTTTAGCCAAGGGGGCCGGAGTTATTCCGTGCGGTAACGCTCATTGCTCGCTGCGTTCTACCTGCCATGGCTTGCTGCCTGTAAGCTGCGCTCGTAGCCTCGCGAGTTCTCTTTCCTTTGTAACGTCATCCCACTCCAATATCGCGCACAGCTCGGGGGCTAATGCATCGAGGGCGGCCCGGTCCTCCCAGAGCGTCGTGCGTCTGAATACGAGATCATCCAGATGAACGACTGATTCGGTATCGACGAGCTTCCTCAGGTTGGCCGCAAGACTTGCGAGTTGGCCACTCGATAGCAGTTTCGACGACGAGATATCCCAACGGAGCCCCGTCGGCGTTCTGGGCACGAGTTTGCCGGCGGAGCCAACGCGAGAAGTAAAGTGGCGCTCGAAGATCTTTCCAAGCGTTTTCTCGGCCACGTCGCGTGCGGCTACGAGTTTCACGCCCGAGATGCTGAACAGCCCCGACGGACCGCCTTTCTGTGCATGATCGTAGATCGTCTCGCGGCTCGCCAATTCACTTGCGTGATCAGCACGAGCCGGAAGCAAACCCGAGAATACGTGCGTAACTTGTTTTTCGTGCAGGGCTAGGCGGGGAATTGCCGAATTGAGCTCGCGAATCATGCTGTCGATATCTTTATAAGTCACCTGCCTGTCGTGCGCATCGATGGCTGCTCGGTGACCTGTGCCGGCCAGCAGCTTATCGTTCCAGGGAACGAGGAAATGGACTTGTGCTTTCGAGGCCGGGGTGGAAACGGCCAAAGCGTGACCGGACAATGCTTCCCTTTCGAATAGGATGTTCCACGCGAGGGATGGTCGGAATAGCTCTGGGATGTCGCGGTCGAATCGGGCCGCAAGATCACGGCTAGATGGGCCCGTCGCGTTCACGACGACGTCAGTCCTGAAAATCAACTCCTCTGCCGTTTCGCTGTCGCGGGCGACGACGCCGGTTATCCGACGGTCATCTTGCAGTATACCCTCGGCGGCGACGTAGTTTAGGGCCTCAGCACCCATCGACACGGCCCATCGGATGGTTTCGATGATCAATCGCTGCGAATCCGGGATATGCGCATCGTGCCAGACGGCTCCGCCCTTGAGTCCAGCACGCTCAACCCTCGGGAACAGATCTGTAACCTGAGTCGGTGATAGCAGTCGACTGCGCGGCAGTGGGCGAGTGAGGCGCGAGGGATTATTTACGACTCTCGATAGAGCACTGTCGAGCGTGAGCGCGATGCGCAGGGTAGATTGTCGTTTCAAGCCACGGTTATAGAGCGGCATCAAGCAGGGGAGGGCGACCGTGAGATCGGGAAAGTTCTCCAGGAACCAAGCGCGCTCGCGAATCATTGCGCAGGACCGCGCGATATCCATCGACTGGAGGTACCTTAATCCACCATGGATTATTCGGAGACTGTTGAAACTAGTTTCACCTCCGAAGTCATCTCTCTCCAATAGCAGCGCTTTAAGGCCATGACCTGCGGCGAGCAGCAATAACATGACGCCATAAATTCCACCACCGAGGATCACGAGATCGTAGCGTTTCCGAGAAGCGGCTTCTGGTTCTCTGTTTATACGACACATCTCGAAAGTACTATGGTTTCAGGAATCGAAGTCTGAGGCCTGGCTGTCGAGCCATCGGTCCTTCCAGGCCTGAAAAACGGTCAGTGACCAGAGAACATGGCTGTGATCGGCTCGTCCCTTGTTGTGCTCACGTTTCAGCCTCTCAACGCACTCCCAGTTGAACAACCCGTCGTCGTTGACTCTTTTTTGGCTCAAGAGATCTTCCACGATAGGACGAAAGTCAGTCCTGAGCCAGTGCTTCATGGGGATGCTGAAGCCTTGCTTGGGACGGTAGATGTCTTCTCGGGGGACGTGGCGGGCGGCAAGGCGCTTCAGTATCGCTTTGGTGTTCTGCCCGCGTATCTTGAGCTCTTGCGGTACCCGAAATGCAAGCTCGACGAGTTCCTTGTCCAGCAGAGGTACACGCACTTCGAGCGATGTAGCCATGGACATCCGGTCCGTCTTTAGCAGGCAATTGTCGCTAAGATAGCTTTTCATGTCGGTATACAAGCTTCGTTCAAGGGTGGGCAGACTACGTGCGCGCTGGAGCAAGTCGTCGATATGTGCCCCGGTCGGGGTCACGAGTTGCCGAGCGGCATCGGCGGTCAATAGCTCGCTCTTTAGCTGATCACTGGCGAATATCCGCCAACGCGCGTGGTTGAGCTCCTTTGGGAAAGTCGTTCCCTCGATAAACCGTTTGAATTTGTTGATCGCTCCCTTTTTTTCTGGTCTCGGTCGTATACGACGGGCCAGGCGCGGCAACCATCGTTGCTTGACTGGCATTGGAAGGTATTGGTACCAATAGTCGTAACGTTGTGCGAGGTAAGTTTCGTAGCCTCCGAATAGCTCGTCGCCCCCGTCTCCGCTTAGTGCAACGGTCACGTGTTCGCGAGCAAGCTTCGATACCAAGTAGGTAGGAAATATCGAGAAATCGCCGATCGGGTCGTCCAAGTATCTCATTAACAAATCGAACAGCGATGAGATTTCCGGTCGCAAGATCTGGCTGAATTGGTGCACGCCGAGGCGGTCGGCTATCCGCTTGGCATACCCGAGCTCGTTGTACGAAGCATCGTCGAAGCCGATGGTGAAGACTTTTGTAGGTCCCATCGCGGAGACGACAAGGGAAGAGTCCACGCCGCCAGAAAACAGCGCACCCAAGGGAACATCACTGATGAGCTGGCGTTTAACGCATCGAGTGATGGTCGCGTCGACTTCCGCCTCCCAATCAGCCGGTTTTCTCGCAACCGGTGCGACCTCCGGCTCGATGTCCCAGTAGAATCGCTTGCTCGAGCTACCCGTGTCGAGATCGACACACAGCATCTCCGCGGGCTCGAGCTCGAATACGCCCTTCATGAGCGTGCGTTTTCCAGGCACATACTCCCAGCTGAGGAACTGACTAAGCGAATCGACATCAAGCCGAGGAGAGAGAAGCCGGCTCGCCAACAGCGCCTTGATTTCCGAACCCCAGACGAGGTATTGGTCGTCGATGAAGCAATAGTAGAGCGGCTTAATGCCCAGAGCATCTCGAGCTAATAAGAGCTTATGGTGTTTGCTGTCGTGAAGAGCAAGCGCGAACATGCCGTTTAGTTGAACGAGGAACTCCGGGCCAATCTCTTCGTAGATATGAACTAGGACCTCTGTATCGCAGTCCGTAAGAAATCGATGGCCGCAACGCTCGAGCCAGCGGCGCAGCTCCCGGAAGTTATAGATTTCACCATTTTGTACTACGCGCACCGAGTTGGATGTGTTGCTGATCGGCTGATGTCCACCCGCGATATCGATGACGGCAAGACGCCGATTGCCGAGTGCGACACCGTCGAGGATCTCTATGCCCTCGTCATCTGGCCCGCGATGCTCGAGGACGCGGCACATGCGGCGTACGTCTTCCGGCCTTGGCGGACGAGCGCCGCGCAGAGCTGCGATACCTACGATGCCGCACACGATTCGATTACCGAACGGTTTAATCGATTCTCACGGTGGCTCGGGTCCGATATCAGAAAGACGTTCAACTCCGCCTTACCTCAGCAGCGCGAGTACCTTTTCCGTTTCGCGAACATACGCTGCTCGCG
>JABAOE010003790.1_pt2 | contig 23309 bp, 26 predicted proteins | sample 7062141 | NCBI WGS metagenome assembly JABAOE01 (sample SAMN14538627, study PRJNA623070) | marine sediment metagenome | biome: marine biome [ENVO:00000428]; feature: marine pelagic biome [ENVO:01000023]; material: deep marine sediment [ENVO:00002113] | place: India: Gulf of Khambhat ... | reverse complement strand
GAGATAAGCACCTCGTCACCCTCTCCAACAAAAGCACGCCCGAAACCGTGTGCTACGGTGTTGATAGCATTGGTCGTACCGCGAGTAAAAATTACCTCGCGGTCTTCTGCCGCATTAATAAATTGTTTCACTTTGGCGCGCGCGGCCTCGTAAGCATCCGTTGCACGCTCCGAGAGATAATGCACGCCACGGTGAATATTCGCGTGCTCCGAAGTGTGGTACCGCGTAAGACGCTCGATCACTTGTCGAGGCATTTGCGCACTTGCCGCACTGTCCAAGTAGGCCAGCGGCTTGCCGTTAATCTTGACATCGAGTATCGGAAAGTCTGCACGTATACGCGCAACATCGAGTGCCTGCACCACATTTCCGCGTTTTACTGCGGTGATCGCGCTCATCACGCCCCCCTATTGCGTGTCTGCTCAAGAATATGGCTCTCGAGCACGGACACCAACGACGCCACCGGAATATGCTCTATGACCTCTTTGGCAAAAGCGTACGTTAAAAGATTGCGTGCGGCCGCTTCAGACAAACCTCGGCTCTTCAAGTAGAAAACTTCGTCCGCGTCCATCTGCCCCACGGTTGCTCCATGGGCGCACTTCACATCGTCGGCAAAAATTTCTAGTTGTGGCTTGGTATCCACCGTGGCACGCGGACTCAACAACAGATTGCGACTTTGCTGCGATGAATTGGTTTGTTGAGCTCCTTCACGGACCATGATCTTGCCATTGAAAACCGCATGTGCCGATCCGCCCGCAATTGTCTTGTGAACTTGGCGACTTGCGCCATGCGTACACCTGTGATCCACGCACGAATGGGTATCGGCCAGCTGCCGGTCGGAAATCATCGCCAAGCCGTTAATTTCACAATCGATACCGGCCCCATTTTGAATCACGTTCAGATTATGCCGAGAGATTCTTGAGCCAATGCTGACCGACCAGTTGCGATAACGCGAATCTTTTTGCATGAGAACCGATGTATTCGCAACGTGAAATGCCGTGTTTGCCTCTCTTTGCAACTTGACGTGATTAACCTCGGCATTCGAGGCGATGACGACTTCGCACACGGAATTCGTTAAATAAGCAGAACCGCCAATCGCGACATGGTCCTCTATCACCGTGCAGCTTGCGCCCGTTTCGGCCACGATCAGCAAGCGCGGACTGATTCTGGCGTCTTGGCGCGTCACTACATTCATCACCTGAATCGGGGCGGGTTTATTGTGTGCCGCTGTTGGCGCAGTCACCTGCACGACTGCCGCCTCCTGCAGGAAAGCCGTGTTTGCTGCCGCAAAAACATCGCTCCCGACATCTGCCACTGTCGCTAGGTGGGTCTCGATCGCGCTGCGCACACCGTGCGACATGTCATCCTCGAGCATTTCACCAAGATTGCCGGCTCGAACCGTTACATCCGGCGCAACGCTCGACGCTTCACCAATGAAATACCCATCGACAAAAACCAGCCGCGACGTTACCTCGGGAAACATCAGCGTTTTGAGAACTACCTCATCGACCTCGCCGGCCGCATCAGCCGGCTTGAGCTTGAGGCGATACAACGTAGACAGATCGGTGAAACGCCAGTCCTCGTCACGCGTCGTCGGCACTGACAAAACAGATGCCCGCTCCAGGGCAGCGGCCCGACGCGACTTCAGCCAACTATGATGACGCTGCTCCGTACCCGCGCCGGATGAAAGCAAGCTTGCAAGGAAATCCGACTCGACAGCACTCATGCCGCTCTTTCCCGATACTCCTGTGCCACCCAGTCGTATCCACGCTCTTCCAGTTCCAAAGCAAGCCGCTTGTCACCGGTCTTGATGATAAGGCCGTTCTCCATTACGTGGACGTAGTCCGGTTCGATATAGTTGAGCAAGCGCTGGTAGTGGGTCACCAGCACGATTGCATCATCGGGCGTATGCAACTGATTTACTCCGTTGGCGACGACACGTAATGCGTCAATGTCGAGGCCCGAATCTGTTTCGTCTAGTATCGCAAGCCTCGGCTCAAGCAACGCCATCTGCAGAATCTCGTTGCGCTTCTTCTCGCCGCCGGAAAAGCCGTCGTTGAGGCTGCGGTCAAGAAATTCCGGATCCATTTCTAGCAGCTTCATTTTTTCCCGGATAAAATCGTCGAACTCCAACGGATCAAGTTCTTCATTGCCACGCGCTGACTGCACCGTGTTGTACGCCAGACGAAGAAATCCGCCGTTGGTGACGCCGGGCACCTCCACCGGATACTGGAAGCCTAGAAACACGCCCGCCTTGGCCCTGTCCTCGGGTGACAGGCTAAGGAGGTCTTCACCGGCAAAACGTACCGTACCACCAGTAACCTGATATGCAGGATGACCAGCCAGCACCTTGGCCAACGTGCTCTTGCCCGACCCGTTTGGCCCCATGATGGCGTGCACCTCACCGGCATAAACCTTGAGGTCGATTCCTCGCAGTATTTCGCGGCTCTCGATGGCGGCAGTTAGGCCATGAACATCGAGCAACTCGGGGGCATCGTCCTTCTTCATCCAACACTTCCTTCCAGCTTCAGCCCGAGAAGTTTGGTCGCTTCAACGGCAAACTCCATCGGCAAATGAATAAACACGTCTCTCACAAAACCGTTAATGATCATCGAAACAGCTTCTTCCGTCTCTACACCCCGACTGGAGAAATAAAACAGTTGCTCTTCGCCAATCTTTGAGGTGCTCGCCTCGTGCTCCACTGTTGCGCTCTTGTTAGCGACTTGTAGATACGGAAACGTGTGCGCGCCGCAGCGCTCACCAATCAACATTGAATCGCACTGCGAATAGTTTCGCGCGCCATCGGCCCTCGCACCGATCTTGACCAAGCCCCGGTAGCTGTTATTGGACTGTCCGGCCGAAATGCCCTTGCTGATGATTCGGCTGCGCGTGTTCTTGCCTATGTGAACCATCTTCGTGCCGGTATCGGCTTGTTGATGGTGGTTGGTCAATGCAACTGAATAAAACTCGCCGGTAGAATTGTCGCCAAGAAGCACGCACGAGGGATACTTCCAGGTTATGGCGGAACCGGTCTCTACCTGAGTCCAGGATATTTTCGAATTAACGCCTTTGCACAATCCGCGTTTGGTAACGAAGTTGTAGATGCCGCCCCTGCCCTGCTCGTCGCCGGGATACCAGTTCTGTACCGTTGAGTACTTGATCTCGGCATTGTCGAGCGCGACCAGTTCCACTACCGCTGCGTGCAACTGGTTGGTATCGAACTGTGGCGCCGTGCAGCCTTCCAAGTACGACACCTGTGCACCCTCCTCCGCAACGATCAAGGTCCGTTCAAACTGACCCGACCCTTCGGTATTGATGCGGAAGTAAGTCGAAAGATCCATCGGACACTTGACGCCTTTTGGAATAAAGCAGAAAGAGCCATCCGAAAACACCGCCGAGTTGAGTGCTGCATAAAAATTGTCGGTGTGCGGCACCACACTGCCGAGGTATTGCTTTACCAGCTGAGGGTGATCACGCACTGCTTCGGAGAATGAACAGAAGATGATGCCCAATTCCGCGAGTTTTTCCTTGTAAGTGGTCGTCACTGACACGCTGTCAAAAACCACATCCACTGCGACACCCGCCAGTGCGGCGCGTTCATGGATCGGTACGCCGAGCTTCTCGAAGGTGCGCAATAGCTCCGGATCAACCTCATCCATTGACTTTTTAGTTGCCTTCGATTTCGGCGCTGAATAGTAGGAAATATCCTGAAAATCAATTTGTGGGTACTTGACGTTGGGCCATTTTGGCTCGCTCATCGTCAGCCAGTGCCGAAATGCTTTCAAACGGAATTCAAGCAGCCAAGCTGGTTCATTTTTCTTCGCTGATATCAGCCGAACGACGTCTTCGTTTAGTCCTTTTGGAACGATGTCCGACTCGATATCAGTATGAAAGCCGTGCTTGTAGGGCTGATTGACGAGATTCTGAATAACTGCGCTCATACTATTTCCCCGTTATCTGCCTCAGGCAGCGGATTCGACCGTAAAACTCTCCCCGCAGCCACACGTTGCGATGGCCTTGGGGTTTTTGACTTTGAAGACTTCATTAAGGCCCTGGCGCTCGAGGTCGAGCGTCGAGCCATCCATGAATGCGAGGTCCTTTCGATTGACCACGACTTTTACATCGTGCGACTCGAAAATTTCATCTTCGGGGCCGATCTCGTTGGCATAGTCGAAGGTATAGGCAAGACCTGAGCAGCCGACAGTTTTAATGCCCAGGCGCAATCCGATGCCATCTTTCTTGGCGAGCGCATTTCGAATGTGTTGTGCCGCCCTTTGCGTTAAATGTATTGCCATACCTTTCACTCCTGAACCGCAACAGCACTGAGGTGATGCAGCCTGTCAACGGCTGCTGCAAGCGCTGTCAGAAAGTTCTCTACCTGCCACACCGTGTTTGCCACGCCTGGGCCGTGCCTCCTCGCGCCAGTTCCGGTTCCACCCCCATCACCATGGCGACTGGAGCCAACGCCGTACTGTTTGCGTAAATACGGCGCGATCGGCTCGAGAAGACGATCATCGATACACGTCGTCGCGTTGTGGTCGAGATAAGCAATCATCTGCGATCGAAGGTCTTTTCTGGAGCGTGCCGCAAACGTTCCGATCACACTGCTTCCTGCACGACGTGCGACACACCCTCGCGCCTTTCGACGAATTCGACAACGGCGCTCGGCTCCCGCTTTTTCTGTTTTTGCTTTTCTACCAAATCAAAGAGCGTGACCGAGTTCAGATACGCGAAAATGTGGCGATTGAGTTCAGTCCACAGGTCATGCGTGATGCATTTTTGCTCGTCACGGCAGTTTTCCTTACCGCCACACTGCGTTGCGTCGATCGGCTCGTCCACGGCGAGAATGATTTCGCCCACCGACAACTCGCTGGCCGGCCGTTTCAGGCGGTAACCGCCTCCGGGGCCACGTACACTCGATACCAACGCCTTGCGCCTGAGCTTACCGAACAACTGCTCGAGGTAAGACAGTGAAATCCTCTGACGTTCGCTAATGTTCGCCAACGTGACTGGCCGATCGCCACCACACATTGCCAGATCAACCATCGCCGTCACGGCGAAACGTCCTTTTGTCGTTAGTCGCATAAGCTGCCTCGCAGAACCTATTGATTTAGTTTGACTATACTCTGGAAAGGAATACCAGAGTATCGTGGTCAAGTATAGTCTTTCCTGACCAATTTAGTCAACAATGCGGTTGAGGTAATCCGGGTCAAATTTATCCGCTGTCGCCCGCTCATCCTCGACCTTGACACCGAGTGTCTCCAGCTGTTCAAGGATGTAGGCAATACAACCATCAATGTGAGCCGTGTGATCAACCAGCCCGTGGATCGCTTGTACCACCGGGTCGTTCATGTCAGCACTAATTGCGTAGGCCGAAAAGCCCATCCGTTCAGCTGCTTCCTCGCGAGCCACCTTCGAGTCCTCATCGATGATCCGCGCAGGGATACCAACCGCTGTAGCACCTTTCGGCACATCCTTTACCACCACCGCGTTGGACCCAATACGGGCACTGTCGCCGAGCGTGATAGGTCCGAGCACCTTGGCACCGGCACCAATGACAACCCCATTGCCAAGTGTCGGATGGCGCTTACCTTTTTTCCACGACGTGCCTCCCAGCGTAACCCCATGATATAGCGTGCAATCATCACCGACGACCGACGTTTCACCGATGACCACACCCATGCCGTGATCGATAAAGAATCGGCGGCCAATGTTGGCTCCTGGGTGGATCTCGATGCCAGTAAGCCACCGTGCAAAATGGGATAGCCAGCGCGCAAACCAAGTCAGTCCGGCCTGCCATAGCCAGTGGGAGAGGCGGTGGAAAAGAATTGCATGAAAACCGGGATAGCAGGTCACCACCTCCCAAGTCGAGCGCGCCGCCGGGTCCCTGTCGAAAACCACACGAATGTCTTCCCGAAAACGCTCAAACATGCCCACCCCCCCTGCACTGCTGTCGAAAACCGCGCAATTCTACTGACCTTTGTCCTGCAGTGCGCTGAAAATGCCTCGAAGAATGTTGACTTCTTCCTTCTCCAGCCGTGCACGTGCAAACAACCGGCGCAAGCGCTGCATCATCCTTCCTGGCTGCGTCCGATCGAGAAAACCGCTTTCGTACAACACCGCCTCGAGATGGTCGTAAAAACGCTCGACCTCGTCATGTGTCGCCATATTGGCTCCTGACCCGGCGTTCTTTGACCACTCCGGCCCTGTGGCTGCCATCCGCAGTTCATAGGCGAACACCTGCACCGCCTGCGCCAGATTAAGCGAGGCGTAGTTGCCAGTCGGTATCGTCGCGATCAGACCACATTTGTTCACCTCGGCAATGGTGAGGCCGGTACGTTCAGTACCAAAAACGACTGCCACATCACCATGCGATGTTTCAGTGACTACCCTGTGGCACGCCTCCCTGCACGGCACTACTTGGTGACTGAGTTCTCGATTGCGCGCGGTCGCAGCCACCGCCAGGACAGTTCCAGCAAGAGCTTCGTCTAGCGAATCGCAGACCACAGCTCCGCCAAGCACATCATCAGCACCTGAAGCCAACGCCAGTGCCTCCGAGTGCGGAAACAGTTTCGGGCGCACCAGGTACAGCTGCGACAGGCCCATCGTCTTGATCGCCCGCGCGGCCGCACCGATGTTGCCCGGGTGGCTGGTCTGCGATAGCACCACTCGGATTACGCTCAGGTTGGTGTTGTCAGGCATTACCGGCGACGCCATTTCGGAAAACGCGTGTAACAAGGATCGCATTCACCCCGCTTGCCATTCATCTTAAAATCGCGCTTTGCTCTTTTACAGTCCCAATCACCATGCACCCGATGCTCAATTTCGCGGTGAAAGCTGCCCGCCGTGCCGGCGCCATCATCAATCGCGCTTCGGACAATATCGACAAACTGTCCGTGCGTCACAAGAGCCTGAATGACCTGGTATCTGAAGTCGATCGTGCTGCCGAAGACGCAATCATCGACACGCTCAAGAGCGTTTACCCGGACCATGCGATCTTAGCAGAGGAAAGCGGTGCTTCAGGCGAATCGGAGTACCAATGGATTATTGACCCGCTCGATGGGACAACCAACTTTCTGCACGGTTACCCAGTCTATGCAGTATCCATTGCATTGGCGCACAAGGGACAAATCCAGCACGCTGTCGTTTACGATCCCACACGTAATGATCTATACACGGCATCGCGCGGCGCTGGCGCATTTCTCAACGATAAACGCATTCGCGTATCGAACCGTGACAAGCTCATTGACACGTTGATCGGCACTGGATTTCCCTTCCGCATGGGCGATGATATTGAGGCCTATACGAACATGTTCAAGGACCTTACGGCAAAGACCGCGGGAATCCGCCGCCCCGGCGCTGCGGCGCTCGATCTCGCCAGCGTTGCCGCGGGACGCCTCGACGGTTTCTGGGAATTCGGTCTGTCGCCGTGGGACCTGGCGGCCGGCTCATTATTGATTATCGAGGCCGGTGGACTGGTCGGAGACCTCGAAGGCGAGCCAAATTACATGCAAAATGGCCGCATCATTGCCGGTAATCCGAAGATCTTTGCACAATTGCTGCAAGCTATCCGTCCCCACATTTCCGACCGGCTGCGAAACTGAGCGAAACACGAAACGGCACAGGAACAGCTCGTTACATGAACAAACCGGCAGACAAGGCGGCACAAGACAGCGTCGGTGCGAAGGCGATGTCTCAGCACACGCCGATGATGCAGCAGTATCTGCGTATCAAAGCGGCGCATGCGGACAAGCTGCTGTTCTACCGCATGGGTGACTTCTACGAGTTGTTCTATGACGACGCGGAACGGGCCGCACGGCTACTCGACATTACATTGACCTCGCGCGGATCATCGGCGGGCTCGCCGATTCGCATGGCTGGCGTGCCATATCATGCCGCCGAGCAATACCTGGCAAAGCTGGTCCGGCTCGGCGAGTCGGTAGCCATCTGCGAGCAAGTTGGCGACCCGTCGGCCTCGAAGGGCCCGGTTGAACGAGAGGTGGTTCGAATCGTCACACCAGGCACGCTTACCGACACGGCACTACTTGACGACAAGCGTGACAATGTGCTGGTGGCCGCCCACCAGTCCAACGCAACACTCGGGCTCGCTTGGCTGTCTCTCGCAAGTGGTCGCTTCCGCATCAAGGAATGTCCGCCGGGTGATCTCGCCGCCGAACTGCTTCGCCTGCAACCGGCCGAAATCCTCGTTTCGGAGGGCGGTGCAATCGAAATACCAGAGGAGTTGTCAATCCCTCTGAAGCATTTGCCTGATTGGCGTTTCGATCAGGAAGCGGCGGAGCGCACCTTGACCAAACAATTTCAGACGTACAGCCTTGAGGGTTTTGGTTGTCGCCACATGACCGAAGCCGTCGCGGCAGCGGGTGCGCTGTTCACATACGCACAGTCCACCCAAGGCAGCGTGATTTCTCACGTCCGTTCGGTACAAGTCGAAAGCGGCGCCGATTTCATCGAACTCGATGCAGCAACGCGCCGTAATCTGGAGCTTAGCGAAACTTTGCGTGGTGAGACATCGCCAACTGTGTTATCGCTGCTCGATACCTGCGCAACGAATATGGGCAGTCGCTGGCTGCGGCACACATTGCATCATCCTTTACGCGACAGGGCCATAATTATCAAGCGGCACGAGGCAGTCGACTGGTTAGCAACGACACATCCCCAGCCGCCGTTCAACCGCCTGCACAAGATGCTCTCCGGCTTCTGTGACGTTGAGCGCATCAGCAGCCGAGTTGCGCTGCGCAGTGCACGTCCGCGTGACCTGTCCGGGCTACGAAATACGCTGGCCATCCTCCCCGAGTTGAGCACCGCTTTGCGCGACAGTCCGCCGCACCGGATACAGGAGCTAGCAGCTGCGCTATCTCCTTGCGATGAACTCGCCAGCCTGCTCACCGCCGCTATCCGCCCAGAGCCGGCCAGTGTGCTCAGCGAAGGGGGCGTCATCAATGACGGCTACGACACCGAGTTGGACGAGTTAAGAGCCATCCAGAGCGATGCCAGTGAATTTCTGATAGCGCTGGAGAGACGCGAGCGGGAACGCACCGGCATACAGACACTCAAGGTGGAATACAACCGCGTGCACGGCTTCTATATTGAAGTAGGTCGCAGCCACGCGGAACACGTACCGGATGACTATCGGCGCCGCCAGACACTAAAGAATGCGGAGCGCTACATCACGCCGGAACTCAAAACATTTGAAGACAAGGCGCTCTCCGCAAAGGACCGTGCGCTGAAGCGCGAAAAACTGCTCTATGAGCAACTGATTGATCGAGTCGACAGCTATCTTTCGACCCTGCAACGTATTGGCGACGCCGCTGCGGAACTCGACGCCCTGATCGCCTTTGCCCGTATCGCTAACGGATCCGGTTTTACCCGCCCGGAATTTACCGAGGAAGAGATCATCGAGATCGACGCCGGGCGTCACGCCATAGTTGAACAACAAGTTGATGACTTTATTCCCAATGACACACGTATCGGCCCGGGACGCCGGCTGCTACTAATTACCGGCCCCAACATGGGCGGCAAATCCACTTACATGCGACAAGTTGCTTTGATTGCGCTGCTGGCACATGTCGGAAGCTTCGTGCCCGCGACGCATGTGCGCCTTGGACCGGTCGATCGCATCTTCACGCGCATCGGTGCATCCGACAATCTCGCGGGAGGTCAATCGACGTTCATGGTAGAAATGTCCGAGGCCGCCAATATCCTTCACAATTCCACGAGCAACAGCCTGGTATTGATGGATGAAATCGGTCGCGGCACTTCCACCTTCGACGGTCTGGCGCTGGCGATCGCAATCGCCCGCCATCTTCTCGAGCGTAATCGAAGCTATGCACTTTTTGCGACTCATTACTTTGAACTGACGCGACTCGAAGACGAGTATCCTGACGCGACCAACATTCATGTCTCAGCAGTCGAGCATCGAGACCATATTGTGTTTTTGCACACCGTCGAAGATGGTCCGGCGTCACAAAGCTACGGCATCCAGGTGGCGCAGTTGGCTGGTGTTCCACCAACCGTGGTCAGCACTGCCAAAAAACAATTGGCGAGGCTGGAACGCGATGCGTTGGCCCATAGCCCACAACAGGATTTGTTCCGCCGGGACGCTGTGGTGGTATCGCCGCCGAATCCCGTGGCGGAGATAATCGAGTCGATCGATCCAGACTCGTTGACACCAAAGCAGGCACTTGAAGTCCTTTATCAACTAAAACAACTGCGGCGCGATGGCGATTCATAGCGATGTCGACGACTGATCGGCTTGCGATCCGAGCCTCAAACCGTGTCACCCGTCGNNGTTCAACCTCCGCAGCGGCCATTGTCCCTTGCTCCTGGAGACGTCTCTGCGTGATTTCCTGGGCTAGCTGGTATACGGCCATCGCGTAGTTGTTGCTGCGATTGTAGCGCGTGATCACATAGAAGTTGTTGAGGGAAACCCAGTATTGCGGCCCGTCGTCGTCTTCAAGACTGAAGAAACCGGCATCAACATTATCAGCAACGTTGCCATCGGCCTCGACACCACGCGAGCGCAACTGCGCCACAGTCAATGCCGGCTTCACGCCGAGGCGCTTCAGTGTTTCGGTCTCATTTGTCGAGACTTTCGCCGGCAACACAATTTCTTGACCATCTTCCCAGCCGAAGCGGCTCAGATAGTGCGCAACACTGCCGACCGCGTCGGCAACACTGTTCGACAAATCCGACCGACCGTCACCATCGAAGTCAACCGCGTATTGTCGATAACTCGATGGCATGAACTGCGGGATACCAATTGCGCCAGCAAAGGAACCCGTTAATGTTTCAGGGTCAAGGCCGTTTTCGCGCGTTAGCAACAGAAAGTGTTCAAACTGCCCCTGGAAGAACTTTGATCGGCGTGGCACTTCGAATCCAAGCGTGTACAGCGCATCGACGATCCGGAAGTTGCCGGTGTATTGTCCATAGATCGTTTCAACACCGATGATGGAAACAATGATTTCTTCTGGTACACCATAGGTGGCACGCGCCCTTTCGAGCACGTCAGCATGTGCTTTCCAGAACGCCACACCGCCATCGATTCGCGAAGGCGTAACGTACAGCTTGCGAAAATAACTCCATGGCTTGGCAGTCGCCGGTGTACTGAATGCGCGGATGATGGTCTGGTTCGGTTCCAGCGGCGCAAAGAGCCGGCCAAGCTCTATGGCATCGAACCCGTGCTCTTGTGCCATTCTTGCCACGAAAGCACTGACTTCCGGCTTCAACTTTTCCGCTTGTACGTTTTGCGCTTGCGCTGGCAACGACATCGTCACGCCGAGCACAACCAACACCGCCGCAACCGCGAAACCAATACCAGCTGTTGCCTGGCTCCGCCGAACCATTTTGGTGCCGGATCGCCCTGCTATGTTTGTCCGCCAACTTGCCATCAATGCTCCTTTGAGGTCTCTCTCGTCGATTAGTCTCTTTGGTTATGGTACGCGCTGATCGATCATGATTTGTACATCGCTCGCGCCTGCAGCCACGATTGCACTAAAACCTTCCAGATCGCCACTGGCTCGCTGAGCGCTTCCAGATTTTGAGACACGCGCTACAATCACAAGTTGCTCAAAATCAGAAAGCTTCCTTTCTGACGTCATAGCCATGCTGTCATCAAGCCGAAATTGATAAGGCAGTTCGCTGACTTTGATACGCGCTACAGCAAGTGGCATGCCCGGCTCTTTCGTGGCGCGCGCAAAAATAAACACCGTATCATCGGCTGCAACGGACTGCGACAATTGTGGCGACAGACTCACGTTGCCCGCCACCGAGGCCGATTTTTGCCCGCCAGCACCGGCCTGAGCAAGGCGTGACCGCGCTTCGGCAATGCCGGTCTTAAGCGCCGCCGACAACTCATCATCTTCGGCACTCACCGTTAGCAATCGTTGCCAATAATCGATCGCTGCCCCGTAATCGCCTCGTGCGAATGCCGCGCTCCCGCTCAGTGCCAGACCTTTCGGGTGTGACGGTTCCAACTCCAGCGCGCGAGACAACAACCGCCCCGGCTCGCCGGCAAGGCTGCCCTGCTGGCTCAAGGCCACCGCTTCCGCGTAGTCAGTCAATATGTCGGCATTGTCGGGCTGCAGTTCAGCGGCACGCCGCCACGCCTGCGCCGAGGCATCAAACTGCTGTAACGCCGAGCGGGCCCGACCCAGCATCGCCCAGCCCTCGACATCATCGGGATTGGCCGCAAGGTGCTGCTCTAATCGGCCGACCATGCGTGCAACATCATCGGGCGTGATATTCGCCGCCTCTTGCCGGGAATACGCTTCCACGTCAATGCCGTCACTACTGCCTAGATGCATATACAAGCCAACAGAAACGATTGGCAGCAGCACGCCTACAACCAGCGGCGTTAACCATGCTCGACCAGCTGTTTGTTGCGCACCATCGACGCTGCCTTGCTGCGATTCGTCGAGCACCCGCCGCTCAAGCTCGGCTCGTGCGTTTTCGTGCTGGGCGGACGAAAGTGTGCCGTTTGCAAGGTCGGCATCGAGTTCTGCAAGCTGATCTCGCAATATCTGCAAGTTTGCTTCATTGCGCCCAACTGAATAGTGGTCCGGCGCCCTCCTCAACAGCGGCCATAAAACCGCGGCGAGTGCAAACAGCAAGAGCAGAGCTACTGCAAGAGCGAACACCACCATCACGTGTTCCCGTTGCGCGATTCACTCAACAAAGCGCGCGCCCGTTCACGCTCTTCATCGGTAAGCGATGGTGATGGCAAGCGGCGTTGACGATGACGTACATAAAGTAACATTGCAAAGGCGGCGGCAATCAAAAGCACGAAAGGCCCGACCCACAGAACCAGTGTCGCCATCTTGATCGGTGGACTGTAGAGCACGAAATCTCCGTAACGTTCGACCATGAACTGCCGGATTTCCTCATCGCTTTTCCCTGACTGCATCATTTCGCGCACGCGATTGCGTAAATCAACCGCAAGATCCGCATTTGAATCGGCCAGCGACTGATTCTGGCAAACGAGGCAGCGCAATTCTTCACTTAATGCTTTTACGCGTTTTTCAAGAACCGGATCGTCAGTAGCGGACGGCGCCTCCTGCGCAAGGCAAATCGACGAAAACAGCACCAGCAGCCAAGCGCCAAAAATACGCATCATTTTTGTAGCCTCTCAACCAACGGAACAACCTCTTGCTCGAGCACCGCCTGCGTCAGAGGGCCAATGTGTTTNNCGAATAACGCCATCCTTGTCGATGACGAATGTTTCCGGCACCCCGTAGACACCAAATTCAATGCCTGTGCTCCCTTCAGGGTCGACCACAATACCGGTATACGGGTCGCCATGCTTGCTCAGCCACTTCAGCGCGGCTTCGCGCTTGTCTTTGTAATTAAGCCCGTATATCGGAGCAACCCCCTTCTGCGCCAGCGCCACCAAGTGAGGGTGCTCTTCCAGACATGGCGCGCACCAGGAAGCAAACACGTTTAGCAGCCAGACCTGTCCCTTGAGATCAACATTGCGGATCACCTTTTCGGAATCCCGCAGTTGCGCTAGCTCGAATGCCGGCGCCGGCTTGTCGATGAGTGGAGACGGAACCTCTCGCGGGTTGAGCGACAGCCCGACCCATAAAAATACGGCAATCAGCGCAAAAACCAGCAGTGGAATCAGAAAGCGCGTCATTTACGACCAGACCAACTGCACCACGGCTCGACCCAGCACCCCAAGATCATGCCGCGACAGTCGCTTCAATTTTTCCAGCCTTGCGACGCGCCGCTGGTGCCAGTCGGTAGCGCCGATCACTGACCGCCAGCAGGCCGCCCAACGCCATCAGAAACGCGCCGCCCCAAATCCAGTCGACAAACGGCTTGTGATAGACGCGGACAATCCACGCACCATCTCCCACCGGTTCGCCGAGCGACACGTAAAGATCACGCGTCAATCCCGAATCGATGGCAGCCTCGGTCATTGGCATCTGCTGGACCGTGTAGAAACGCTTCTCCGGGTACATGACATCTTGCCTGCGACCGTTCTTGAGAACCGTCACGACGCCCCTAACACCGGTGTAATTCGGCCCAACGATGTCCTCGAAGCGTTCGAGCCGCATTGTGTACCCGCCAATCGAAACCGTATTGCCCGGCACCATCCGCACATCTTTTTCCGTTTCGTAACCATTGACCAACGTGACACCGACAATAAACACCGCCACGCCGAAGTGTGCCAACAGCATCCCGTAATAGCCGCGGGGTAATTTCCTCAGATAACTCGTTGCACGCCCGCCGCCGTTCGCCGCCAGCTGATGCAGTCGGTCCCGAAGGTTGACGACTCCCGAGGCCACGATCCAAGCAGCGAGTAACAAACCGAACGCGATCATGGGCGTCCATCGACCCATGGTCAACGGCAGCAATGCCGCACTCACCAGGGCAACGGCGAAAGCCCATTTGAGCCGTGCCGCGAGGTCGGGAATCGATGCTTTTTTCCAGCGCGCCAGCGGGCCCACACCCATCAGGAATATCGCCGGCGTCATCAACGGCACGAACACCGCTTCAAAATAAGGCGGCCCAACCGAAATCTTGCCGAGCCCAAGCGCATCAAGAAACAACGGGTAAAGCGTGCCAAGCAACACCGAAGCGGCTGCAACTAGCAACAACACATTGTTCGCGAGCAAGGCAGATTCTCTCGACACGACCTCAAACTTACCGCCCAGCCCCACGCGCGGGGCGCGCCACGCGAACAGCACCAGCGAAGCGCCGACAACAACGATTAGAAAGCCGAGAATAAACACACCGCGGGCGGGATCGGTGGCGAACGCGTGCACTGAGGTCAGCACGCCGGAGCGGACCAGGAAAGTGCCCAGTAACGAAAGCGAAAATGTCATGATCGCCAGTAACACCGTCCAGATCTTGAATCCGCCACGCTTTTCAGTTACCGCCAGCGAATGCATCAACGCGGTGCCGCACAGCCACGGCATAAAAGAAGCATTTTCCACCGGATCCCAGAACCACCAGCCACCCCAACCCAGTTCGTAATATGCCCACCAACTGCCCAAAGCAATGCCTACGGTCAGGAACACCCAGGCTACCGTCGTCCAAGGCCGCGACCAGCGCGCCCACGCCGAATCGAGACGCCCACTCAACAATGCCGCTACCGCAAACGCGAACACCACCGAAAATCCGACGTAACCCATATAGAGCATAGGTGGATGAATCACCATGCCCGGGTCCTGCAACAGCGGATTGAGATCGCGCCCGTCGGCCGCTGGCGGCAGCAGTCTCTCGAATGGATTCGAAGTCAGCAGCATGAACAGGAAGAAGCCAACTGACACCAGCGCCATGACACCGAGTATGCGCGCTACCATGTCCATGGGTACTTGTTTGCTAAATAACGCGACCGCAGACATCCAGCCAGACAACATCAGCACCCACAGCAGCAACGAGCCTTCGTGACTACCCCAGGTCGCTGCCAACCGGTAGAACCAGGGAAGTTGCGAGTTGGAATTGGACGCTACATTGAGCACCGAAAAATCGTTACTCAGGAAAGCATAGGCGAGACAGATGAATGCAAGCGCAACCAGCGCGAACTGCACGTGGGCAGCAGGACGGGTGACGGCAAGCCACCGCCAGTTTCCACGTGCCGCCCCGATTAGCGAGAGAAAAGCCTGTGCGATGGAAACCATTAACGCAACAATGAGTGCGAACAAGCCAAACTCAGGAATCATCTATTAGCTCTACGATATGAAACGCATGCGACATCGTGACTCATCGCGCTGCGCGTACGATTGAAGTTACTTTGCTCGAGGCGGACCTTAGTCACGATAGCCTCCCGGCTCCGCCGATTTATTCACTGCAGAGCGATGCGCATCACGCATGGCCTTGTTGGCGCGTTCGACTGCCTCGGCGGCTTCCGGCGGCATATAGTTCTCGTCGTGCTTCGCCAACACCTGCTCGGCCTCAAACACGCCATTCGGACCAAGCTTTCCCTGGGCGACAACGCCCTTCCCCTCTCGAAACAGGTCAGGAAGAATGCCAGAGTAGACAACCGGTATCGACTGCGCCGTGTCAGTCACCACAAAGCGTACGGAAACACCGTCTGGCTGACGCTCTACACTGTCCTCAACGACCATGCCACCGACACGGAACTTTTTCCCTACTGGCGCTTCATTAGCGACAATCTGGCTCGGCGTAAAGAAAAACACCAAGTTGCTGCGAAACGCATTCAATACCAGCGCAAGTGCAATTCCGAGCGCAACGATGCCGCCGGCGATCATTGCGAGACGCTTGTGGCGCGCTTTCATCTGTTCATTCCGTCTTTTGTTGTTCGCTCGAGTGTCAGATTTTACGACCAGCGATTGCTTGCGGAGTTCGCGCTCGCCGCACAACCAGAAACACCTCCAGACCCAATGCCAGCGCCGTTACGCCGTAGGAACCCCACACGTAAAGACCATAGCCACCCATGGCAAAAAATTCAGAAACACTACCCCAATTCATCTTCGCATTCGCTCAAAAACAACAATGCACGCGACAATCGCCAACAGCTTGACCATGTCGCACTCAAACTGCTTCCCGCAGCCATGCTGAATCACGTTCTCTTTCTTTGATGATGGCACGCACTCTAACCAGCGATACGGCAACTGAATACATCCAGAATGCGAACACCATGAGCAGCATGCCAATGAGCATGCTTTGCGCCATGCTCGGCGCACGCGACAGACTAACCGAGGCGCCTTGATGCAGGGTATTCCACCAATTTACCGACCAATAAATGATGGGTACGTTAACCACACCGACCAGCGCCAACACAGCTGAGGCCTTGTCGGCACGCCGCACATCATCAATGGATGCACGAAGCGCCATGTAGCCGATGTACAAAAACAAGAGGATCAGTTCCGATGTCAGGCGCGCATCCCACACCCACCACGTTCCCNNGGTTTGCCCCACAGCGAACCAGTCCATAGCGCGAGAAATGTCATCAGTGCGCCGGTCGGTGCCAGCGCATGTGCCATCATCGACGACAAGCGCGTGTTGAAGACCAGCCCCACTCCAGCCCAGAACGCCATGACAACGTAGATAAACATCGACATCCACGCCGCTGGCACGTGAATGAAAATGACACGATAGACCTCGCCCTGTTGAAAATCAGTTGGCGCAACAAAAAACCCGACGTACAAACCTGCCAGTGCAAAGAGCGTGGCGAGAGCCGCGAAAAATGGAACCATCTTTCCGGCAAGCGGAAAGAACGTCTGCGGAGCAGAGTATTTCCAGATATTCAGACCCATAAGAAGCCGTTTTTTCCTTTCAAACCGTTTCAGTTGGCGCGATAGCCACCCCATGCGCCGCTGTTGCATGCCTGGACTGCCCGCCTTTCATTCCAACGCGATCCTGATCGCCGCAGAGACGGCCCACGGTGCCAACGCAATAGCGGCGAACAACATCGCGCCGAGCGCCGACAAGTGTCCACTGAATTCCAGCCCTTCCATCGCGTTGATAACGGCACCCGCCCCGAAAATCAGCGTTGGCACATACAGTGGTAATACCAGCAATGCCGTTAACGCGCCGCTACCACGAACACCCAGCGTCAGCGCCGCTCCAATGGCACCAATCAACGACAGCACCGGCGTGCCAATCGCAAGCGACGCAGCAAGAGTCCACAACGCCGCCGCGTCCAGCCCGAACTCCAGGCCGAGCAGCGGCGAGAGCAAGACCAACGGCAGGCCCGTTGCCAACCAGTGCGCAAACACTTTCGCCAGCGCCAGCAAGGGTAGCGGCTCTCCCGCCAGAACCAGCTGCTCTAGGGTGNNACGAGCTGCTCTAGGGTGCCATCCGCGAAATCGCTCGCAAACAACCGCCCGAGAGCCAGCATCGATGCCAGCAGTGCTGCCACCCAAACAACGCCGGGACCGAGCGCGCGCAACAGCGTCGACTCGGCGCCGACACCGAGCGGAAACAAACTCACCACGATCGCAAAGAAAAACACAATGGTCAGCACATCGGTGCGCAGTCGAACCGCTAGTAACAGGTCACGAAATGTAACCGCCGACACCGTCTGCCACAAACCCGGGCTCACGCCAACTCCAGTAATTTGGTGGGTGCGTCGATGGTTACGTTCTGATGGGTGGTGTAGACAACCACATTGCCGTCCGCTACGTGTTTCGCCAAGCGCAAGGAAACACGCCTGATTGCATCGTCATCGAGCGAACTGAATGGCTCGTCGAGCACCCACAACTTGCGCGACGCTGCGAATCTGGTACGCATCAACGCAACGCGGCGTTGCTGACCTGCTGACAGCCACTGTAATGGCGCGTCAGCGACAGAAGCGAGACCTTCCTCTTCAAGCGCGGCGCGAACTGCGCCGTCGTTTGCCGCCACTCCCTGAATCGCCAAATTAAGCTTCAGATTTTCAAATGGCGAGAGGTATGCTTTCAATGCGTTGGCGTGGCCGACAAACACCAGATGCCGCGCAAAGTCGTCGCCCAACTTGCCCAGGGGCTGCCCGCACCAGGATATGTGACCTTGGAGTACCGGAGACAATCCGACAATCATCCGCAGCAAACTGGTTTTGCCAGCACCATTGGCGCCGTGGATTCTCAGTGTGTTTCCCCCTTCGACGCGAAATGACAAATGGCGAAACAAGTCGCGGTTGCCGCGAATACACGAAATTTCGTTGGCTTCGAGCATGATGGGGGAAGGGAGCAGCGGCGGATTATACCCGACGACCCGGCGCGCTTTGCCGGCGGCAGCCCGTGACAGAAGCGCGGCCGGTACCGGCCGTAATTTATTGCTCAGCTTTGAAAGGGCAGCTGAATTCGCCAGCTCAGTGGCTGTCGTGCTTGGCCCGGCAAGCACTCTGTTCAGCCTAATAAACTACCAAAAGAATATGCTATAACATACTGACCAATAGCTATATTTTTATGCAGCCTTGAGGCCACAATCGAGCTCTTGCGGCAAGTCCGTAACAACGGCGATCCAGGCTAGGATGTATTCCCTCTGCCGTTGTCGCCAGAGGGAGAAAACGCGGTGGGCGACTTTAGAACGCGCGTTTCAGAGCGGTTTGAAGTTGAATTTCTGTCCCCCAATGGCGGCTTCGTACATCAGGCCGCCCTTGACATGAGTGAAGATCGCCATGCCCTTGTAATAACTGCTCTCCTGCTTGCCGGCCTGGCTCCCGGTGGTTGCACTTGCGCCGCCGCCACCGGTGCCCGCCTGCGCTGTTGCGCCGGCAGTGATCGCAACTGCTGTTGCCTGTGCACCAAACTCGAAGTTGCCGCTGGTGAATTCATCGTAGGCGCGCTTGTCCTTGAAAAAGATGATTTGGCTAAACGCCTGACCACCAAATTGCAGTCCGATGGTGAGTTGGGTCATTGAGGTGTAACCCGTGACTTTGCCGCCACGATAGACCTGACCCTTGCCATACGCTCCGCCAACGCCGACACCACCCTTGCCGATGGTCGGGAATACTGCGTAGCCATAGGCCGTCTTGAAGAAGGGTTGCACCGCCGGAGAGCTTTTGAAAATGTTGATGGTGTTGCTGTAATCCTCCACCGCGTGCGCCGGGCTCAAAACTACGAACGAAATAAGCAGAGCAATGAGAAATCGCAGACGCTTCACAAGTCCTCTCCTAAGCAGATAATCGAAAAAGCAAAGTCTACCCGGTTTGCATCGACCACAGAGCGGTGTATCCCGCCCTTCCAGCGCATCGCCTCACAAACACTCAAACCAGTTTTTTAACGCGCCCGAGCCCTTGTACGTTTACCGCATCGGCAAACATTGCTGATCAGGTCATGCAAGGCAGGCCTGCGCCCAGGCGGCAAGGGCGCCCAACACACCCCCTTTCATCGAATAAGCTGCTCGATTGTGCCGCGCCAGCCGATAACCTGACAGTCGATTTCCCGACGCTCACATCCTGCATTTGTCGACTTACCGGCAGGCATTTTCAACACCTCGGGCGTCCAACAAAGGGGCACATGTGCTGCCGAATCTTCGGATTCGTCCACGTCACACGTATCAGCAATAAAAAAACCCACTGCAGGGGCATTTTCACTGGCGGAGAGGGTGGGATTCGAACCCACGTGCCTGCTCACGGAGACTAAGCGCTTTCGAGGCGCCCCCGTTATGACCACTTCGGTACCTCTCCGCGAAGGCGTGGTATTTTATCAGTCTCATCGGATAGACGTGGGCACGATTCTTTCGTAAATTGATCCCATGCCGAAGCGCAAAGCGGGCTGGGCCCGCCAGCTAAATTCAGGGGCCGTTGTTTTGGCTACCGGAATTCTGATCACGCTTCCGTCAATCGACCCGGGCAAGCTGATCCAGCGCCCTCTATTGCCGCCAGCCATCAGCGGTGAACTGGTCGTGGTTTCGAGATCGGCACCCACCACTCGATTTATTGGCCCGGACGGCACCTATACTGGCTTCGAGCAGGACATGCTGGAGCTATTCGCTGCGGAAACTAACCTGCGTCTGAGCGTGATTGAAAGCAGGCGTTTCTCGGAAATCATCCCCACCGTTTCAGGACGCGTCGCGCATCTCGCAGCAGCGGGCCTGAGTGTCACCGAAGGACGTGAGGAGCACGTTAACTTCGGACCGAAATACATGACCGCACGCAAGACTGTGGCCTATAACACTGACCAGCGACGCCCGCGCAAGCTCGCGGATCTGATTGGAAAACGGGGCGGTGTGCTGCGTGGCTCCAGTAGCGCCAATGCACTGCGCAACGAGGCCGAAATTATTGCGGGTTTGAAGTGGAAGGAATTCAATGAACCCGACGTCGACCAATTGCTCGATCTTTTATCGGAGGGCGCGCTCGATTATGTCGTTTCCGATTCGCACGTAATCGAGCTGGCACGCAATTTTTACAGCAATGTCAGCGTCGCGTTTTCCTTTGGCGAACCCGAGCCAATCGCCTGGGCATTTCCCAAGGACGTAGACCCGCTCTTACTCGATCAAGTTAACCATTTTTTCAATGACATCGAGCGCGACGGCCGGTTACGCATTCTCATTGACCGCTATTTTGGCCACGTAAAACGCCTCAACCAGTTGGACATCGTTCATTTCCTGTCGCGGCGTGAAACGATCCTGCCGCAGTATGCGCCCAGCTTCAAACAGGCGCAGGAACTCAGCGGCGTTGACTGGCGATTGCTGGCGGCACTTGGTTTTCAGGAGTCACACTGGACACCATTGGCAACAAGTCCGACTGGGGTCAGAGGCTTGATGATGCTCACTTCGGCAACCGCTGATGATCTTGGCGTGAAGAACCGCCTCGATCCGCACGAGAGTATTCTTGCCGCCGCACGTTACTTTCTTTCAATCAAAGAGCGTTTAGCGGAGAGCATACCGGAACCCGATCGCACCTGGATGGCATTGGCGTCGTATAACGTCGGACTCGGGCACGTTAGGGACGCACGCATACTCGCCAAGCGCAAGAAATTGAACCCGGACTCGTGGATCGACGTGCGCAAGGTGTTGCCACTGCTGGCACGCTCGGAATACTACAAGACGCTCAGGTACGGATTCGCCCGAGGCGGCGAAGCAGTCATACTTACCGAGAACGTACGTAACTACTACGACATACTGCTGCGCTTCGAGCCGCCGCACGTGCCGACACTACAAACCCTGGCCGCCGATAGTACTTCGTTACAGTAGGCCCGGTTTGTCGATCGCGCACTTTCAGCGGGACGCTTCGATGACCTCAATGCCACCCATGTAGGGCTGCAACGCGGCGGGGATATCGACTCCGCCGTCGGCACGTTGATAGTTTTCAACTACCGCAATCAGAGTCCTCCCCACTGCCAGGCCCGAGCCATTGAGCGTATGTACCAGTTCCGGCTTGCCCTTGTCGTTGCGAAAACGCGCCTGCATGCGTCGCGCCTGGAACGACTCGAAATTGCTGCAGGAAGAAATTTCCCGGTACGCACTCTGCCCCGGCAGCCAGACTTCAATGTCGTAAGTCTTCGCCGCAGAAAATCCCATATCCCCGGCACACAATGTCACCACGCGGTAAGGCAACCCCAGCCGCTGCAAAATCGTCTCGGCATGCCCAGTCAGCTCTTCGAGCACCTGGTACGAGTTGTCAGGATGAGCGATTTGCACCAGTTCGACTTTGTCAAACTGATGCTGACGGATCATGCCGCGCGTGTCCTTGCCATAAGAGCCAGCTTCCGAGCGAAAACACGGGGTGTGGCAGACGAACTTGAGTGGCAAACGCTCCGCGGCAATGATTTCGTCACGAACGATATTGGTGACCGGCACTTCCGCCGTCGGAATCAGGTAGAAGCTGCTACCTTCAGCGTGAGGCACGGCAAACAAGTCTTCCTCAAACTTCGGCAGTTGTCCGGTGCCGCGCAGGGAATCGGCATTGACCAGGTAGGGTGAGTACACTTCAGTGTACCCGTGCTCTCGAGTATGCGTGTCGAGCATGAATTGCGCAATTGCGCGATGCAAACGCGCGATTGCGCCGGTCAGCAGCACAAACCGCGAGCCGGTAATCTTGACAGCACCCTCAAAGTCCAGCTGCCCGAGCGCCTCGCCAAGATCGACATGATCCTTCACCGTAAAAGAAAACGAGCGCGGCTCGCCAAAACGCTTCACTTCCACGTTTTGCTGCTCGGACGCGCCCGCCGGCACCGACTCGTGCGGCAAATTCGGAACGTTGAGCAGCAGGTCTTCCATCTCTGCACGCAAGGTGTCGAGCTCTTCCTGGTTTTTTTTCAGGTCAGCAGCAAAAGCGTTGACTCGCGTCATCAGCGACTGCGCGGCCTGCTGGTCACCGCTGCGCTTGGCCGCGCCGATCTGTTTCGACAACGCGTTACGTTGTGCCTGCAGGGACTCGGTCGCCGATTGAAGTGCCTTGCGGCGCTCCTCGAGCTTCCTGAAAGTCTCCACATCCAGCCGATAGCCGCCACGCGCAGCGAGGCGGTCGGCCACGACATCCAGTTCGTTGCGAAGCAGTTGTACATCCAGCATCAGCGTTCTTTCTTTTCCCTGTTCTTTTCCTTGCCTTGCGCAGCGCGTCCAGCCTGGCGGTCCAGTTCGCGCAGGTGCGACAGCTTCTCGCCGATCTTGCCTTCCAAGCCGCGCGCTGTGGGGCGGTAAAACCTTTGCGCCTCGAGACCTTCAGGAAAATAGTTCTCGCCCGCCGCGTAAGCCTCGGGTTCATCATGTGCGTAGCGGTAGTCGCGACCGAAACCCAGTTCCTTCATTAGTCGCGTCGGCGCATTGCGCAAATGCACCGGCACCAGTCTCGACTGATCTGACTGAACCAGCGCGCGTGCCTCATTATAGGCAACATAGACTGCGTTGCTCTTTGGCGCACACGCCATGTAGATCACCGCTTCAGCGAGTGCCAGTTC
>JABAOE010000405.1_pt2 | contig 23325 bp, 23 predicted proteins | sample 7062141 | NCBI WGS metagenome assembly JABAOE01 (sample SAMN14538627, study PRJNA623070) | marine sediment metagenome | biome: marine biome [ENVO:00000428]; feature: marine pelagic biome [ENVO:01000023]; material: deep marine sediment [ENVO:00002113] | place: India: Gulf of Khambhat ... | reverse complement strand
TTGTATAATAGATTCTCAAGCTTCCCTTTGGTTTTAGCTTCACCCAAATACCCCATATTATAATCAAAGTGAGGCTGAATATCGTAAGCAGCCTTCACCGTTGTGTTATTTGAATAACCTTTTACTTTAACATTTAAATTTTCTTTAACGTATTGAGGATTTGGAGGGGCTTGTCTTGGCGTTTTCTTATCCCAATATGAAATCTTTTTAAGATAGGATCTAACATCCGATTCTTTAGCTTGTTCACTGGTAGGCTCGCTATAAATTCTTTTATATTTACGAAATTCATGGTTATAAACGTATGAAGGAAGAAATTCTATAGTACCGCTTTCCTTGTCTTCACTTTTAATCTCCCAGTCAAGTTCATTTGCAGCATCTACAGTCGCTTTCCAAACCTTATCATAATCATACAAATATTTTGCAGGTTCTTCCTCGTAATAACCTCTTTCATGTCTATTATCGGTAAAATTGCCAGCACACCCCGTTAATATAAAAACAACAGCAACTATAAATGATGAACTACACCAAACATTTTTCATTCCTTTCACCATCCTTACATCAGCTAATTAATAAACACATTCACTAGCTAATTCTTCATTTGATTTCTGGTAAATGTGAACACAAAATGGCTGATATAATGCTGTTCTGCCTCTTTCAGCCAGAATTTCCGCAAGGGAATCCGCTTTTTTCACATTACCATCAAAACCAATCGCTCTTTTAGAGACCTTTATCCAGAGGGACACAGGCGTTTTCCAGTCAACAGTTACAACTCCCGGTAAACCCTTAACAATAGCAGTGAAATGCTTTTGCGATGATGTTAAAGGAAAGAAATTTGATGCAAAAGAATTAACACCCAGGAATACAAATATTAACAAGACTGTTATAAGTTTGCCTATTATTCCATCCTCTCATTATATTTTATATTAATAATATTTATAACATTAAAAAGCATCATTTGTCTAGAGAAAATTATCATTTAAATTAAATAGGTTATGTCAATTCTCTAAAGAATATTATTAACGTTTACCAGTAAGAATGATTATTTTTCTCGTAAAACTTTTTCTTTCAAAACAGTTTTTTAATGAAAGGTTAAAGAAACAACCTCAAAATCATTCATAGTTTTTTTATTCAGCCTTCAAATCATTATTTCTTTTAGGTTGTTAGACGCATTCAAAAGTTCACAATATAAATAAATTTTATAAGCGTTAAAAAATATCTTAATTATTGATTTATGAGGTTATGATTCGAAGGCCGAAAAAACAAATGAAATTAAATTATGACTATTGAGAAAATTCTTTAATAATTTTTTCTGCTGCTATTTTCCCTGACCTGATACTATCCGGAATCCCCACTCCATAATACATGCTTCCACATAGAGCTAACCCACTATGATCAGAAACTTTCTTAATAACACTATTCACTCTGTCTAAATGTCCCACTTTATACTGGGGCATTGACTTTGGATACCTTTTTATAAAATATTTAGAAGCAAAAGTTTCTATGCCCAGTATTTCCTTTAATTCATTTTTCAGTAGTTCAATAAGTTCCTCATCACTCAATACCATTACGTTTTCATTTAGTTTTCCACCCATAAAACATCTTAAAACTACAACATCATCATTAAATCTATGTGGAAATTTTTGACTATAGATAGAACATGCAATCAGATTTAATTTTTCTGTTACAGGCACAACAAATCCGAACCCTTCAGGCAAGTTTTTTAAATCCGTCCTTTTAAAAATTAAATTCACAACAAGTGAAGAAGCGTATTCAAAATATGACAGTTCTGTACTGATTTCCTGATCAAATTCAGCCAACAACTCCGAAGATACATAAGAAGGACAGGAAAGGATCACAGCATCAAATAATCCGTCTTTATCCTGGGTTTTAACCTCCCATTTGTTATTCTTCTTGTTAATTTTCGTTATCTTCGAGTTAAATTGAATATTATTTCCATTTATACACTCAGCTATTTTATCAGCAAGGTACGACATACCCCCTTTAAGTGTCAAAAACAAATTATAACGGGCACCGCTTTGTTCTTTGGATTTAAATATAGTTTCTTTCAGCAGTGATCTAATAATACTCCCATTATTTTTTTCCATCTCCATGAATTGAGGCATTGTAGCACGGAGTCCCAACTCTTTGGGATCTGCAACATAAATACCGCTGACTAACGGCTGAGCAGCTCTTTCAAATAATTCTTTTCCAAATCTTCTTGTAACAAAATTATAAAGACTTTCATCTTCCTTTTTTGTGGAAGGGATTACCGTCTCTAAAAGAATTCTTAATTTTCCTTTAATACTAAAAAAATCAGAAAATAAAAAAGGAAATATTTTAGAAGGGGCCAACAGGAAAAACCCGCTTGGAAGGAGGTTTAATTTCTTATTAAAATAAACAAAAATTTTACGGTTTTCTTCATTTGTTTTCTCTAGTCTATCCTCAATTCCAAGTTCTTTAACCAAATCCAGACCCCATGGCTTGTTTGTAATAAACATATCCGGACCATGCTCCAGTATCAGATCGTCGGACTTAAACGTATTAATTGCACCGCCTATTCTGTCTGACGATTCAAATATGGTCTGATCCAGGTCAAGATTATTTTCCCCTGCAAGTTTTTTCAAATAAAATGCAGCAGATAAACCTGAAATTCCTGAACCCACAATAGCAACTTTCATATAATTAAGCTGTAGATGATTAACTATTAATTAGTTTTAAAACTTCGTCTTCAAGAGCTCTTATAAACTTGTCATCGTCATTAACCGTACTAGCCCTGTGAAGTTTAATACCAACTTCATCTGAAACTTCCTGGGCCTCAATCCCAATATCATATAGTACTTCAATATGGTCACAAACAAACCCAATTGCCTGAACTACAATATCAGTAATACCTCGCTGGACTAGGTCAGGGATCACATCGCATATGTCCGGCTCAAGCCATGGATCCCTTGGGCTTCCGCTTCTGCTTTGGTAACAAGTCATCCAGTGTGGATGTCCGGTTGATTCTGCTACCAGCTTTGACGATGTTTCAAATTGTTCAACATACGGTGAATTCTCTGCCATTCTGACTGGAATACTATGAGCAGTAAAAATCAGCATAGTAGTGTCGAGTTTCTCTTTGGGAATCTCATTTAATTTTTCTTTAACCTTGTCTGCCGAACCCTCTATAAATAAGGGATGGTCAAAGATCGGCCTTACATACTCAAAATGCAGATCAATATTAAGTTCCTCACAGCCTTCGTCAACATCTCTCATATACCTTTCCCAACTGGCGTCTGACTGATGAGCAGCCATTATCAGACCGATTACATTCTTATAGCCTTTATCATTAATTTCACTTAACGAATCGTTTATAAAAGGGCGCCAGTTCCTCATACCAACATAAACTGGCAGATTATAGCCTTTTTCGGAAAGAAACTTTTCTAATTTATTTCCCTGCTTAAATGTATATTCGTTCAAAGGTGATTTCCCGTCGAAAATCTCATAATGATGTGCAACTTCTGCAAGTCTTTCCTCGGGGATAGGTCGTCCCTTTGAAACATTTCTTAAAAAAGGCATTATATCATCTTTTTTTTCGGGCCCTCCATATCCAATCATCATAATCGCATCAAATTCTTTGGGCATAATAACTCCTGTTTGTCAATTGTGTGATCTCTTTTTTTCAGAATATTCATGAACTTCATCAACCAATTTTAAGACATTATCTACCGGTGTCTGAGGCAAAACTCCGTGTCCGAGATTAAATATATGACCTGGTCTTGACCCTACATCATCAATTATTTGCCTGGCTTTCTCCGTAACATATGAGCTTGATGAAAATAATGCCACCGGGTCGAGATTCCCCTGAATAGCCAGATCATTACCTATCACAGACCACGCATCCGAAATATTGACCTTCCAGTCAACCCCTATGACATTTGCACCGCTTTCTTTAATAAGATTGAGAAGAGCATAAGTGCCTGTTCCAAAGAGTATCAAGGGAATATCATTTGGAAGTTTGCTAATCAGATTTTTCATATGGGGCAAAACAAATTCTTCATAATCGTTAACAGACAAACAACCAACCCAGCTGTCAAATATCTGAATTGCATCCGCCCCGTTTTTTAATTGTTCATTTAGGTATTCGGCAGTTATATTAGTAAGTATTTCAAGGAAATGATTCCATAAAGATGGGTCTTTATACATTAATTTTTTAGTATTTATATAGTTTTTCGATCCACCCCCTTCTATTGCATATGAGGCAACCGTAAACGGAGCTCCCGAAAAACCTATTAATGCTTTGTCCGGTTTTAACGCTCTTCTGGTTATATTTAGTGCTTCAAAAACAAAGTCTAAACCTTCAAGACTAAATTCAGTAAAATTATCTACATCTTTTTTACTTCTGACAGGTTTTTTAATTCTAGGACCATCACCCTTCGAAAACTCAACATTTACACCAATTGTGTTTAGAATAAGCAGAATATCGGAAAAGATGATTGCTGCATCCACACCTAATCGGTCCACGGCCATTAAAGTTACTTCAGCTGCAAGCTCAGGTGACATACATAAATCTGCAAATGAAACCCTTGATCTTATATCCCTGTATTCTCTTAGAAATCTTCCCGCCTGTCTCATTATCCATATTGGAGTGTAATCCGTGGGTTCCTTTCTGCAGGCTTTCATGAATGTTGAGTTATACGTAATTTGCTTAATATCCTGCTGTGTCTTCTCAGGCCAAACCATATCCACACGAGACCATTCATTTGTGTTAACTCCGTTTTTTAACGCGGTCCGTTTCTTTTCCAGCAATATGTTTGAATTTCTTGCAAACTCCCTTACAAGGTTTCCCATTTTCGGACTATCAGGTTCATAGTCAACTCTAAACCCGTTTTCCGTTAGGGTTTCAGTGGTTGTAGGGCCGATAGAACCTATGATCGTTGTTTTGATACCATCCCTCAAACTATCCTCACAACCAATATCCTTAGCAACATCAATTAAGTTCAAAACTTGTTGAGAGCTTGTAAACAACAAACAATCCTCAGTTCCTTTTGTGATTGATTTGATTGCATCTTTAAGAGGGGTAATATCTTCAGGAAGGTCCCATGTGTAAATCGAAATTCTGTTAACACCTGCTCCCCTTTCGTTTAATCCATCAAGTAATTTTTGATTGGAAATTCCATACTCCTGAACATACACGGTTAGTCCATCAACAGGAAATTCATTATCAATAGTCGTTAAAACATCCCTCCATGTGTTAGGTTCGGGAACTGTTATGTCAGGTTTTATTCCTAGTTCTCTTAGTGCAGAGACAGGTTTCGGGCCCCTGGCAAGGATTTTAATATTTTTTAGTGCATTGATATAATCATCTTTTTTGTAAGCTTTTGTAATTATGTCAGTGAGGATTCTCGTTCCCACGCCTGTCATTAGTATAAGAAGATCGATCTCTTTTTTGAAAAGTTTCTCAGCGAATTCCAGAGCGTTTGGAGATTCGGCATTGGGAAGTTCTCTCATAGAAGGCGCAACTCTGGGATTCCCGCCATGATAGGCAATAAGTTTTTCAATCTCTGCAGATCTTCTGCTTTCAAATGATGTTACGTTAAGTCCGTCAAAGCTGTATTTCATATCTGGAGTGATAGTTTAACATGAATTTCTAAATTGTTATTCTATTTACTTTAATACTTTTTCTTGGTAGATTCTCCAAAACAATTATAGATAATATCATGAACAATAATTTCAAATACATAGATAATGAACTATATGTGGAAAACGTTCCAGTTAAAAAGATATCTGAGGATATTGGAACCCCGTGCTATATATATAGTTATAACGAGCTGAAATCAAATTATGATGATTATGCCACTGCTTTTTCAGAAATAGATCCGATTATCTGCTACTCAACAAAAGCAAATTCAAACCTTGCTATTCTTAAATCATTTGCGGATCTTGGATCGGGTTTCGACATTGTATCAAAAGGAGAACTGTTTAGGGTTCTTAAAGCAGGCGCAGACGCATCGAAAACCGTTTTTTCCGGGGTTGGAAAAACTGATGATGAGATTATCGAGGCGATTAAAGCTAACATACTATTTTTTAATGTTGAATCTGAAGAAGAGCTTAACAAAATAAATCAAATCGCTATTTCCTTAAATAAAAAAGCCCCAATAGCAATCAGGGTTAACCCTGACATTAGCCCTGAAACACACCCGTATATTTCAACCGGATTCAAAAAAAGCAAATTTGGAATTGAAATTTCAAAAGCAATTGAAGTTTATAAAGACGCATCCAAAATGGAAGGAATCGAGATTAATGCAATCGACGCACATATAGGTTCGCAGATTTTCGATCTTTCTTCATTTTCAGATTCCATATCCAAACTTGTAAACCTTGCAGATAACCTTAAAAAAGAAGGAATAAATATCTCCTATATAGATATTGGAGGTGGGCTTGGAATTAAATATAAAGATGAAGAAAACCCGCCCGACAAGAAAGAATATGCAGATATATTCAAAAAACATCTTGAAGGAACTTCATACAAGCTAGTTCTTGAACCTGGAAGATCTCTAATGGGAAATGCCGGGATTATGACAACAAAAGTGCTTTACCTTAAAGAAGGAACAGCCAAGAAGTTTGTTATTGTTGACGGAGCTATGAACGACCTTATCAGACCAGCGTTTTACAACTCTTTTCATCATATTTCACCTGTAACGAGGAAAAACTCCGAGATGGAAACAGTGGACATTGTCGGTCCAATATGTGAATCGGGCGACTTTCTGGCACAGGACAGGGAGTTCCCCAAAGTAATTCCCGGTGATTATCTAGCAGTATTTAGTGCTGGAGCTTATGGTTTTGTAATGGCATCCAATTACAACTCAAGACCCAGGGCTGCAGAAGTCTTGGTTAATGATGATAAATACTACGTAATAAAAGAAAGAGAAACTTACGATGATCTTTTTAAAGGTGAGATAATTCCAGACTTCCTTTAATGAGAAAAATTTTTACAAGCTTTCAGACCATTAATAAAGTTGGTTGAATTATAAATTATTTGAAGACTTTTTATTTATAGATAATCTATAAAACTTAATAACATCCCTTCGGAGCCAAACTTATGGAAAATATAAACGCAGTACTCGAATTAATAAATAAAGGCGGTTTTTTTATCTACCCTCTGATTCTTTGTTCAATTTTGGCGGTATCAATTTTTCTTCAAAAATTATGGCTGTTGAGGTTAAAAAATGTTGTTCCGGATAAATTTATTTCTGATTTTATCGGGATACTAAAAAATGGGAACATTTCCGAAGCCAAAACATTTTGCGAATCAAACGATTCTTCGATTTCTAAAATTGCTATCACAGCAATCGACAACATGGGAAAAGCAAAACCAGAAATTCAGGAGAGAATTGAAGTAACAGGAAGTTCAGAGGCAAGGTTTTTAGGCAAATATATTGAAGGTTTCGGAACAATAAGCAATATAAGCACGCTCCTTGGACTTTTGGGAACAATCTCGGGGATGATTAAGATCTTCGGCGTTATTTCGGAAAAAGATATTGTGAACCCCCCTGCCCTTGCCGGCGGAATTTCAGAAGCCCTTTATACAACTGCATTAGGTCTTTCAATCGCCATTCCGACTTTTATTGCCTACAAATATATAAAGGGAAGACATGAAAATCTCGTAACAATTCTTGAAGAAGAGAGCAAGAAAATTCTTGAAATATTCTCCCCCAGAAAATAACATGAAGTTTCTAAAAGAAAACAACAAAAATCAGGGAACATTAATGAATATGGATTTAACTCCAATTGTTGATGTGATTTTCAACCTTCTGATATTCTTTGCACTTTCACTTAACTTTGCGTCCATATCAAGCGGGATAAAAGTGAAACTCCCGACTGCAACTTCTGCTGAGCAGGTTAAATCAAAAGACCTGACAATTAACCTCACAAACGATGGAAGAATTTTCTTTAACAGCGATGAAATAAAATTCGAGTCTCTTGCAGGTGAGTTAAAGAAAATAGAGAACAAAGAAGTTTTGGTTATTATCAAAGCAGACAACAGAGTAAGACATGGTTATGTTGTAAATACTATGGATGTTGTTAAAACAAACGGTTTTTCCAGACTCGCAATTGCTGTTGAAAAGAAAGAGTAAAGACATTTACTAGTTTCACATTCTCCAGTAACCTAATCCTTCAAAACACAACAAACCGATGAATAAATTTGAACTTCGTCTAGAATTACGAAAATGATGTTAATTTATTAAATTTATCCAACCTGTCAGCTTCTTTAAATAATTCTAATTCAATTTAGACAGAATTAATTTTTTACCACGAAAATATCAGACAAATATTTCCTGTTTTAAATGTTCATTTTATAGTTTAATATATATCTAAATTGCAAATATTGGAGATATAGAATGAACTTATACAAAAAATCAGCTTTTTTATTTATTTTATTTTTATTAATTTTATCATCATGCAGCAGTGATAATGAAGAATTCGTATGTATTGATATACATGATATTGACTTATTATCGTCAACCTGTCTTGCAGAAGACGTATTAAATATTTGTAACAGTTTTGATTGTGATATTCCAGTTGACATTTTTTTCTTCAAACCAAGAGAGAAATGTTATTTTTTTGAATGTAATCAGATTGAATGTAGTTTTGGTACACTATCAATTGATGAAGCTACTGGCACAATAGGATATAACAATTNNCTATGATATAAATGGAGAGCAGGGTGAATACAACTGCTCTCCGTTTGTTGAATAAATTTATAGATAATCGTGACTACTTCTACAACAGTGACGAGAATTATCCAAATTTGTTGATGGAGTAGTACAATATGAACCCATTTCCGAATGTGTATAACCGTAAGTATGAAATAGTTCATGACGTGGTATCCACCAATTCTGTCCATTTCTAATACAAGATTCTACAATTGCCATACTTTTATTTATACTTACCCTTGGTGTTTGCTTTGGAGGCACACCCGCTATACCGCAACAATTATTACAACTATTACTAAGATCTGATGTCTTTTTATAAATATTAACAAATAAATTTTCAGGATGTTTAATAAATGAATCTCCATTATGAGCTTTCATACAATGTACTGCAGATGTTTTACTTGTAGATGAATAATGATTATCGTAGTAGGATAAATTTTTTAAAAGATGATCTACGAAAGGCTGCCAATGGCATGATCTTGAAGTATATTTAAAACAAATGTTGTTATATTTTGTAGCATATCTGTAATCATTAGGACCTTCAGGGATTGTAGGAACCAATAAGCATTGATTTTGATATAAATAATTGCCACTATTGCATGAGGGACTTAATGTTTGATCTGCATAAGCTTCTGGAACCAAAAAATTTAAAAAATCATCTATCATCAAAGAATAATTATCACCATAGATAATTTTATTTAATAACTCATTAAAATCGAATGTTTCTTCCCAATATAACACATCTGGATCATCCCAAAAATCTTTATAAAAAAAATAAACTGTTGTTTTACCCATTTTCGTTGCTTCTTCCATTATTTCTTTAACCGGAGTATCTTCGTCAAGAAGAACCAAGGAAATTGGATCGTTTGGGTCTCCTGAATTAATACCTTTTTTAATTATCTTTTCTGGTATATCTTTAAAACTTTTAATAGATTTATATCCAGTAGGAAGTTTATCAAAAACATTATATTTCAATTTAACCGGATCTCCAACAAATACAGAATCAGGAGTATTATGCAAATTATTAGACTTACTTAACGAATTATCGGTTAAAACTAATGTAGAAAAGAACGCCATAATAAAAATTAATAAAAATCTAAGTGAAACATTATACATACTAGCAATACCTCCTTATTTTACATATACAGAACTATATCTGCATATATTGCCATATGTCAATATTGCTATATGCTATGTTTGAGAATTACTTGTAAATGTTTTATTTGTTTTAGTTAAAATAATAATTTAGGACATTTTACCTTTGTGTCTCCATATAATCATGTTAAATTAAAAACAAAATTAAATTTTAAATTAATAACAACCTTAACTTAGAATTACAACATCTTTATTAGACTATTATTGCCTTCTAAAATAAATCTAATAAGATACTAAACAAACCGATGAATAAATTTGAACTTCGCCCAAGATTTAATTTTGTTACTCCAATGAAACCTGAGGAAGTATTAGATAGGATCAAGACGCACATAAATAAACCTGAAACCAAAATAACCGCGAAGATAGTAACGGGATTTGCTACATTAAAAATTCCGGTAGATGAACAGCACTACTGGTCTCCTGAGCTTAGCCTTCAAATAGAAGAGCATCAAGATGGCTCTCTTATTAGAGGATTGTTTGGGCCTAAACCTGCTATCTGGACAATGTTTGCGAGCTTTAAAGCACTTACTGTATTTATATTTATTATTGGAATTATGTTTGGCATGTCTCAATTATTTTTAGGACAGAAACCCTCTGGTTTAATTGCTACACTTGTTTCATTAATTCTATTTTTTAGCGCGTATTATATGGCTAAAACTGGGCAAAAAATGGGCAAGGATCAAATGCAGGTGCTTCGTAAATTTTTAGATGATTCACTGAATCATACTTAATCAATTTTCTGTCATACAGCACTTGATGCGGCACCTGACTCCTTCGAATCATTACCCTATAAATCAATTATTAAGACGTTAAATATTAAAAGATTTGACATAGCGTTGTAAATTTACTATAATTACGAGCAAGCGCTCGGTCGTATTTACTAAGAGGAAAATATGATACTCACTGATGAACAAAAAATGATTAAGAATATGATTTCAGATTTTTCCAGGGAACAATTGGAACCTATAGCTTCAGAGCATGAAAGAAAATCTAAATTCCCATCTGAAATTGTCAGTCAATTGGGTGAGCTTGGTTTTATGGGTCATTTTGTCCCCGATGTGTATGGAGGAAGTGGCTTGGACTATCTATCTTATGCAATTGCAATAGAAGAAATATCCAAAGCATGTGCCTCAACGGGAGTAATTGTTGCAGCACATAATTCCCTCGCCTGCGGGCCGATAATTGATTTTGGCACAGAAGAACAAAAAAATGATTTTCTACCAGACCTTGCAAGCGGAAAGCACATAGGTTGTTTTGCTTTAAGCGAGCCTGAATCAGGCTCGGATGCAGCCAGCATCAGAACTTCTGCTATTAGAGATGGCAATGAGTATATAATTAACGGGACAAAATGCTGGATTACCAACGGGGCGGAAGCAAGTATAGCAATAGTTTTTGCGAGCACCGACAAATCAAAAAAGACAAGGGGAATATCCGCTTTTATCGCTGATTTAAACAAACAGGGTGTAAGTGTCGGAAAATCAGAGCATAAACTCGGAATAAAGGCTTCCAGTACAACACAGCTAATATTTGAAGACTGTCATGTTCCGGCAAGTAATTTATTGGGAAATGAGGGAGAAGGATTTAAAATTGCCATGAAAACACTTGATTACGGGAGGATTGGAGTTGCAGCACAGGCCGTGGGAATTGCCCAGGCAGCTTTTGAAGCCTCAATAGCGTATTCAAAGGAAAGAAAAGCATTTGGTGAAACAATATCAAATTTCCAGGGGATTCAGTTTACTCTTGCTGATATGGCCACAAGGATTGAAGCATCAAGGCTTTTAACTTGGAATGCTGCTGTTTTGAAAGAATCGGGGAAAAAGTATTCAAAGCAATCGGCAATGGCAAAGCTCCATGCATCGGAAACAGCAATGTGGGTAACAACAAAAGCAATCCAGGTTCACGGTGGCAATGGTTATACAACCGATTACCCGGTTGAAAGATATTTCAGAGATGCAAAGGTAACAGAAATTTACGAAGGCACATCCGAAATCCAAAGGATAGTAATTTCAAGGCAGGCGTTAAACGAATATTAAAATGGTAGAGATTAAAGATAGCATTGATTCTAACGTTAAAGACATACAACTTATAAATATAAAGAGGCAAAATATTATAGATGCCTCTGTTAAGCTTTTTATTAAAAAGGGTTTTCATAAAACAACCGTAAGGGAGATATCTAAAGAATCGGGAATAAGCATGGGGTCATTGTATGACTATATAAGAACAAAAGAAGATATATTGTTTCTTGTATGTGATCATATACACAATACCGTTAGTGAAAAGCTGAAACAGTCGATCTCTAATAAAAAGAATTCTCTGAATAACCTAAAAAATGCAATTCGGGAATACTTTCTTTTAATAAACGACAATCAGAATCACATGCTCCTTCTATATCAGGAGACAAAAGCACTTAATAAAAAAGCAAGAAAATATATTTTCAACGCTGAAAAAGAACTGATTGAAATATTTTATGATTTACTGATGGAATGTATAAAAGACAAAAGTGTTAAAATAAAAAAAAATAAAGCATACATAGCTGCTAATAATATTATGGTTTTAGGACATATGTGGGCATTCAGAAGATGGACATTGAGCAAAAGAATCAACATCGAGGAATACATTAAACTTCAGACAAATTTAATTCTCAAGGGAATGGTATAAGGCTATGAATGTGATTAAAAAAATCGGAATAATCGGTGGCGGAACCATGGGATCGGGAATAGCTCAAATAACTGCATCAAGCAATTATAGTACTACTCTTTTGGATATTTCGGATGAGTTGCTGGAAAAATCTTTATCAAAGATAAAAAAAAGTGTTTCAAGGCTTGTAGAAAAGGGAAAATTAACACAAGAAGCTTTTGATAATATCATTTCAAATATAAAAACTACAACAAAATATGAAGAATTAGGTGAATGTGACCTTGTAATTGAAGCTGTATCCGAAAACAAAAATATAAAAAAACAGGTTTTCCAGAACATTGAAAAGCATATCAATAAAAATTGTATCATTGCTTCCAACACTTCCACTTTCCCAATAACCGAGCTAGGACTTTATACTTCAAGACCGGATCTGTTCGTCGGCATACATTTTTTTAACCCTGCTCCTGTTATGAAACTAGTTGAGATAATTAGATCCTTAACTGTTAGTAATGAAACCATTGAAATTGCAAAAACATTTGCAATAAGTCTGGGAAAAGAACCGGTAATAGCTAAAGACAGGCCTGGTTTTATAGTAAACAGAATTTTACTTCCCATGATAAACGAAGCTGTCTTTGTTTTTGAAGAGGGCGTGGCTTCAGCCGAGGATATTGATAAGGCAATGCAGCTTGGAACAAATCACCCAATGGGACCTTTAGCTCTTACTGATCTTATAGGGCTTGATATAACTTTGGATATTCTAGATGTTTTATATGATGAATTTAAGGATCCCAAGTACAGAGCAGCACCATTGCTAAGGCAAATGGTTAGGGCCGGCCGCCTCGGGAGGAAAACTGGAAAAGGATTTTTCGAATATAAAAAGTGAGGAATAAAAATGTATAAGAATCTGAGTTACGAAAAAATAAAAGAAGGAATCGGACTTTTAACAATAAACCGTAAGAAAGTATTAAATGTTATGGACCTCGATACGGTAAAAGAACTCCAAAAATTTATCAATGAACAACTTCCAAATGAAGATATCAACGTATTGATTATAACTGGACAGGGTAGCAAGGCTTTTGTTGCAGGGGCTGACATAAAACAGATGAGTGAGATGAGCAGGGAAGAGTTCAGAAATTACTGCGACATATCTCATGGAAATTTCATTTCTCTTCAGAATTTGAAAATACCTGTTATAGCAGCTATCAACGGTTATGCACTTGGCGGGGGATGCGAGTTAGCTGTTGCTTGTGATATGAGGATCGCATCGGAGAATGTAAAGATAGGTTTTCCCGAGACAAAATTAGGCTTATTTCCCTGCTGGGGCGGAAGTCAAAGATCAAGCAGGCTCCTCGGTCTTGGAAAAGTAAAAGAATTGATTTTTACAGGTGAGATGATCTCAGCGGAAGAAGCTCTTAAGATTGGACTTGTGGATAAAGTTGTAAAACAGGCAGAACTTATGAGCGAAGTTTTATCAATGGCTGAAAAAATTGCGTCTAATAGTCCGCTTGCAATTGGATTTGCAAAGTATGCAATTAACAGGGGTTCTGAAATGAACCTGAATGATTCTCTCGAAATGGAACTGGATCTCGGTGTTGATTGCTTTGACTCACAAGACAGGCTCGAGGGAATGAGTGCATTCCTGGAGAAAAGAACTCCGGATTTTACAGGAAAATAAAAATGGAAAATGTTTATATATGTGAACCTCTCAGAACAGCTATTGGAACGTTCGGCGGGAAACTAAAAGATATTTCCGCAGTTGAGCTTGGAACAACTGTAGTAAAAGAAATAATTAAAAAATCGGGGCTCGATCCAAAAGAGATCGATGACTGCATTATGGGAAATATCCTTAGTGCAGGGTTAGGTCAAAATCCTTCCAGGCAGGTGGCCATTAATGCTGGATTAGGTGTTGAAACTCCCGCCATAACCCTCAACCGTCTGTGCGGGTCCGGTCTTCAGTCTGTAGCACTTGCTGCACAAGCTATAAAAGCTGGAGATTCTGAATGTTTTATCGCTGGTGGAATTGAGAATATGAGTCAGACACCTTTTTATATAAATAAAGCCAGGTGGGGTTATAAAATGTCCATGCCAAGAGATGAACTGATAGACGGTATGGTATACGATGGACTGTGGGATATTTTTAATGACTACCATATGGGCGTTACCGCCGAAAATCTTGCAGAGAAATATGAAATATCAAAAGAAAAACAGGATGAATTCGCTTTAAACAGTCAGCAAAAAACAAAAATAGCAATTGAAAAAGGTAAATTTGAAGATCAGATTGTGCCTGTTCTTCTTCCTCAACGAAAGGGTGATCATTTAGAATTTAAAACCGACGAACATCCAAGGCCCGATGTAACAATAGAAAAACTTAATAAAATGAAACCGGTTTTTAAAAAAGATGGAACGGTAACTGCAGGAAATGCATCCGGAATTAATGACGGAGCAGGTGCCATGATAATTGTCTCGGAAAAAAAAGCAAAATTTTTAGGTTTGAAACCATTTGCAAGAGTGGTTTCATATGCTGTTTCAGCCGTTGATCCTTCTATAATGGGAATTGGCCCTGTTCCTGCTATTCAAAAAGCGCTTAGCAAGGCGGGGTTATCACTAGATGACCTGGATCTTGTGGAATTAAACGAGGCTTTTGCCGCACAATCTCTTGCCTGTTTGAGTGACCTTAATATCCCCGATGAAATATTAAATGTTAACGGCGGTGCAATAGCTCTTGGCCATCCGATAGGTGCTTCGGGAGCAATTATTTTAATCAAGCTTCTGCATGAACTTAAGCAAAGGGAAAATACCAGATATGGATTGGCTTCTCTTTGTATTGGTGGTGGAATGGGAATTGCCATGGTTGTTGAGAAGGTTTGATATTTTAGTTATCAAATCCATCCTTTTAATAATTTTTATTTTCATATTTTCTTACAAACGGCATTAAAAGATTTTGCGTTAAAAATTCTTTACGCATATGAAATATATGTCAGATTACCATTTTCGCATTTAATATTTACAGGTTTGCCGTCTCTGGATCCCGCATCAAGTACGGGATGACAAAGTAGAAATTCTGCGGGGTGAGAGAGAAGAAAGTTAGCAGAATTAAAATATATAAGTGCGGGATGACAAAAAAATAATGGAGGTATGTTTCACGAAGTCTGTCTTCTATCTTGTCATTCCGGTATGTATTTAGCCGGAATCCATGGTTTATAGAAAGACTGGATCCCGCATCAGGTGCGGGATGACAGAAAATAATGAGTGTCTGTATTAAGACAAGCGGTATGGCAAATTATATAAGATGTGATTCCAAGACTATCTGTCAATCCCATCTTTTCAGCTTTACAATTTTTTAAAAATCATTCTATCGGCCTTCGGATAATTATTTCTTATAGTATTTTCAAAAAAATCAAAATCAAAGATAAAATTGACACAAAACAAATTCTAAAGTAACTTCAGGCAAAAATTAACAATGAGTATAAATCTTTGAAATTCATCAATATATTAAACAAAATTTTTACGAATTATTTTACATTCTGGATAATAATTTTCTCAATAATAACCTATCTCTACCCCTCCCCTTTTATAAACCTTAAAACTCTGATTGTTCCCACTCTTGGAATAATCATGTTCGGAATGGGAATGACATTAAAAATTAAAGATTTTAAAGAAATAATATTAAGACCATTTGAAATTCTGGTTGGAATAAGTTCGCAATATATTATTATGCCAACTCTGGGATTTGCACTCGCAACGCTCTTCAAAGTAGATCCACTAATTGCAACCGGCGTAGTGCTTGTAGGTTCTTGCCCCGGCGGGACTGCTTCCAATGTTATTACTTACTTAGCAAAAGGCGACCTAGCCTTGTCCGTAACCCTTACATCTGTATCCACGCTTATCTGCCCGTTTATGATTCCATTAATTATGTACATATTTGCAAACCAGTGGATAGAAATTCCCGTTCTAAAACTACTTATTTCCGCTTTTCAGATTGTACTAATTCCCGTTGTACTTGGACTTGCAGTAAGAAAATTGCTTGAAGAAAAAACCGAAAAAATCCTGCCTGCAATGCCTCTAATATCTTCACTGGCAATCATCTTTATAGTGGGAGTAATCGTTGCAGCAAATTCAAATTCAATTAAAGAAGTTGGGTTAATTATTACTTTGATTGTAATTGTTCATAACTTGTCCGGTTTATTTATTGGTTATACTCTAGCTAAATTATTTAAATTTAAGGAAAGTAAATGCAGAGCAATCTCAATAGAAGTCGGTATGCAAAATTCCGGGCTCGGGGTCGCTCTTGCAAATGCTCATTTCGGCCCATTATCAGCATTACCTGCTGCATTGTTTAGCGTCTGGCACAATGTATCAGGATCCGCCCTAGCCTGGTTTTGGCAGAGAAAAAGATAAAATATATAATGAAAAAAGAAGTTAATATCGAAAAACTTCCTATAAAAGGATACTTGTTTTTAATATCCACGGCATTTTTCACCGCTCTTTCATATGCTCTTGGAAAAGCGCTTGGCAAAGGGCAGGACCCCGAAACAACTACATTCTTTTGGTTTTTTGGCGCATTTATTTTCGCTTTGATTCTAGTTCCTTTTCTGCCATCACAGAAATTTGAACTAAAAAACATCGGGAAATACAAAAAAATATTCTTATGGAGTTCCATACTGACATCGATAGGGGCAGCTCTTTGGATTATCTCGCTTTGGACAATCGGGGCTCCGCTTACTTCTTTTCTTATGAAAGCTCAAACCGTTTTTTCATTGTTGCTCGGTGTTTTTTTTCTAGGTGAACGTTTAAACAGAGGAGAAACCATTGGAATATTAATTACAATTCCAGGTGGGATAATTGTGGCTTACCAAAGTGACACGTATTTACTTATAGGAACAATAACTGCACTTTCAGCCGCATTTTTTTATTCGCTTTTATCCTTTACAGTAAAAAAGATCGCACAAAACCTCAACATGCTGACAGTTGCCACACTCAGGTGTCTTGGCGTTTCAATTACCCTTTTTTTCTATTTAATAGTCACCGGCACTTTCCAGATGCCCACTTTAAAACAAATAATCATTATGGCATTTGGTGGAATTACTGGAGCTTACATAGCAAAAGCAAGCCAGTTCCAGGCAATAAAATTACTGGATATATCAAGAACAACAGCGGTTATGCCGCTAGAGTCAATATTTGTCGTTCTTTTATCCTATTTTTTATTCGACGATTTACCCTCTGTTTTAAAGCTGATTGGAGGTGCTGGAATAATTATCGGGGTTGTTTTTCTTGTTATTTTCAGAGCAGAGAAAAGTGTAGGCCTTGATAAATAATGTGAATGAAGATTAAGAAAGTTTTATGATGGGAGTAATAAGTATATTATTTTTTTAACCCATTAGATCCGTTTTGACTGTTTTTTTACTATTGAATTTTTCTTCAGCCAAATCTATTAATTTTGTCAACAATTCCCTATACGGAATGCCGCTTACCTCCCATAGTTTTGGGTACATGCTTATGCTTGTAAACCCGGGAATTGTATTAATCTCACTAACAAATATGTCTTCATTATTTGAATTAATTAGAAAATCAATCCTTCCCATACCGCTGCAGCAAAGTGAGGTAAAAGTTTTTACAGCCAAATCTTTTAGTTCATCAATCATAAGGGGACTTAACTCAGCTGGTATTTTTAATTCCGTTGAATCGTCATGATATTTGGCTTCATAATCATAAAAATCCTTTTTCGGAATTATTTCTCCAGGAAGGGAAGCAACCGGATTCTCATTCCCCAAAACGCTAACTTCTACCTCTCTAGGATTTATAACAGCTTGTTCAACCAGAACTTTATTAGAATATTTAAGTGATGATTCAATTGCATTATAAATTAATTCTTCAGAATCGACTTTTGATATCCCTACACTGGAGCCAAGATCAGCAGATTTTACAAAACAGGGATAATCTATTTCGGCTTTTATCCTGTTTATTATTTCATTTTTTTTGCTTTCCCATTCAGACTTGGTAAATCCGAAAAAATCTACAACAGGCAATTTATTATCCCTTAAGATCTCATTCATAACGACCTTGTCCATACCTATTGATGAACCAAGTACATCAGCTCCTACATAAGGAATCCCCATTAACTCAAAACAACCTTGAATAGAGCCATCCTCACCATAAGTGCCATGCAATATGGGAAAAGCAACATCAGTTTCAAACCTGTTAAGTATCTTATCTTCTTTAATTTCTAAAAGTTTTCCGCTCGGTGTTAATGTTAATTCAGGGATCACCTGAGTTTCAGATGAGTAAAAGTGGTCATCATCATTCAAAAAACTTATTAAATTTATAAAATGCCATTTACCTTTCTTAGTAATGTAAATGGGAAGGATGTTAAATTTTGTAGTATCTATATTTTTTATTATAGATTTCGATGAAACCAAAGATATTTCGTGTTCAACGGAAGGTCCGCCAAGAAATACAGCAACTGTCTTTTTTTTCAAGTTATTAATACCTTTTAAAATATTTACTAAAAATTATGCATTATAATTACAAAGAAATCATATTACAATTTTTGCAAAATATACAAAATTTTGGTAGAATGGTTTTCTAAATAGTTAGTTAACATCAAAATAAATTATATTTTATATATTCCAACTCAAGCAAAGCACTATAATTTATTTATGAATAGATCTAAATTTCTATCAAATAAATTTTTCTACCTACTGATTCCTGCATTGTTCTTTATTTCATGTGCAAAGCAACCAGTATCAATTATCTATGATCCCGTAGAAAAAGAACAGCAGGATGAAAAGCTAGTACAAAAAGTACAAAGCAATAAAAAAGCAGTAGGCAGTATTAATTCAAACTCCGTAGAAGTTCCTTCTGATTATGAATTAGGACTTCAGGAAAGTATGCCGCTTTTTTCCACTTTAAATCCGAACGTTAATGACCAGAGAAAAAAGGCTTATATAAAAAAGCTAATGAGGTCATTAAAAAACAAACCGCAAAGAAATAGAGTAAAGATACAAAATCATGAGAGGATTCAATATTATCTAAACAGATTTCAAAGAAGAGACAGAAAGAATTTTGCAATATGGCTTAAGAGATCTGAAAAATATATACCAACAATCCAGAAAATATTAGCTAAAAACAAAGTGCCCAAAGACATTGCATACCTTGCAATGATTGAAAGCGGTTTTAAAATGACCGCACGCTCACATGCATCGGCTGTCGGACCCTGGCAATTCATAAGCTCAACAGGAAAAAGGTATGACCTAAAAATTAATTCCTGGGTTGATCATAGGATGGATTTGGAAAAATCTACTCAGGCCGCAGCAGACTATTTAAACGATTTATATGATATGTTTCAATCCTGGGATCTGGCCCTGGCTGCTTATAACTGTGGTGAAGACAGGACATTTAAAGCCGTCAGAAAAAACAAGTCATACGATTTCTGGGTAATTTCCAAAGATCTTCCAAGAGAAACCAGAAACTACGTTCCAAAATATTACGCTGCTCTAAAAATTGCAAAGAATCCAAGAAAATACGGATTTAAAAAACCCAGATATAAAACATCAAATGATTACAAACTGGTTAAAGTTCCTCCTCAGCGAAGTTTAAAAGAAATTGCCAAAATTGCAAAAATTAAGCCTGACACCCTATATAAATACAATCCTACACTGATTGGACTTGCGACACCACGAGAAAGAAATTCTTATATAAAAGTACCAAAGAATTATTTAAAAAGATTTGAATCAAATGAGGAACAGATATTTGCACTTGAAAAGATGAAGAAACCTTCTTACAGGTATTCATCATATTACTACAGGGTAAGAAGGGGGGATACACTCAGCACCATCGCTAGAAGGCATGGAACATCTGTTAGAAATTTAAAAAGACATAATAGCATTAGAGGTTCCTTTATTAGAGCCGGTCAAAGATTAAGGATAGTAAAAGGATCCCACAGATCAACTTATGTTGCTGATAGTTCAAATTCATCCACATACTACTACAGGGTAAGAAGAGGAGATACCCTGGGTACAATTGCAAGAAGGCATGGAACATCAGTAAAAAATTTAAAAAGACACAACGGTATTAGAGGTTCTTTTATTAAAGCCGGACAAAGACTCAAAATTGTAAATGGTTCACAAAAATCAATCACAACTGCAAGCAAAGGCAAGTATATTGTACAACGTGGTGACTCTTTAAGTGTTATAGCACAAAGACACAAAGTATCAGTCAGAGATTTAAAAGTGGCTAATAACATTAGTGGAACCAGAATAAAGGCCGGACAGGTAATAAATATTCCTTCAAGGGGAAGTGCATCAAAAGCTAAAGTAGAGCATAAAATTAAAAGAGGTGACACTCTTATAAAAATAGCTAAAGCATATAGTGTTTCAGTTTCAGATATAAAGAAGTGGAACAGCCTTGATTCAACTAAACTTATTGCAGGAAAAAACTTAGTTATTTTTAGATGATATTTTCCTCCCTATGCTACACCTCGAGGATATTCTATCCAGCTATCCCTTAAAAAGACCCCTTATTATTAAAAGACTTTCTGAATTTGAAAATATATTAAAAAATGCTTCAAATAATAAAATATTTGAGGAGATGGTTTATTGTATCCTAACTGCTGGTGCAAGCGCAAAAATGGGGATAAATGCACTTAATTCAATAAGGGGAGTCATTCAGAAGGGCACAGAAAAAGAAATTAAAAATAAATTAAAAGGAATATACAGATTTCCCAACATTCGCTCAAACTATATAGTCCATACAAGAGAATATTTAAAAGAAAAGATAGATATGGATATCAAAGCTCACCTACTCTCATATAAAGATCCCGGGGAAAGGAGAAATTATCTTGCTTTAAATAAAGACATAAAGGGATTAGGACCTAAAGAATCAAGTCATTTTTTAAGGAATATAGGTTTTAAAGGCTACGCCATATTAGATAAGCATATTCTTAACTGTTTATATGAGCTAAAAGTGATTGAATCAGTCACCCCTCCTAGCTCAATGAAAAAATATTTAGCAATAGAAAAAAAATTAAAAAATTTCTCAATAAAAAATAATATAGATTTTGACGAAATTGATTTGTTGTTATGGAGTGAAAAAACAGGTGAGATTCTTAAATAATGGCCAAATTAAATAATTATAAAAGCGAATTAAATGAACTATATTCCATTAACAAAGATGATATCAAAAATAAAATAAAAGAGTTTGAAAAATTTTTTAATAAGGCCAATGATGAGATGATTTTCCAGGAACTTTGTTTTTGTATTTTAAGTTCCGGTGTTGGACCCAAAATCGCTCAAAAGTCATTAGAAAAAATAAAAAATGATCTATGGGATGGAAATGAAGAACTTATCACCTTTCTTCTGGACGGAGTTCACAAATATCCGGAAAAGGCTTCATATATAATTTCAACTCGAAATTACTTTGTGAAAGAAATAGACTTTAAAATAAAATCAAAAATTCAATCTTTAAATAACAGGATTGAGAGAAGGGAATACTTTGCAGGAAATAAAAATATCAAAGGTCTTGGATACGTACAGGCAAGTCATTTTCTAAGAAATTTAGGTTTTAAAGGCTATGCTATATTAGATAAGAATATAATTAATTCACTTTATGAACTTAATTTGATTGAAAATCCCAAAAGCCCGTCAACCAGAAATAAATACCTTGAGATGGAATCTGTTATGCAAGATTTAGCCGACGAGCTGGGTATTTCTATAGATGAACTCGATTTAATACTGTGGCTTAGAAAAAGAGGTTATATTCCCAAATAATCTAGTTAAATTTTATGAATACTTCAGCAAACTCTATATCATCACTTTTGTAAAAATCATTGAAAACAGCCCTATACTTATTCAACCCCATAATTCCCTTGGTATAATCCTTATATGACAACTGGGATTTGTGTTGATTAATAGCTAAAGCTTTTTTATCTGCAAAATTTGTAATATCTTCCAGACGATCATAAAAAGGAAATGAAGACCATACTTCATAACACCAGCATAAGCACTTAATATTATTGTTTTTAATAGTTTCGAGAACTATTTTTGAGATAATATTATGTGTTTTGTGTTTATCAATTTCAGGATGTGGGATATAAATTTCATTAGGTTTAAAATCAGAAAAGAATTGTGATAATTTTTGAGAGAAATATTTCATATTTTCTTCTGATTTGATTTCACTAAGCCCCAAACTTATTAATCTGGATATACCCAGTATTTTGGATGATTTCTCCACTTCATTTTTTCTAACAGCTGCTAGTTCCTCCCCTGATATTCCTAAATTATTAGTACTGTTCCTCCCATCCGTAACAACAAAGGAAACCACATTGGCTCCTTCGCTTACCAACTTTGCAACAGTACCACCCATACCAATCTCAAGATCGTCCGGATGAGGGGATATAATCAATACATTTTTAGAGGACATACATTAAATGTCCTTGACAAAAAATATAAATCAATCAACTTTTAAAATTTAAAAATAATAATTGGAGCCTTAAATGGAATTTGAAGCAGTAATTGGATTGGAAGTACATGCACAACTCTTAACAAATTCAAAGATTTTTTCATCATCTTCCACTAAATTCGGTGCATCTCCCAATACTCAAGTAAATCCCGTATGTCTTGGGCTTCCCGGTGTTTTGCCCGTTTTTAACAAAATGGCTCTGGAATATGCAATAAAAGCCGGCCTTGCAACAAATTGTGAAATAGAATTAAATTCAAGATTTGACAGAAAAAACTATTTTTATCCTGATCTCCCCAAAGGATATCAGATATCCCAGTATGAAAAACCAATATGTAAAGACGGCTTTCTTGAAATTAATTGTGAAAAATATTCGAAGAAGATA